>JACCDQ011639535.1_pt1 | contig 151296 bp, 228 predicted proteins | sample 7446031 | NCBI WGS metagenome assembly JACCDQ01 (sample SAMN15323442, study PRJNA562643) | freshwater metagenome | isolation source: river surface water | place: USA:Blue River Watershed | collected 2017-08-17
ATCGCGTCAACCAGATGCCGATTGGACATGGTTCGGATCGTGTCTTTTTGGTAGTCGATTCTGGAACCGACTTGGCCCCAGAAATCTTCTGCGGTATCTTTGTCCATAGTTTTCTCCATGAAAGAAGGGGCTGTCAAAGGCCCCTGTTTGTTACACCCTGATCAAGTCAGGATTTACTTTACGCCGAGAATGCTCATGCCGTGCGGCACAATCATCGTCTGAACCTTGCCTTGCAGCGCAGCTTGGGAGAAGTTCAGGTTGGCCTGAGCATTCATGTAGGCAATCGATTGGGTCGAGTTCGCCGACAGTGCCGCCATACGCTCGGATTCCTTCTTGGCAATCTCAACTTCGTTGGCCTTGACGCGCAGTTCGTTGGCAGATCGGACAACAGCAGCCGAAGATTCGACGATTTGTGCGTTCGGCTGGATGTTGCGCACGTTCACGGCCGAAACACTCACCGCACCTTCCAGGCCATCGGCCTTCAGCAGAGCATTGGTGCCGTCCAAGATCGCCTTCTCGATTGCGGCGCGACGGTCAGCAGCCTTCAGATTGTCGTAGCTTCGCAGAACTTGGTAGGCGGTCGAGTTCGCCAGGGTCGCCACGCGATTGTACATCAGCAGCGTATCACCTTCCTCATTGGTTGCGTTGTAAGCCTTCGAACGAGTCTTGTAGATATCAGCCACTGCCGAAGGGTTGATCTGATAGTTCAGAGTCATATCGAAGTCGCCAAGGGCAACGTCTTCCTTCGTCGTGTAGTTCTTGTTGTCGATGTTCATCGAAATGTCGCGAACTTGGAATTCCTTCAGGGTTCGGAAGAACGTGTGATACCAGTCGCCACCGGGGAGTTCAGACCCCTTGATTTCGCCGGTCGTCGCCGAAATGACCACGGCGGTCTTGCCTTCTTCGATGACCGTGAAACAGCCAGTCAGACCAAAGCTCATGAACAGAGCCATGACAATTGCGAGAATACGCTTCATAATGATGATTTTCCTTAAAGGATGGTTGATGGATTAGGAGAGCAAAAGAGCGATGGTAGCACTACCGAGGATGGTAGACAATACCAGTTTGACGACCGTTGGCAGAGAAGGCTTCGGACCTTCCTTGACCCACAGGATCAATGCACTGATCGCAACGTAGAACGCAACGATCAGCATGATGGAAAAGATTGCAGCTTTGATGATGGGCATAATTTTCAGGGGTTGGCAAGTTTTTCTTGAATTTCGGCAAAGAACGTCATGTACTTGGCCGTCCGTTCAACGTCTTTCTGGGTAACACCCTTGAGACGCCGCAGATCCGAATTATGCATCAGGTCTTTCGACTTGACAAGCATTGCATCACGATTGGCGAAAACACGAAGCTTGTAGTCATCATAGGATTCACCAGGAACCTTTGTCAAGGCCCGGATGCCTTCGATGACCCGATCCGTCATCCCAATGTCCTTGAGTTGCTTGTAGGTCGTCTTGGTGTCTTCGATCACGTCATGACCGATGGCGATACATTGCAGTTCTTCGTCGTCCGAGCGAAGCTTGTGCATCACCGCCATGCAGTGCAGGATGTAGGGTCGACCCCCACGGTCAAACTGACCAGAGTGGGCATTGGTTGCCAGAAGGATCATGGCAGAAAGCATTTCGCCTTTTTTCATGTCTTCATTCTAGCAACTGTTTCGCAAAAGTCAAGCACCAATCCACCGACCTTCAGTATTGAGCAACATCGGTTCCAGAACAGGCTGACCATCGATGATCAAACCAGTTCCGATGACCGGACGCTTGACGTTGACATTGTTGTATGAAAACGCCAGAGCATCGTCGTCAATCAGGCATCCGATTTGCATACCCCAAAGAAGTGCGTTCGGATTGCCCCAATACTCGATCTTGAACTTTTCGTGGTAGTGTCCTTGAACTGCACACATTCCCATCATCTGCGAAAGTCGGGTCACGTCTGCAACCTTACCATGGTGGAAATAGCACGAATTGCCACCAGGAAGGTCGACGGTCAGGTCAAAATGCCATTCCCAGCCAGGACCAACACCAAGCACTTCATTGTAGCTTTTGATGTACTGTCGCGGAATCCCTGCCGTCTTTGCCTTTCGATAGACCAGACTGCCGTGGTTGGATTCGATGATATCCATCTGTGGGAAGATTTGGTGCAATTCTTGCACGTAGACTTTGCTCGATTCCAGTTCGTGACCAGCCGACGCAAGGTCTGGGTCGTGATCATGGTAGGAAAGCGCGTGCTTGTCAAGCTCGTCACCCAGGCTGATGACTCGGGTCGGATTCCACTTTTCCTTCAGGTGTTGCAGGAAAGCAAACGTGTCGGGATGGTGGTATGGAATGTGCATGTCCGAAATCAGCAGAATCCGGCTGTTCAAATCTGTTGCAACATCCAGTTGAGCAGCATCGCGAAGAATCTTTGCGACAGTCTTTCGACGCCATTCCGGCCAGCCGACTTCCTGGGCAATTTGGGTGTTGTTCAGGCCGGCTTGCTTGAGTTCGAGGATTTTGTCAATGATCATTTCAGTCTTGTCCATGATGATGTTTCGATCATGGATTTAGGCAAGAAATTGATCAAGCTTCGGGCGGAAGAAATTCGGACCCTTCAGGATCTTGCCGTTCTCGTCACGCAGAGCAACAGTTTCGCCAGCCTCGTTCGTGACAAACTTGCTCATGTTCGAATCGGCAACGTGCAGAGCAGCACCTTGAACATCAGCACCTAGGCAGTGGGCCAGACCGATACCAATAACGGCCGAATCGATTGCACCATCCAAGACTTCAATCTTGTCTTCCCTACGAAGCTTGGCGACCTGTTCGTCGAACATGCCTTCTTTGAAGTTTCCGGCCATGGCTTCCATGTGAGCAGCCAGATCAGAAATCGGTGTGTGATACGGTGCCTGAAGTGCGTCAAGGGTTTCCGTCACTTCTTCCAGCAGATAGCCAATGTACTTGGCAACATTTCGAACATTGAACTCGTTGGCATTTCCGCCAGTCTTGTTGAATTCACAGACACTTTCTACAAAATCCATATTAGGTTCCTTTGTTTTCGTTGATGATACTGAGCAAGGCACTGGCAAAGAAAATCTCACCATCACGCATACCAATTTCGTATGCGTCGTCGTAGTTTCCACCACAGTAGTCGTATATGTTGAAATCTTCCACATCACAGGTTGCGTCAAGGCTTGCACGCTTCGTGATAATGTCGACCAGCTTTTCGATGGTTTCGGGGGAAAGGTTCATGATGTGTTTCCAGTTGTTGAAGATCAAAGTGTATCAGGGGCCGAAGCCCCCGTCAAGTCGTTTTATCGAAGTCCGCGAAGAATCAGGTCGACTCGCTGGTTCAGAAGGTGGTCGGCCTTCGTCTTCGCTTCGAACTCGGGATTGTCGTCACCGTAGTGTTCGAACTTGATCTGATCCTTGGGGAATCCGATTCCGACAAGGTAGTCGACGGCAGCTTTTGCCCGTCCTTCTGCCAGGATCGCATTGCGAGACTTGGTGCCGGTCGTCGAAGCGTGACCAGTAGCCACGGCGATTTGGGCATTCTTGGTGCGATTGGCACGAACAGCCATTGCAGCCAGGGTCAGCTTACCATCGTCGGTCAGCTTGGTCGAATTGGTCTTGAAGAAAACGGTCGCAGTCTGGATCAGTTCCAGCTTGACAGATTCGACTTCGACGATCTTTTCGACCGGGTACGGCATTGGAACCGTGATGATGTACAGCGAAGCCTTTTCCTCAATCCGTTGGGTCGGATTTTCCGGGGGAAGTTCCTTCTCGGCAACGACAGGCGGAACCAGCTTGTCTTCCTGGGTATCATCGGCCGGTGCCTTCAGCTTGCCTTGCACGGTCAGCCATTGCTGATCGTTCCATGGCTTCCAGGTTCCACCAGAAGACACCGAAGGGCTCGGTGCAGGGGTTGGTGCGGGAGCAGGCGCAGAAACGGGGGCCGGTGCCGGCGCAGGGCTCTTGGAAGGCTTCCCGGAACAGCCACACTTGCCGGCGTGAGCAGAAACTGCGACGAAGAGGGAGAGAAGGATTGCGTAGTGCTTCATGTCAAAGTCCTTGGTTGTTGACGATGACTGAATTTTGTCAGATCACTTTCACTTTTGCAATCCCCGGAACGAGGGTGTAAAGATTTCACGAACGGCGGTTTCGGACGAATCCGATTGCCAGAAGACCCGCGAAGAACATCGCCCAAGTCTCAGGCTCGGGAACAGGCGAGACTTCCAGAGAATCAATCGAGCCACCGGGGCCACCATTGATGGTGAAGTTCGAGCGTTCGTAGAAGCTTCCAGAAGCCGGCAGGGCCGTCGAAATCTCGTCGGCATAGCTACCCCTGGACATGGCGATGAAAGTCGATCCTGGGCCGTTTTGGTTGATCGCAAAGATGGTCATGGAAGCCCCAACAGGAACTTGTGCGCCGACTTCGGCTTCTGTCGTGTTGTAGACGAAGACCTTGCCATTGGTCGACGAAAAGACTTCACCACCGTAGGAGAATCGGATGGAACGAAGGGCATATTCCGAACGGATGCCTTCTTGGACCGGGATCGTGTTGGAGAACACTTCCGTCAGAATGGGTTCGTCGGAGACTTCGATGGTTCCTTGTGCGAAAGTCGGCACATACTGACCCGATTCGAACTTGTAAGTCGATCCGGTGAAGTCGTAGACCACGGCAGAAGCAATGGTCGGAACGGCGAGAGCAATCGCGGCGAGAATCTTTTTCATTGGGAATCTTTCGTGGAAGTGTTGAACAAGTCACATTCTAACGGATAGTTGCTTAGGGTTTTCTTTTGCTCAACTTTTCCGTACAGGTCGTTCAAGACTTTCTTCTTCTGCCAGTCTGAGAACAAAGTCCATGCACGCATCATGGATTTAGACGGCGCAAACCCGACTGCACTTTCATGCAGTCGGGCAAAATCTTCGTCGGAAATCACGTCCTGGACAGGTAGCAATAGGGAAGACCGCAACGGTATTCCAGTTCTTCGAGGTCATATGCAGCGGTGTCTTGGAGCATTTCCGCGATGACTTGTTGCCGGGTCTGGTTGTTTTGGACCATCAGGGTTTGAAGGTTCTTCTCGAAGGTTTCGATGGCAACCGCTTGGTCAGCTTCTTCTCGTGCAATATTTTGGTTGATCATTTCGTACAGACCTTCCATGTAAGCATCCCTTTCGGCGTCGTTCTCAAGACGGACGAACTCTTCGACGACTTCCCGGCTCGGCCGGAAGCCATAGGCATCCTTGTATGCATCGGAGAAGTTGTTGTACTTTTGGAAGATGGCGGTGATTTGTTGCGTCATGGGGTCTATTATGGCAGGAAGAATTTTCTTGTCAAGCGTTTAGTCGAACTTTTTGACGTTGATTGCCCAATCGGGGACAGGTTGGTCGCCAGACAAGATGTGCCAATATGGCTTACCTTCGCCCTGGAAGATCGTCGTTCCAATGTATTCTCGAATTTCTTTGAGGTAATGTTCGGCCAGTTTTTGGTAGACCACGATGAACAGACCAGGAAGCCGAAGTTCTTTCATTTGTTCGGCGGTGAAAAAATTTCCAATAAGCCGAAGTTCTTTCTGTTGGTCGTCGATGGAAAACAACCCACGAAGAGTGGTATACGCTTCATGACGGGTGCCGAGATCCTGCGCTGTGGTGAATTTGCGCATTGCGCGAAGTTGGATGAAAGTCGCCCGATTCAGGGGCATTTCCTGATATCGAAGAAAGAGTTCGGCCAAGTCTTCGGCATCGCCGATGTACATTTCCGGACGAAGATCGAGAAGGTCGTTGTATTGCATGTCTCAAACCTTTCGGACAGAACGGGGGTTGTTGATGGGACGCTGCTTTGTCTCACCTTCGACGATCACCGAAAGTCGGCGGGTATAGACGCCATAACCTTGATGCTCTGGGGTGGAAGCGATTTTCACAATCTTTGCAGGATGCACTTCGTTCTTGATCGCGACATACACAGAATCACCGACAATAAGCTCGGCACCACCACCATCCAGCGGGGTGCAAGGATCGACGAATCCTTCGTAATGCACACCGACTTCATCGATCTTGGTGCAGCGACCAGTGACAATCTTTTGCTGCGTTTCGAGGTTCCAGATTCCTTCTTTCTTGGTGTTCCAGTCCGGTTCGTCGTCGATCGGACTTTCGCGAAACCCGATGCCGTGGACTCGGGTCAGTTTGCCGTCGACCAGAACCAGATATTCGCGGGTCGGAGTCGTTCCGGCGACCATATGGGGAACAGATTGGTATCTAGTGGTGTTCGTCATGGGGTCTATTCTATTTGCGTTTCACAAAAAGTCAAGGCCCCGAAGGGCCTTTGTTTTGACTGTTACATCGCCAGTCGGTAGGCGTTGACGCCGTTGCTGTTCTGACACAGTTGGATGTTCCAATTGTCATTTCGCAGTTCGTCGACACGCGCACGCAGATTCTTGATGCCATACTGCTGGGCTTGCTTGACCGAGAAGGTCTTGCCGCGAATCAGTGCGGTCAGAATGCGTTCTTTTTGAGTTTGCTTTTGAGTCATGAGAAGTCCTTTATAACGATTTGGTGGAAATTCAGGGGCTTTCCACCTTTGCCCAAAAATCTTCAGGAATGTTGTGAACTCGTGCGACGAAACCGTAGTTCGAATTGAAGTCGCAAGTCGGACAACCACCTTCAGCAATGTCATTGAAGTGGTCGATATCCTTGTCTTCCACACCGATCAGCGGCGCGAGAAAGTCGCGGAAGGATTGGTCACACTTCACACCAGAATACCAGTCGTACTCGTGGGTCACTTCGATTTGGAGAAAAGAATATCTCGGACCACGATACGGGTCAAATTTCACATCAACCCGAGTGCCTTCAGGATGGTCGACAAAGTATTGCACGATTGCGGAGTTCAAATCTTGGAGGGTCATTTTCAGTCTTTCAGTTCGTCAAACACTGCGGCATTGATTCCGCGCTTCTTTCCTTCGATGAACACTCGTGACGAATAGTCGCCGACTTCGAGTCGGATCATGTCCACAATGTCGCCAGGAAAGATATTGTAGCTTCTGCACAATGCGTAGTCAAGCTGGAATCCGTTCTTTTCGGTGTAGACCAGCTTTCGAGGATTGGTGTTTTTGAGGTTCACTTCGGCGGGCTCTTTTTCATGAACGCAATCTGAAGGTCTAGGCAAGATAGCTGCAAGGTTTGCTTCAGTTGGTCCTTGACTTCGGAGCGAATTCTGGCAATCTCTTGCTCTCGCCATTGGCCGACCGTAATGCCAAGATCGTCGACAATCCAGTTTCTATAGTCGATTTTTTTCTTGACACATCGGCAACGTACTTGACCACAAGCGTTGCACATCATTTCGGCTGCATAGTGGCCCATGTTTTACTTTCGCTTGACAACAATGTCAAGGTCGACTTCTTCAAACATTCGATCTTTGAATGCATCAAAGATCATGTATTCGCCACAAAGAGAAACCAGTCGAAGGTCTTGATACGGGTTGCAGATGTAGACGGTATACGGATCATCTGGTTCGATGTAGGCACAACCAGGAACTGTGTCTTCTATACCGACCAGACGGGAAGAAGTTTTGTCGAAATTGAGTGTGACGGTCATTTTCAGGAAGCCTTCATAGTGAGTTCGATGGGACTGACGGCACCAGCCAGCAGGAACAGGACGACAGCTACTGCGATGTGCAGAGTAGCCAGAAGGTACTGTGGTCGGCCTAGTGCGTTCGTCACAAATGCGACGAAACAGGCTGCGAAGAAGAAATACACGCCACTACAGAAGAGCAGGCCGGCGGCAACGAGAAGTGCAATGTTTTCCATGATGATTTGATTAGAACAGATTGTGGAATGGTTGTCAAGGGCTTGCACCTTGTCCATCGACTAAACGACTTTCGCTAGTGGTTCCTTTGAGTGTCACGCAACATTGACCAAGGCTCTATGCGATGCAAGACCAAACCAGATGATTGCGCGATCTATTCTGGCTGGTGAACGTTTTGGTGGTGTAGGTTAGGTTCGAACTAACAAGATCGAGTGCGCTCTGTGGATTACAACTTGCGACTCGCCGTTTTCCCAAATTAAACTACTACTCCAAACTGGTGGGTCGGGAGGGATTCGAACCCTCGACCAACGGATTAAAAGTCCGCTGCTCTACCAACTGAGCTACCGACCCAAATTATGAAAGGCTTTCCACCTTATTGCCGGGTTTGCCGCAGTCCGATACTGCGTAATCAGTGCTGTTGCCAGCGAGGTAGCCACCGGACTATTTCTACCAAGTCTTGACCAAATTGGGATTTAGGCTTGGTAGATCAATTCGTCAAAATTATCGAACTGCGATGGTCACATCACACTTCTTGGTGAAAGCCTTGGTGAGAAGGCCATCTTCGCTGTTGTTGTGAAGCTGATCGCACGCCACGTAGATGGTTCCGTTCTTGCACATTTTGGTGATGGTTCCGGTCATGCCGTCTTTGGGCCACCAGACTGCACCATTCAACCAAGAGTTTGCATTACGGGTCACGGAAACTTTGCTGCCGACTTGAAGAGTTTGGGTGTCCATGGGTGCTATTATGGCAGAAATTCAGTTCGTGTCAACAGGCTTGAAGTGCTTTTCGACAAATTTTTCGGCAGCCTTTCGGCGTTCTTGGTTCAGGTAGATGTAAGAGACGCGGCACTTTCCGCCGTTTGACTCTCGCCCTACATGGGCGAACTTCTTCTGTAGAATGTACCTGACAGTCTTTTGATAGGACTGTAGGCAATGATTTCTGTTGATTGACACCACAGCGCCATTGAGAAGGTGTTTGACGATCCTGGCGACTTCTGATTGGTCTGTTGTTACAGGTGCCCACCACTTGAGCGAATTTTCGTAGAACGGTTTCATGACTGATTCTGTGATGGATTCTATGATGAATGTTTTGGTGGAGAATGTCGGGATCGAACCGACGACCTTGCTATTGCTCTACCACTGAGCTAATTCCCCGAATTGATAACGTCCGGCCTCTCTGAGTTTGCTTCCGGCGTCTCAGACTTCCCTGCAAGGAATGGGAAACTGTTGCAGCAATTTCCCGAAGCCGGACGTTATCAATCGTTAAAACCTTATGGGTGCGCTACGTCCCATATTCTACCCACAAGACGGGGCATTTCCTACGTCTTTAGAAGAAAGGCTTAGTTAACTTTGGTGCCCCCTGTCTGACTCGAACAGACGACCTACCGCTTACAAGGCGGTTGCTCTACCAACTGAGCTAAAAGGGCACGGAAACTTTTGGTGGGTTCCCTTGGACTCGAACCAAGAAGGCCAATGGCAACGGATTTACAGTCCGCCCCCGATACCATTACGGGACTAGAAACCCAAAAATTCTTTGCTTGTGGTATGGACAAATGTCCGTCTCCACCCCGACCCCGACATGGTATCCTACCTATCTAGACGAATACCACAAGCAAAGAACTCCGAGAAATTTGGACGGGCTTTTCACCCCGAATTGGACCTATTTTATGTCGCGGCGCTGATCGTTGCGCCCATTTTGGAAGAGTCTTGCACTCTATTATCGGACAATTTATTTCGACGCATTCCGATCTGCGCCATTGATTTTCTTTGGCAGAGCTAGTGAGACTCGAACTCAACATTTGCGCCTTGAAAGGGTGCCGTCCTAACCTTTAGGCGATAGCTCCATTTGATGAATCACATTGTACTGTATTTACTGCTGCTTGTCAATAGCTACTGAAGAAATGAATTCGACCACACTTCTTGCATCTGACATGGTACTTCTGCCACTGTTCGCCCCAATCACTTCGGACGGTCGAAACAGTAATTGTTTCCCATTCGTGCAAGCAACCATGCCACAGAAGTTGAAAGAGTCGAATCATCTTACTTTCCTTGAACCAGATGCACGATGTTTTGGATCAGCCAAATCTTTGGCGCAAACCAGACTAGCAGGAATTCCTTGATGTTGCCGAGGATAGTGAACCAGCCAACGAGCAAACAAACTAGCCCGATGATGAATTTCCCTTCACCATTATACTCGTCTTTCAAGCCTTTGACCAAAGACCACGCACCAAAAACAGCCAGAAGAATTGCAACGAGAATGATGAAGGTGTTGTACGCCATCCCGAAATGGATGTACTGTGTCGCGATTTCCGGAATCTCTACCTTGGCAAAGTCGACCGCATTTTTGGTTGCGTCGGCGATTGCCATAAAGATTGCATCAGCACGCGAAAGCAGTTCTTGCTGCATCGGGGAAAGGTTTTCGGTTTTGTTTGCCATGATGTTGATTGTATGATGAATCGGAAGACTTGTCAATAAAATTTTGGAGAAGGCTTCCCACCCTCATAGGCACCCCATATTGCAGGCTGCTTTGGACAACTGTTTCGAGCCGGCTTCTGGTGTCTGTGTCAACCACCGCGAAAACCTCACCGGATTTGGGCTAGGACTCGACGGAAGCCCTTTGCATCTTATCTGGCCCACCCCGGACAGGGCAGGAAGACCGTCTCCGACTATTCTTTGGTTGCGAAGGGTGGGATTTGAACCCACGACCCGAGGCTTATGAGGCCCCTACTCTACCAGACTGAGCTACCCCGCAACAGTATAACACAAAACTTGGTCCGAGTGGCAGGAATCGAACCCGCGACCTTCTGCTCCCAAAGCAGTTGCGCTACCAGACTGCGCTACACTCGGAAAATCTTTTGCTGACCTACCTGGGCTCGAACCAGGGACATGCGGATTAACAGTCCGCTGCTCTACCAACTGAGCTATAGGTCAGCAAAAGACTCTTGTCTTTCACTTCCTCAATTCTACCACAAAACAGGTCAACTAGCAAGAGGAATTTTTGGTGGGGGTGGTGAGACTCGAACTCACACGACCATTACAGTCGCCGGATTCTAAATCCGGTGCGGCTACCAGTTACGCCACACCCCCGAAGGTGATTTATTTAATGTTCTCCAAAACAGCCTCTAAATCGCGCAAAGAGTAGGAAGTAATTCTCCATCTTTGCATCCCTTCATTTAAGAGAACAACATTAATCAAGTCTGGACTGTCAGGATAACGACCAAACTCGAACATGACGCGATCTTTGCCATGCAGATTTTTCAGCTTTTCTGCAACTTTGTTGAACTGGTCGATATTCATCTAGATGTTCGTCCGATCAACAACATTGACGATCCAGTCTTCGTCGTTTTCTTCAAGCCACTTGTAGGCGGCGTCCAGCGCATTCTTGTGCGAAGTGAACTGCGACTCGAACAAGATTTCGTCCGTAGAGTCGTCGAACACAGTCGACTGGACCGCCTGCTTGTTGTACATGTGGCGCATGAGGGCAATGGTTACGCTGTTCATAGTGTCGTAATTCTATACTCCATATCGACTGTTGTCAAGCCCCGGTCGGCACAAAATTGTTTCAAAGCTGTTACGACCGCGCTTTTGTCTTTGCACCAGACTTCGAGCATACAGTCGGTGAGATAGCTTTTGCCGAACACACCACCATAGACACGGCCGGAAGTCTCGTATTGCATGAAGACCGTCGCATAGGTGGTTCCCGCACCCGCTTGGTATTCGTCGTAGGTCAGTTTGGTCACGGCTTTCCCGTCTGAGCAACACAGACGAACTTGCCGTCTTTGGTGCCCTTGTCGAATGCCAGCACAGCAGCCTTGCCGGCGTTGATGCAATCCTCTTGCTTGTAGAAGCCTGGGATCGAAGTCAGGGCCATCGAATCTTTCTCGGAAAGCGGGCCGATGGACATGAACAGAATGAGGACGTAAGAAATCATGACTAAGTGTTCCAGTTTTTGAGGTCGATACAATCGTCTTGCGGACGATACTTGTGATTCGGGAATCTTGCCCGCCAAGCCTCTACTTCTTTGCGAAGCCAGTAAAGGTCGTAGTCTTTTTGGGCTTGGGGATGCTCATTGATGGCAGTTTCAAGAGCATCCATTTTTGTGAGCATTTCTTCTTGGTTCACAGTTCACCCCCGGCCAGCATGACACCCATTGCGTCATGACTGTTTTCGATCTTGATCAGAAACCATTGCGTCAGAAATTGCAGCTTCATGATTTCGTCTTCACCCTCTTGAAGGGGAACCGTGATGATGTGGTCGACGAGCTTGTTGCGCAGAAATTCTGGCCGATGGTTCTTGCGATTGGCACTGAAGTGATGGATGTTCATGGGGTCAATTCTATGATGAGTCGAACAGGTTGTCAAGAAATTTGGTGGAATCTGAAGGGATCGAACCTTCGCTGCGAATTCTCACAGACTACAGGTTAGCAACCTGCTGCCTTGCCACTCGGCCAAGATTCCATGCATGGGGCTTATGCTTGCGTTTACCATGCTCACCATCCGTGTTGTTCCACGTACTCGACGTGGCACCGCAAGACTTTGAATTGGTGGAAGATTAGCACATTGGTTAAGAGTTTCTTCCGGTAACTCCCGTAAGGTCGCTTGCCTAAACGGAGCAGAAAAGGCAGAGGCGTTTAACGTCGCCAACGAAGGTGCTAAGGAAACCTTTTATCGACGGGTCGACATGTGCAATGTCAAAACTTTGGCGCGACTGGTAGGATTCGAACCCACAACCAAGAGCCTAGAACACTCCTGCTCCGATCCTTTGAGCTACAGTCGCTCAGAATTACTTTTCAATGATGAACTCGGCCTGGATGCAACGACTCGTAAAACCTTTTCGATGTTCAAACCCACTTGGAAGATTTTTCTGAACGTGTTCGCATTGGGGTTGATCCTTGAACTTTCCGATGACGGTTGCATGGCCTGTGGCACTACCACCTGAACTAACCGTGACGAGAATCCAAATAAGTGCAGTGTTCATGATAAGTTGTTGATAAGTTGTTGATACGATTTGCGAAGGATACCACAAACTGATTGCCTTTGCAAATCGTTCTAGCCGTCGCCAGAATGATTTTGCCTTGTCTATGTTCCAAGTGTCAGCCATAATCTGCGACCGGGGTTTCGGCTTCCCCTGGTATCGTTCCTGTTTCGGCAGTCGCAACCCTACACGCGTTTGGTGGGTGATAGAGGGGTCGAACCAACATAGTTCATCTTGTAAGGATGACGGCTAAACCATTCACTCCACATACCCTTTGTATTTTCTTAGATAAGTATTTCTTTTTGAATCTTTCTTATAACGATTACCCATTCCTTTAGACCCAAAAGTTTCTGTTTGAGAATGGCAATTTGGACAAAGAAGCCTCAGATTTTCGGGAAAATTGTTGTCACTGTTTCCGTCAATATGGTCTAGTTGCAATGTTAGTTTATCACCATTCCAGAATGAGTCAATACCACAACTTGAGCAGTATTCGCCATACTGTTGGACAAGATATCGCTTAAGCACAGTTCTAGAATTATTGGTACACTCACCACGTTCTATTCTAGGTATTGTTTTAGTCTTCCGAGTATGGTCACTTTGGCATTTGTTGTCACAATACTTGTTTTGCGTGGACCTTTTCCAAATATTTTCTTTGTTGCAATTTGCGCATGTATATGTTTTCATGCATGAATTTATAATCACCCTGAAACGATATTTGAACGTTATCGGCTAGAACCGATCACCGTTGACAGAAGGAAGTATATCATATTCGTCGAAGTCGTCAACAGGCTTTTGGGCAAGTTTTCGAAGACTCGTGTTCGAATCATGGCGATATGCTCGCTCGTTTTGCCTGACAACATCATTGCCACGGTCGGTATGCTTCATCCATCTGCATTGCCGACAAGAACAGGACTTAGGCTTTTGTTTGACGTTCGACATAGCTTTGGTTGGTTGGAACCTGCGGCTGGATTTGAACCAGCGAACAACGGATTTGCAATCCGCCACGTTAGACCACTCCGTCACGCAGGCATGAATTTTGGCGGACAAGGTGAGATTCGAACTCACGAACCCTGTTAGGAGTTGACGGTTTTCAAGGCCGCTGCATTAAACCACTCTGCCACATGTCCATTATCAATGACCCCTAGCAGCATATGCCAGACTTCGCGCTGTTGGGTGTGACCCAGAGTCATTGATAATGGTGCCTTCTGCTGGATTCGAACCAGCGACCAACACCTTATCAAGATGCTGCTCTACCGACTGAGCTAAGAAGGCAAAATCCCGTACCAATCTCGGGAGTATTCTTCGTCGATCCGCACCCGAATTGTGCTTGTATAGGTCGCACGAAGAACGTGTGGCTTCGGGACATGCCACACCGCACCTTGGTTGGTGCTTTATTTACACGTACTGATCTGCCTGATGACCATACCGAACCTGGAAGTTCCAGGCATCTTTGGAATGCTCGACGCCATTGGATTGAACGTAGGTCACTTCAAAGTTCGAGCAATGGTCGTCTTGGGCCGTAGCATACTTGCGAACCGACTTGATGACAACCTTTGCTTTTCCGCCATGCGAGAGCCAGACTTCACCTTCGTGGAAGGCTGGGCCAGTAGCTTTGTGAAATTTGCGTGCGCCGTTCATGATGGTGTCTATTATGGCAGGTTTGAAGGTTTTGTCAAGCTGTTTCGAACAGTCTATGAAGAGGCGAATAATCTTTTGTGAATTGTTCGTAGTCGCTATAGTTTTTCAGAATTTTAATGATTGGTTCGTTGATGAGATTGTCGTTAATTGGCTGTCGGATTTTTTCGAACTCGTCAAGATCACTTTTTGATGCAAACATGTACCAGTAGTCTGAATTATATTTTGCTCTCATGAACTTGATGAAGCATGACCTCACGTAAATGGCGTCGGCGAATTGTTTGATGGTGAGTTGCGTTGTCATGGTCCGAATTCTATGAGAAGTTGATAGGTCTGTCAAGCTTTTTCAAAGTGCTTTGCGACCAGTTCGAACATCACACGCTTGGAAATGTATTGCGTAACAGTCCAGTTGTAGATGATTTGCGCACGGTCGGTAAAAGACTTGCCGCTGATTCTATCCCAAAGTTCTTCGGTGTTGTGCTGTTTCATGATGAATTGGTGGGGATGGTGGGACTCGAACCCACACGCCTTTCGACGGGGGATTTTGAATCCCCTGCGGCTACCAATTACGCCACATCCCCGAAATGAGTTGGTATTTACTCGACGTAGAGTTGCGAGCCGTATTGCTTGTAGGAATAGTTCACGAAGAACCGCACTTCATGACCGTTATTGTCATGCCCCCAGATTTCACAGCCAAAGTCGCCAACAGGCTTGGCATCAGTGACTGCGACGAATTCGATGTATTCGCCATAGCCGTACTCGAAGAAAGTGTCGCCGCACTTGAGGTCTTTGATTTCGATTTGCTTCATGATGGTGTCTATTGTATGGTCAGTTCATCGAAGTGTCAAGAGAAATGGCGCAGGAAGTCATCGGTTTCTTCCTTGATCGCCATGCTTCGACGAATGTTTTGGATGTAGCTGCTCATGCCGGCTTCGTCCTTGTAGGCGAAGGAATAGTGGTCGCCATCGAGCGTATAGAGGGTGCCGAACAGCCATTCCGATTCAGACGAAGGCGAGAAGGTTCCTTCGAACTCCGACTCAATGTTTGATTGAACGGGTTGCGTCAGATTCCAGTCAATTCCAGCATTGCGAATCTTTTCGAGCAAGCCTTGGTGATACATTTCTAGCTTATTTTCGCGCCATTCATACTGCAAGATTTTGGCCGCATGACGATAACAGCCACCATAATAGGAATACTCACCAGAAGTGTGGTAGCCGTTCTTGAGCAGAAATGCCCAAGCAAACTTTTCGGATTCGTTCATTAGAAGGTCGCCTCTCCAGGTTTGAAGTTGTCGATTGCGTGGTTGAGATTGTTGAGCAACATGTAGTAGCCGGTGTACAGATCCCGAATCATCAGGTTGAACGGCTTGACAGTCTCAATTTTACCACTTTCGTAGAGATCCACAAGGACTGTTACATCCATGTTCAGCATTGTTTCATAGTCGCCAAATACTTGGCGACGAAGTTCGATCAAGTCTTGTTTTGTATAATTTTCCATAGTGTAGATGGTAAAACAGGTTGCCTGAAATGTCAAGCAACCTGTCTGGTTGGTGGATTAGCCGGCGTTCAGCTTGTCGATGAAGAACTTGCGGGCGATTTCCGGAATCCGCTTGTTGATCGCCTTCGGGTCCAGCATCGAGGCAACAATCACGTCGTTGCCTTCGCGCATCACGTCGCCCTGAACCCACTTGATGTAGGCACCCAGGTTCTTAATTTCATGCGAAAGGCCCATTTCGGTCAGCTTGTCGAAGCCTTGGTTCAGGCGGTTCTCCGTCACGAAATGCTGGACGAACTCTTCGACCGACTCACGAGCTTCGATTTCGGCCGAAGTGATTTCCCGAACGACCTTGACCTTGGACGCCGAATGCTTTTCACCCTTGGTCTTGAACATGATCGTCGGCAGACCTTCGACATGCGTGATGGGCTTCCATACCAGACCTTCGCCGATGCCAGAGACGCCAAAAGCCTTGGCGTAGGGGCATTCCTGCTCGACCTTCATCGTTTCTTCGTACAGGAAGGCTTGGATAGCACCCGGATCGTTGAAGTCGACCGTGATGTACAGCGGTTCGACAACATCGGCAATCGCGGTCACGTCCTTCATGCCAGCATTCCGGCAGTGATGGATGAAGGTAATCCCGTCGAACCAGTCTTCACCGGCATCATGCACAACCAGCATAGAAAACATGGCGAAATGCTTTTCCAGTTGGTTCAGCGCAACACCCTTCTGAATGCTGCCGCCACACCATTCGCCATAGATGTACATGGTCTTGCTGGTGTCGATCCATCCCTGGAAGTATTCGCGGAACTTGTCGGCATGGTGGTTGACCCACAGGCAGAAGCCAGCATTGTCCGACTCGATGGTCAGCATACGTTCGCGAGATTGGGCGTTGACCGAAATCGAGCCATCGTCCTCACGATTCAGGACGATGCAGGCGTTCGTACCATGCAGCTTGACGGTGCCTTCGTAGGTGATCGTCGGCAGCGGCTTGCCGTGGTACTTGGCCCACTGGCGGATTTGCTTGACCACGTTCGAATATTGTTCGATGCTGGCCCACTTGCGGAAGAGGTTTTGTGCAGTGTTCATGATGATTTGAAGTTTATCAGTAGATTTGGAGTGAGTCAAGTGCTTCTTCACACTTTCTCACAAGATTTGATTCAGCCCTGTCGTAATAGTCTTCGATGTGCCAGACTGCACCTTCGTGGAGCCTTTCTTTGACTTCATCCGAACTAGTGGTGAAATGCTGGATTGCTTCGAGCTTGTTGTTCGCATCCATGAAAACAATCTTGTCAGCCCACAGAATCAGGTTGACAGAAATCGGGATCAATGCCATGTGAATGTTCGACCCACACGAGCGAGCGTTATAGCCTTTTTTGGTAGCAACATCTGCCGCAGTCGGTGAACGCAGCAGGCCAGCCGTACAGACGAACAGAAGCCGGCTTGCAACCCCTTGGTACGGATTCTTGTATGGGCAAGTCTGATCGAAGATCAGGTCGGTTTTAGTCGGTGTGTAGCTTTCCATAAAATTCGGCGAATTGTTTGTTGAGAATACAGTTCGAAGTGTACCCTTCAAACATCGGCGCAATCTGTTCAGGTTTGTAACCAGCAAGGCCACACCCAATAGCAGTCACGTAGAAATTGTACTGCGGAAATTTTGTTGCGAAATCCAGGAATTCCCTGACATGTGCTTCAATTTGGGGTAGCCGAAGAATTTCCATCGCGTGACCCTTGGTCGGGATTGCATAAGAATTTCCGACAAACCCGACACCGATTCCCCGAACCGCGCCACAAACTTTCTGTGCAGTCAGTGCCGCACCGGCACCATGTCGACCAGACAGGTTCGAACCAAACACGAAAATGTTGTTCGTACCTGGGGTGCAAAATTTAGAGAAGTCTTCCATTATATATCAGTTGCAGCGAATGCCGCCCCCTTGTTCGTCGACCACTTGGCGAAGGTTGCCGTTCATGTCATAGGAATGGACGTAGCCAGCCACGCACGAAGTTTGGCCGGCGCTGTTACCATCGACTGCTTTGGCGATCAGCAGGACGACCACGAAGCCAATGACGGCGACCACCGCCATTTCGATCATCGTGTAGCCTTGCTCGCGGTGACGATGCTTGGGCTGGCGGCGGCGCTCCTTGTCCTTGCCGGATTCGATCTTGCCGGCCTTGTTGATCTGGCGAGCGTACTTGGCGACGTAGTTGCGGGGGTGTTGAATGTTGTCCATGTCTGAAGTGTCGTCTTTTTCTTTGCTCATGTCAAGCTCCCTGAATGATTTCTGAATGTCTCTAAAATACAACTATTTACCTATTGACAAAGCTTGTCCAAACCTATAAGCTTCAGCGTGTAGCGGAAAGGGCTGTTGTATCTTTTAACAATATATTTGGTCTATGTCCGATTGGATGATAGGAAGGATTGGGCAACCGGCCGTAGGCCACCCCCGGAGGGGGTCTTCATTCAATCCTTCTAGCAATAGGTTCCAACAATAGGTCTTTGGGCTAAATAGTTCATTGAAGGGTTGATCGATTGTTCGAGCAATAGAGGCTCTAGGATCGTTTAAACGAGTCTTTGGCTACCCTACCATCACCATCATCATAAACAACGCTTAGAAGCCGTTCTAGGCCATCCTTGAGGCATCATGAAGATCGAAGAAATCTCCGCACAATGGGCAGTCGATTCAGAAATCAACACCAACCGTCTGGTGGAAGAGTCGACCCGTATCCCCAAGCTTCACTCCAAGTATTACAACATCCTGAACGAAGAACGCCTTCGTCTGACTTCCCTGCAAGTCTTGCATGATGAACTGGCTGTTGCTTTGGAAGGCTACTACAACAAGTCGTTGACGGTCGACGAAATGGAACGCTGGCAGCTTGGTCCAATGTCCGACAAGAAATACCTGAAGGCAGACATTGCGCGAATGGTCGAGGTCCATCCTCGGATGATCGAGGTCAAGACCAAGATTGGCATCCAGAATGGCAAGATCAAGTTCCTGGAAGATGTTGTCAAAATGATCCACAACATGAACTTTTCGATCAAGAATTGCATCGACATGAAGAAGTTCAATGCGGGTGCTTTCTAAATACCTGAACAAAACCTGGGAGAAATATTTTGGAACACATCTATCGCGAATACTTTGGAATGCCTATTACCGAGGCAGAGATTCATCCGGAAGTCATGGATGCCGTCAACCGTGATGGTCATAAGCACTATCGGTTTGCCAATCTGACCGCAACCGTTCGACGACTGGCTAAGAAAGGCCAGTCAACAGGACTTTCCGATGACAAGCCCAAGAAAGGGTCTTCGCGTGCCGTGTACTTCCCAGAAGATGCCCATCCTGCGAAGATCGATGGCCAAGAAACAAAGATTCCGCATGTGCTGAAAGTCGCATTCTCCGGAACTTTGGACAAGCATTTGCCAAATGATCATCCGTTGCTAGGACAGATGCAAAACCAGCATGAAATCGACCACAGCCACCACTACTCGGTCCTTCAGCCGGTCGGCAAAGATGTGTTCAAGACCAACCCAGAAGGGTTTCTGCCACCTTTGATCGACCATCATGCGGACGGCCATTGGGCACAAGTTGGCAAGATCGACAAGCTTGATTCGAAGACTTTCAAGGAAGCTACCAAGACCGCAGATTTCCCCAAAGGAATTACCCACAAAGATTTCTACCATACTGTCAACCATGAATGGGAACAGTCTAACGGTCGCAGACATTACAGCCCGCTGAGTGAAGAACACATGGAAAAGATTGCCGACCATCCTTTGGTTCGTCGTGCGATCAATTTCTGTATCGACACCGACACCCACCCTGGCGATTTCGCAGTTCGTAACATGGGCGTTTGGCACCATCCGGTCACTGGCGAGAAGCACATTGTAGCGGCCGACGCCGGGTTCAGCCGGGATGTTGCAAAGGCTTACAACAATGCTCGCGAGAACATGCGGAAGAAAAATCGAGGCTGGTAAATACCAGACACACATCATTATGAAGCAAAATGGCTATCCACTTTCACCACATTAACGAATCCTTTTCTAGAATTTCTGGCGATCCTGACTTGATTTCAGAGATTGCCAGAATGTACACCTTCGAAGTTCCTGGGGCTAGATTCACCCCGCTATACAAGGCGGGAAAGTGGGATGGAATCATTCGACTGGTCAAGCGCAGCGGACATTTCCCCAAAGGTTTGTTCCAAGAGATTTTGAAGTTCTGCATCGAGCAGGGGACGAAAGTTACTGTCGACGACGAATTGCGCAATCTGGGGGTGGCGGTCGAGTTCGATGAATCGGCAGTTCAATTTCCGTTCAAGCTTCGCGACTATCAGGTCGACGCCATCAACAAAGCTTTGAAGACCAAGCGCCGACTGCTGATTTCTCCGACCAGTTCGGGGAAGTCTGCTATCCTGTCTGCTTTGGTGCGAACGATTGACGTGCCTACCCTGATCATTGTGCCGAACGTTTCGCTGCTAGGCCAGCTTGAATCGGACATGGATGGGTACTTCAATCATTCCGGCTGGTTTGCCAAAGACCACTGTGTCTTTGTGGGTGATGGTGTCAAGGCTTCGAACCCGACTTCTACCAAGCCTTTCGTCGTCAGTACGTGGCAGTCTCTGCAAAATCTTCCGGAAGAATATTTCCACCAGTTTTCGATGGTGGTTTGCGACGAGGTTCACAAGGCCACAGCCAACACAATCCAGCGCATCCTGAACTCTTGCATAAACGCCTTCTGGCGCGTTGGATTGACCGGGACACTGGATGGGTCCAAGACCAACGAAAAAACGCTTGTAGGGCTGTTTGGGCCGAAATACCAGACCATCACGACCAAAGAGTTGATGGATGCCGGTCAGGTTGCCCAGGCAGAGGTTCATCCGATCATTCTCAAGTATCCGGAAGAGGTTTGTAAGAACGTTCGTGGCCTGAGCTATGCCGACGAAATGGACGTTCTTCATGCGATGCCAAATCGAACAATTTGGTTGGCCGAATTGCCAAAACAGATGAAGGGGAATTCTCTTTTCTTGGTCAAGTCTGTCGAAGAGCATGGCAACAGTTTGCTCGACGCTTTGACCAAACAAAACCCCGACAAGCAAGTCTACCTGATTGACGCTAGTACAAAGAAAAAGGAACGCGAAAGGCTTCGAGCTTTGGCCGAAACTGTCGACGACATGATCATCATCGCATCATACGCCCTGTTCGCCGAAGGGGTTTCGATCAACAATTTGTACAACGTGGTTTTCGCGACCCCGATCAAAGGAAAGATCAAGACTCTTCAATCAATCGGCCGAACCCTTCGACTGCATGACGATGACAAGGTGGCAATCGTTTGGGATATTGTTGACGATCTAAGAGGGTTTTACAAAAAAGAAAATTGGGCTTTGAAGCACTTTCTGGTAAGATTGGAAGCTTACATGTCCGATAAATTCAAAGTTGTGACCAAAGAGGTATACCTATGATCAATGCAAGCCAATATTTCTACGACCGTACTGGTGGAACACTTTCCTTCCATGAGGTTTCCGTCATCATGAAGAACGGCGCTCATGTCATCGCTTCGATGGCAACCGTTTCGACGGAACTCTGCATCCTGTTTTGTCCTTTGCAGCTAGTTCCTTCCCAATGGGGTCTTCGTGCAGTCCCTTACGATATCACGACCGAAGAAGTGTTCATCCCGTTCGACATGGGTTCCTTCCAATCGACGGCCATCTTGTCGCAGTCTTGGAAGAAAATCTGGGAAAAGTACGCGGCCGAGACTTGCCGCCAAATTCCCCTGAATGCCAAGCCAGACCACGAGAACTACTTCCGCCAGATGGGGGACGAAAACTTGCTGCATTGATTTCCAAACTCCTAATGACCTAAATAGACTACAGACTCGTATTTTCACAATAGATCATTAGGAGAACCCATATGTCATTTCCTCTTTCACCTGGGGTAAATTTTCGCGAAATCGATGCCTCGGCAATCGTTCAAGAACTTGCTCCGAGCAACGGCATTTTCGCCGGTAAATTCGCCTGGGGTCCGGTGCTGCAACGCACTCGAATCGCCAATGAAGGTCAACTGACCACAGTTTTCGGCAAGCCGACTGACGACAACTTCGTCGACTTCTTCACTGCTGCAAGCTTCCTGGCCTATAGCAACGCGCTGGACGTTGTTCGAATTGGTTCTGATACCGCTTCGTTCAATGCCAACGACCAAGGCTTGGCAACTGTTTCGGTCCTGAACGATGCCGACTATGATGCCGGCGCACCGGCTGTTACCTTCCTGGCTCGCTATCCTGGCGCTTTGGGCAACGGCCTGAAGGTCTTTGTCTGCGGGTCAGCCAACCAATACCAGTATGCTCTGCCTGGAACATTCGTGTTCACGGTCGGCAAGACTGCGACGTATACGCCTGCTGACGATCCTGGTATCGCCGGAACTTTGGCCGAAACCCTGTCTGCTCTGGTTGCCGCTGGCGACAAGCTGATCATCGGCGGCGTCGAGTATACCGTGGCTTCTGTCAACACGAACACTGTTACATTCACGAACGTGTATGTTGGTTCGACTTCTGTTACAACGGCTTCGAAGAAGTGGAAGTATGCTGACCTGTTTGGTTCGGCCCCTGCTACTGGCGAAATGCTGATCGTTGTGGTCGACGAGCTTGGCAAGTTTGCCGAAGCTGGTGCTACACTGGAATCATACCGTGTTTCGACGACTGTTGGCGCAAAGAACGACGATGGTTCGGACAAGTATTACAAGACCGTTCTGCAAGCACGTTCGGGCTACATTCTGGCTGGTTCGACCGCTCCGACTTTCGGCGCTGGCGACAATCTGGTTGACGTGTATACCCTGACTGGTGGTGCCGATACTTTCGCCTCGCTGACGACTGCTGCATACATTGCTGGCTACGATCTGTTCCGCGATGCCAACCTGACCGAAGCTGCTTTCATCATCGCTGGTGATGCTCTTTCGACAAGCTATGTTCTGGGCCAATACCTGATCCAAAACATCGCCGAAGTTCGCAAAGACTGTGTGGTGTTCCTGTCGCCGAAGCTGGCAAGTGTTACAACTGATGCCGTTCTGACCGACCGCAACGCTCTGGGCTCTTCGAGCTATGCGACGATGGATTCTGGCTGGAAGCTGATGTATGACCGTTACAACAACAAGAATCGTCTGGTTCCGCTGAATGGCGACCATGCCGGTCTGTATGCCCAAGTTGACCAGAATCTGGAACCTTGGTACTCGGCCGGTGGTCGTGTCAATGGCCGCGTCAAGAACGTGATTCGCCTGAATTTTAACCCGACTCAATCGGATTCTGATCGTCTGTATGTTGGTGGCGTCAACCCGGTCATTTCGACCCCTGGCGTCGGACCTTACGTCAATGGCGACAAGACTCTTCTGAGTGCTTCGACTGCCTTCAACCGCATGAACGTTCGCCGCCTGTTCATCGTGATCGAGAAGTCGATTGCGACGGCTGCACAAAGCTTGCTGTTCCAGTTCAACGATGAATTCACTCAGCGTCGGTTTATCTCGATTGTAGAGCCGTTCCTGCGTGACGTCAAGGGTCGTCGTGGTATGGAAGATTTCCTGGTGATCGCCGATGCGTCGGTGAACACTCCGCAAGTGGTTCAGCAGAATCGCTTCGTCGGCCAGATTTTCATCAAGCCACTGTACTCGATCAACTTCGTCCGACTGGATTTCATCGCAGTCAACGCTTCGACAAGTTTCGAAGAAGTGATCATCGGCGGGTAATTAGGAATGGGCTTCGGCCCATTCTATTCATAAAGAATAGGAGAAACACATGACTTTCAATGCTAACGAATTTCGTTCGCGTATGCAACACGGCGGCGTTCGCCCAAATCTGTTCAAGGTATCTCTGTCGATCCCTGGTGAGAATGAAGCTTCGACCGAACTTTCTTTCATGGCCCGCGCAGCTTCGATGCCGGCTTTCGTGACAGGTTTTGTCGACCAGTTTTACTTTGGTCGCAGAATCTCGTTCTTCGGTGATCGCGAATACCAAGACTGGTCTATCGAAATCATCAACGACGAAGACTATCTGGTGCGAAATGCTCTGGAAAAGTGGCAAGCTCGTGGTGCAGAAACTGATTGGGATACGACCAAGGTCGAGAACAAGCAAGGTCTGGCACTCTACTGCGATGCGACTATCACGTCCTACGGCAAAGAAGGCGACGAACTGAAGTCGGTCACGATCAAGAACGCTTTCCCGATCATGCTCGGACCTTTGGAGTACAATTGGGAAGAAAACAACCGGATTCAGACCTTCACGGCTGACTTCCGATTCGACTACATTCTGTACAACTGATAAAGAAAAGGGGCCGAAAGGCCCCTTGTTTATTCTACCTTCTGTTCGTCTTTCTTGGCGATCAGTTCATTCTTTGCTGCACTTCCGCTGCTAGAACCCAGCCAATAGTTCATGACCGTTGCCACAATAGTTCCCAGCAAGAAGCCGAGGATTGTGTCGACGATTCGGATATTGCTTTCCGGAACAGGCCAGAAAGTCACGGCTGCGATATAGCCGGCAGCAGCAAAACTCCAAAACGCACTCAAAAAGAACAGAAACAGGCGGGTCGAATCCCGCTTCGTGTCTACATCACCCATTGTCTTCCCCCTTAAATTGTCAAAGAACATATTTAGCTGGAAACAGTAAATACAAAGACTATCAAAAGGAATTTCATATGGCTTTTCGAATTTTTGGCTTTCAGCTTGGGCGGGATGTTAAACCAAACTACGACACCCCCGTCAAACCAGACAATCTAGATTCAACGACAGACATTGCCGCAACAGTCGGCGGTGGCGTTTCGCCTGTCTTCGCTGCATATGCGATGGACAACACGGCAGGAACAGAGAATCAAAAGATTCGCCAATATCGCACTCTGTCATTTGTCCCAGAAGTTGAGAAGGCTGTCGACGAAATCGTCTCGGAAATGATCATCGTCGACAAGACTGAGGCACCTGTTGCCATCGATCTTGATGAAGCCATGTTGCCGCCGAATATTCGCCAAGTCGTCGAAGCCGAAATGGACGAGGCTTTGCGCCTTCTGGCTTTCAACAATCGTGGGCATGATATTGCTCGCCGCTGGTATATCGACGGTCGCCTGAACTATCAGTGCCTGATCGACACAGAAAATCCACAAGCCGGCATCCAAGAACTTCGCTTCATTGATCCGATGAAGATCAAACGAGTTCGCGAACTCATCAAGGTTCCGGACCAAATGACCCGCACAGAAATCATCAAGGGTATTCGCGAATACTACCTTTTCTCCGAGACTGGAATCGACAACGTTTCGATGGCCCAATCTCCGATCCAGATGACGACCGATTCTGTTGTGTTTGTTCATTCTGGTTTGCACGATCCCGACACAAACGTTGTCCTGAGTTATTTGGACCCGGCAATTCGACCAGCCAACAACCTGCGCATGATGGAAGATTCGATGGTCATCTATCGACTGTCTCGTTCGGCCGAACGTCGTGTCTTCAAAATCTACACTGGTGACTTGCCGAAAGCCAAAGCCGAGCAATTTGTGCAAGAGGTTGCCAACAAACACAAAAACAAGATTGTATACGATCCGACCACAGGCAATATTAAGAACGACAGACGCTATCTGGCGATGACGGAAGACTACTTCCTGCCGATGGGCGATGGTGGGGCTGGAACGACCGTAGACACGCTTCCTGGGGGTGAGAACGTAGGGGAGACTGGCGAAGCCGATTACTTCAAGCAGAAGCTGTATGAAGCCCTTCGCGTGCCATCCTCGCGCATGAGTGACCAGCCGACACTTTTCTCTACTGGCACAGAAATCACTCGCGACGAAGTTCGGTTTGCTCGATTCATTTCACGCCTGCGCAAACGCTTCTCCGCACTGTTCATCGAAATCATTCGTCGAAATCTGATGCTCAAGGGAATCATGTCTGGAGAAGAGTTCGATGAAATTGTCGACCTGATTCATTTCAAGTTTGCCGAGGACAATTATTTCTCCGAGGCGATGGATTACAACATCATCCAACAGCGCATGGGCATCATGCAATTGGTCGATCCTTATGTCGGCAAGTACGTTTCTACCGACTATGTTTTCCGCAAGATTTTGATGCTCGACGACAAGGAAATCGAAGAAATGCGAGCCCAGATTGCCAACGATCAGGCCATGATGCTTCAACAGGAAATCGACGCACAGAAACAACGAATTGCAGCAGGCATTGAGCCGGCCCCGATTTAACTAAATACTGGTAAAAAGGAATAACCAATGTCTGAAAAACACATCGTCAAGCTGACCAAATCTTCGGCCGTCATCAAGGTCTATAGCAAGGCCCCTGCCGGGTCTACTATTGCAATCTCTTTGGCTACCGAGTTGAAGCTAGCTGCTGAAACTTTCGACGGCCCTAATGCTCAGGTCAGCATTACCCAAATGTATTGGGCGAACAAAGCCGGCAAGCATTGTATCGTCCAGCGCAAGGCTCCCGATACATCTTTGCATGGCGACTACTTTCTGTCGGACACTGGTCATTTCAAGTTCGAAGGATTCCGCGACCGCACCTACGGCAACTACGATTTCAACATCGTTTTCGACGGCGAAGGCACGCTGATTCTGGTCCTGGCAAAAGAATCCGGCTATAACTAAAAGGTAGATGACAAATGAGCTTGACTAAAAACATCCTAGAAGGCAAAATTGCCGAAATCGAGCGTGAACTTTTTGCGCGTGCTGCCTTTGCTATCAAAGAGTCGACGACTTCGATCATGGAAATGCGCGATGCCCCGGACAATGCTGCATATCCGCTGACCCGTCGCGAAGTCGAAAAGATGATGACGAAGTATGAACGACGCGAAGACAATACAACCGGCCTAGATAATCCGGAGGCGCGTGCCGTAGAAGGAATGTCTCGCGCACGCTGGTATGCTCCGGAACATTCGTCTGATTTTGTCGACGAGTTCATCGATGGTGCGACTGGTGTCAAGCGAAATATGGACGACCGTCCGTCCAAGATGATGCCGTATGACTACAAGTTCACGGTACACAAGCCGGGTGATATCAATGTCTCCCAGGCTACAGAAATTGGTGATGCCGACACGACCAACGACAAAGAAGATTGGGAAGGCGGCTTCAACCGTTATTTCAGCGAAGACGTTTCGACCGAACACCAAATCGACGATGCTTCCGAGGAAGATATTGTCGGCCTGTTCCACGATGCTGCCAAGTCCCAATACCCGATTGAATTGCACCTGGATGACGGATCTTTCGTGACCGTCGAGCCGCATCACGCCCAACATTTCATCAATGCCGGTAAAGCAGATGACGTGCCTAACTACATGAAGTCGGCCAGCCATTTCAAGGTTCTTCTGCAATCGGTCTATTCGACTATCGGGACTGATGAAAATGAGTGACGACGCAAAAAAGCTGCCTCCTGTCGATACCCATCAGTTCCCGATGATCGAACATAAAGGGAAAATGGTCCATACGACCAATTCCGAAGGCCAGCGCATCCATAAAACTGATGCCGGCATTCGTGCATTTCACGACTGGTTTGGTGATGAATCGACACACGTTGACGTGCATGGCCGACCGAAGGTTTTGTTCCATGGCACCACGAAGGCGGCTGCGAGAAACATTAACTCTGGGTCTGCTTTCCGGCGTTCTTCGATTGGTCATGTTGGACCTGGGATCTATCTCGGTGATTCTGAGGAAGCCTCAAAAGGATATAACGCAGGTGCTATGATGAAAGTTTATGCACGCGGAAAATATGCATCCAACGAAGATTGGTCTAATATGGTCCACAAACATGGCTGGCATGGTGCCGAAAAACATGCAAAAGACGCCGGCTACCACGGCATCCACGATACTAAACACGAATCTGCCGTAGCTGTTTGGCATCCGCATGATATCAAATCTGCCGAGAAAAACAGTGGTGAGTATGGAGAACACGGTGCTATTCGCGAAAACCTTGAGGAAGCCGATGACAACCATCGCCGCGATTTGGGCAAGGTCGCTATTGTCGACCGCGTTCGTGGCGGCAAGATCCAGATTCGCAAACTGGTCAACGAAACTGCTGGCTACAAAATTGTCGACGCAACCTTGCAGAAAATGACGCCAGAAGAAATTCGGCAACGCAAGCGGGGTGCGAAGGTTGCAGTGCGCAAGCGCAAGGCAGAGTCGGCCAAGATTGACCGAAACTTGCACATCAGTTTGGACAAGCGTGCGCAGAGGCTGTCATGATGACGTTCGCCGAATTCCTTGCCGAATCTAATCTTGATGCGTCTCGCGAATTTCGCAACAAACGCGCTGCTGCCAAGAAAAAGGGTTCGCGAGCCCATATCGACAAATCGACTGCCACTTTGGCTGCTTTGAAGCACGCCCATTCGGCAAAGCTTCGTGGGGATGACAACAAACACGCATACTGGCTCAAACGTGCCTATGCAAGACTGACAGGAAAATAAAATGAATCTACTGATCGAATCATCATTTGACGAAGTTTCTATCGTCACCGAGTCGACCGAATCTGGTCAGAAGTTTCGATACATTTCTGGGGTGTTTGCCCAAGCTGGTGTCGTCAACAAGAACAAGCGGATCTATCCAGAGAATGTTCTTGCCGAGTCGATGAACAACTATATCACAGAATACGTCGCGAAGTCAAGAGCCGTGGGTGAACTGATTCACCCGTCTTCGACTGTCGTTGACCTGAATCGAATATCCCACCTGACGACAGAATTGCGCCAAGATGGCAAGAACTATATCGGCAAGGCACGCATCCTCAATACTCCGACCGGAAAGATTGCCCAAGCCCTTCTAGAAGGTGGCGTCAAACTCGGTGTTTCGACTCGTGCAGACGGTTCCGTCAAGATGAATAGCCAAGGTATCAACGAAGTCGCACAAGGTCTTTCGATGAAAGCCATCGACATTGTGTTCAATCCTTCGGCACCTGATGCTTTGGTCGATTCTATCATGGAATCTGAAATGCCTGTTATCGACGCACTGTCTGAAGATATGCAATTGGTCGAACACATTCGGCAGACCATTAAGACCGCAAGCAAGGCTCAATTGCAGCAGGCTAAATTGATGGCGTTTAAGACGGTCATGGAATCGCTGAAGTGAGCGTTTCGAATTACTAAATAAAACATATCAGCAAAGGAATTTGACATGCGTATTAGCGATTTTCTAAAAGGTCTGAATGCTTCGGGTGAGTTTGTCGCCGAATCGCAAGACCAAGAACAAGTCCCGGCCCAACTGACGCCGGCCCAACAGTCGATCAGCCCAGGCGTGGCACAGACCAATCCTGTCGACGAACCGACGCCGGAAAACACCCAGACAGGGGAGACTGCCGTCCCCGAAGTTTCGGACGCTCCTACGGCCTCTGAAGCCCCCGGAAACGGCATCGAGACAAGCCCAGCAGCCGAACCGACGCCGGCCCCTGCCGCCGACCAAGGCGCTGGCGACATTGATTTGTCCAAGGGTGCCGAAGGCGACGACGAACAAGACGAAGAAAACGAAGGAGAAGACGATGGGAATGATTCTGACGGTGATGACGTGGATCAGCCGGGTCAAGACGGCCCTGACAGCAATCCAGTGGATCAAGCGGATCACGAAATGGAGCAAGAGAAACAACAGTACGAAGAATCAGTAACTGAGAAGACTTTTGCCGAACAGTTTGCTGCCTCGCTGGCCGAAGGTACACAGTTCAAACTGGAAATGAATTTGGACGGTCTGTTCGAATCTCAAGGTTTCGAAGCCGAGTTCGCCACACAGGCCAAGGAAATCTTCGAAGCTGCGGTGAATGATTCTGCCAAGCAGCATATCGAAAACGTCAACAAGTATGCCGCATATGTCATGGAACAGATGCTGGAAGAAAAGGTTGCCGAACTGGAAGAATCTGTCGAAGAACGTTTGACAGAAGCTGTTGCTACCTGGGTTGAATCGAATCGTCTGGCTATCGAACAAGGTGTTCGCACCCAGGTTGCAGAATCTTTCATGGGTAAGCTGAAGAATCTGTTGGTCGAGCATTACGTCGAAGTTCCGACCGCCAAGAAAGACATGTTCGAAGAAAAGGTTGCCGAAGTCGAAACACTGCGTACTCAATTGAGCGAAGCTGAAGTCGCAACTCAAACTCAAGTTGCTACCTTGACAGAAGAAGTCCAAGCCTTGCGCAAACAGGTTGCTATCGATTCGTTTGTGCGTGGTATGACCATGATCAAAGCCGAACGTATTCGTTCCCTGGCCGAAGGTATCACGTTCGATACGGCCGAAAAGTTTGTCGGTAAGTTGAAGATTCTCAATGAATCATATGTCAATGCACCGAAGTCAAAGAATGCTGACACTTTGGTAGAAGATGTAACTCCGGTTGCACCGATTGCCGAGGAAAAGGCTCCCGAAGGTGATCCAGTTGTCCTGGCTCTTGCCAAGAAACTGCGCACCTAAATGATTAGCGGGTTTTGTTTTTGACAGATTTCCTGCTACAAAAAATCTGTCATTTTCATTAACCACTAAATACATTCACATAGACAATTTTAGGAGAATTTGAATGAATAAACAAGAGCTAATCCAAAAGTGGAAGCCGATTCTGGAACACGCTGACATGCCGGCCATCAAGTCGGCCGAGCGTATGGCCGTGACGGCACAACTGTTGGAAAACCAACACACGCAACAGTCGCGTCAGTCGGAAATCCTGTCGGAAGACACGGCCCCGACCAACGTTACTGCCAACGTGGGCAAGTATGATCCGGTCCTGATTTCGCTGGTTCGCCGGTCGATGCCTAACCTGATCGCTTATGACGTTTGCGGCGTGCAGCCGATGACTGGCCCGACTGGTCTGATTTTTGCTATGCGTCCCAAGTTTGCGGCTGCTGGCGCTCTGACGACTGAAGCTTTCTACAATGAGGCTGATAGCGACTTCTCCGGCACCGGCACACAAGCTGGCACCGATCCTTCCGTCCTGAACGATGCCGTTCCTGGAACGTATACTCGTGGTAACGGCATGGCTACGGCTGATGCTGAAGCCCTGGGTTCGGAAACTGGTGCTGCTTTCGCGCAGATGGGATTCGAAATCGAGAAGGTTGTTGTTGAAGCCAAGAGCCGCGCTTTGAAGGCCCAATACTCGGTGGAACTGGCTCAAGACCTGAAGCAAATTCATGGTCTGGACGCTGAAACCGAACTGGCTAACATCCTGTCGAGCGAAATCCTGGCCGAAGTCAACCGCGAAGTCATTCGTTCGATCTACGTGACGGCCAAGCCGGGTGCGCAGAATACGGACCTGACCGCTGCTGGCACTTTCGACCTGGACACGGACTCGAACGGTCGCTGGGCTGTTGAAAAGTTCAAGGGTATGCTGTTCCAAGTCGAGCGCGAAGCCAACGCTATCGCCAAAGAAACTCGTCGTGGCCGTGGTAACTTCATCATCTGCTCTTCGGACGTGGCTTCGGCTTTCGCGATGGCTGGTGTTCTGGACTACGCTCCTGCTCTGTCAACCGACCTGCAAGTTGACGACACCGGCAACACGTTTGCTGGTATCCTGAATGGTGGCTACAAGGTCTTCATTGACCCGTATGCTACTGGCAACTTCTTCGTCATCGGCTACAAGGGCGCTTCGAGCTACGATGCTGGTCTGTACTACGCTCCGTATGTTCCGCTGCAACTGTACAAGGCTGTTTCGGATGAAACCTTCCAGCCGAAGATCGGCTTCAAGATGCGCTACGGCATGGTTGCCAACCCGTTCGCCCAAGGTCTGACCAAGGGTGGTGGTGCGCTGAACGCCAACAGCAACAACTACTTCCGTCGCGTCAAGGTCACGAACCTGACCGGCACCGCGATCTAATCGCAAGGTAGTCTGAAGTAACACAAAGGGGCCATTAGGCCCCTTTTTTATTGGCCGACGACCCGCCAACCAATGTCGTGCCGGTATTCGACGAAATCGTTGAATCCGATAGACGCAGACTGTGATTCGTAGGAGTCTCCATTGTCCATGAAAACTTCACCATCATTGTCGATGTACAGATACGGAGAATTGTTCGTCCAATGGGCCTTCGGAATGACTTCACCAGAAGCTTTGTAGAAGAATTCGATTTGCATGATGCTATTGTATGTGTTCTCGGAAGATTGTCAAGCAGCCGGCTTGACCTTTTGCAGAAGACGGATAATATCCAACAACGCCATACTACTACCATCGTAGAGTTCTTTGATGACTTCGAAGTTGGCATTGATGAATTCTGCCTCTTGTTCATCCTTGACCGACAGGCCAAGGTAGTGGAACGTGTAGACAGTTTCCTTCGTGTAGATTTTTTGCGGGGTTTCAGGAATCGGTTGCTCTTGATCTTTGAGAATCCAGATGACAGATTGTCCGTCCTTTTGGCGGTGTGAGAGGCAGGGAAAAAGTGGTTCCTGGGAAAGTTCCCGCTGGCAACCGTATTCTAACGAGTCAAAAACGCAGCCATCGCATTTCGTACTTTTGACTGCAACGAGTTGATCCGGGGTGAAGGCGAGCTTTTTGTTCATGATGCTATTGTATGGGTTCTTGGAAGATTGTCAAGCGGGTTTGAGCATGTACAGCGCCTCGACCAAATCGTCGTAGGATCGAGTCCAAGACTGGAAAATCGTGTCGATCAGGTCGTAGTTTTTCGACACGAAATCGGCCATCTTTTGATCGGTGGTTGTGAAGTTGTTCGGAAATTGGAAAGTCTTGGTGTAGATCGGGGTGTGCTTGGTTGCCGCCAACGATTCGCCGAGAGACTTCAGCACCCAAATCACGTTTTGACCATCTGGTCTGACATGTTGTGCACAGGGAAAGGTCGAGTCTTGGTGGTAGGCGCGTCGACAGCCGTCGTCGTCGAAAACGCAACCAGTACAATTACCATCTTCGGAATTGTCGTGGACTGCAACGAGTTGATCGGGGGTGAAGAATAGATGTGTGTTCATGCTTCGCATCTTATCACCCAAGAACACGCCTGTCAAGCTAAATAGGTGATCAACTACATTGGAAAAGACTATGACCATCCATCATGCGATTCGAAAGATTGCGCTCAAAGAAGCTTTGTCGCAAAAATCCCACAAAGACATGGCACAATTCGCTGCCGACGAGTCTATCGACGACACCGGCCGCACCGCTGCACAAAGACTTTCCGACCATGTGTTTGGGCGAAAGGCTGATCGAATCGTGATCGACCACCAAACGGCTGATACCATGCCTCACCCGGATATCGCAGAACACTTGGGTCGACATGGATTTCAGATCAAGAATTACCGCGATGGTATTGTATCCCAAGAAAAGACCATCGGCAATCCAGAGAAGGGAATCCCTTACCAGAAGAAAATGGTCGACCTGTCTTTGATGAAGGCTTTGCACCAAACCAATGCACCAGAAGAAATGAAGCAAAAGTTTGTCAACGACCCGAACCGTAATGCTGCTAAAACCGAAGGTCTGAAGATCGTCATTAGTCGTAGGCCCCATGATATTGCGGCCATGTCAACAGGCCAGCATTGGGAATCATGTCAAACCTTGGGTGGTGATGTTCTAGACCACGAAGGCAAAGCCATCAACAAGCGGGAAATCCCAGAAGGGAAGTTCAATCAGCACGTTCCAAAGGCCATCGGCGACGGCGCGCATGTTGCGTATTTGGTCAAGCATGAAGACGATATCGACAAACACAATGCACCTATTTCTAGAATGAGTTTGAATCCATTTCATTCCGAGGAAGGTGGACATTCTGTTCTTCGCCCTTCTGGTGTGACCTATGGGACTGATGTGAGTGGGTTTCATGAAACCCTGAAGGCGTGGTCGGAGAAACATTTTCCGACCAAGAAAGGTCACCAAATCTACGAACGTTCGGACCAAGTTTATCCAGAAGGTCAGCCGAAAGTATTCAATTTCGACCACGATGATTCGATGGAAGCTTTGCGCCGTGGCAAGCTAGACATTATGTCGGATAACCCTGATCCTAAATTCTTGCACAGTGCCATCGATCATATCAAGGGTAATGGGTTCAAGGGAATCAAGCAACTGTCGGCGAACGTCGCACTGAAACAAGAGCATATCGACCATTTGGAGAAAGCTTTCTCCGAAACCCATCCGTCGACCTATGATCACGAAAGTATGGAATTTGCTGGTGCATATTGCTCGACTGGTCGATATGCCGGAATCGAAAAGCATTTGGTCAACTATGCCGACCACAAGAAGGACGAGAACAAGACAAGCCATGTTAGCATCTTTGCTGCCGCCAAGGGCGATACTGGCTACCATGCTGCGAAGATTGCGACTTCTATTCTGGGTGCTGGTGAGTATGGCGAAACCATGACCGACGAACAGCATGAAAACGCTCGGCGTGCCGTTGGAATCATTCACCATGTTGCCAAGGCCAATGGCGACCTGAATTCGGCTACAGACAGAATCAAGAATCAACTTGGCGATGGTATTCACCGAATCCTGGCTAACCGGAAGATCAACCCGGAACACCACGAATCGACCGCCAAGCTTTTGGTCGACCACCCGCACCTGATTGAGCATGATCTTGTCCGGGATCGTATCGGCCATGAGTTGTTCACCCGGTCCCATGTTTCCGACGACACGAAGAACCATCTGGCTAAAACTTTGCTCAAGGCTTCTGCCGAGAAGGGTGGTCCGATTGATATGCACGAACGTCTTCTGTCGGGTGCTATTGACCATGCATTGGGCAACCCAGATTTGCACAAGCATGTTGGGCTGGCTCACGTTCAATTCATTTTCCGCAATCCTCATCCGAAGGATAACGCAATCCAGTGGTTGAATTCACAGCACTCTGGTCAAGTGGCAACAATGACCAGCCATGGTGTACACGACTGATTTTGTCTAAATACTACACAATCTATTTTCCAAAAAAAAAGGATATTCAAATGAACTTTACCCAAGTTTCCCCGGCTCTGATGGAGTCGATTATGGGAATTATCGCCGAAGGTGAATCTATGGAAGCCATGGATGAACGCACGCATAACTACCTGTCGTTCATGTCTGGTCAGTCACACCACGACTTCGAAAACTATTCGATGGATCATTCCAAGACCGAATTGCACGAAGCTGCTATTCACCCGGACGATATCATCAAAGCTGGCAAGGAAGTTTTCACCGACGAGAAAAGCCCTTGGTCGCGTATGCGCGAAGGTTTCCACGCAGCATTCCCGGAAGGTGAATCACACGAAGAACGTCTGGTCAAGGCCAAGGCTGCACAGAAGGTTTTCCGTGGTTTCCTGCACGAACGCGGTGGAATGGCTGCGAACAATACCATCGACCTGTTGGGCGACAACGGCAAGACCCGCCTGAATGCTGGCAATGGCGTCGGTGTGGCAACGCTTGGTCTGTCCCTGGCCCCGCATACGGCTGCTGGCATCCCTGGCATGAACACTTGCCCGCTGGCTTCGAAAGAATGTGCAGAAAACTGCCTGGGCAAGAAAGCTGGTGGAAATCGCCAGTATCCAGAAACAGCCCTTCGTGCTAAAGTTCTACGCACTCAATTCTTCCGCGAACATCCGGAACATGCTGCGCGTCTGATGGACCACGAACTGTCGCTGCACAAGCTGTGGGCAAAGAAGAATGGTTTCAAGGCTGGTCTGCGCCCGAACACGGTTTCTGACATTGCTTGGGAAAAGATGATGCCGAAGGCTTTCTTCGACCGCCACATGGGTTCCCCAGAAGCCCAGGCCGATGCAAACTCACGCACCCCGAAGCCGGAAAAAGAACACGCACCGGCACTCGGAAAGGGTCAGCGTTTGTCCGCTGCCCATTTGGCAGAAGCCGACAAGGAACCGGCCCAAATCTACGATTACACGAAGGTTGCAAACCGTTTCAATTCGAAGACCGAAATGCCGTCAAACTACCATGTTACACTTTCTTCGACCGGCACTGATCACGAAGAGTCGAATGACACGGATGTTGTCAAGCACCTTCAGCGTGGTGGAGTTGTGGCAATGGTCTTCCCGCGTGGTAAGGACAACAAGCTTCCGACACACGTCATGGACCACCAGACCGGCCAGAAGTGGCGCGTGGTGAACGGCGATGACGACGATGCTACGTTCGACCGCCATACAGCACACGGCATCCCACACGGCGAAGGTGTTGTGTCTGGCCTGAAGCTGAAAGGTGTCAAGAACGAGGAAGCCGGCAAGTTTGTTGTGCATCCTGGACCGGACGGAATTGCGGTGATCAATAAGAATCCGCAAAAGCGCAAAGTGTTCATGATGAACAACGAGCAGTAAGAACAAAGGGGCCGAAAGGCCCCTTTTTCATTGCTTCATCAGTTCGTCACCCAGATTTTCGAGCAAAGTATGCTCAGACAGTTCGTTCGATCCCCGGATATACATGGACAGATTGACACCCCAATAGCGTTCTGCAATACGGATCGCATAGGCATTCCGAGAAACGTAGTCCTCGACCAAAGTCTTGGCTTCGTCGAAGGTGTCAAACCGAACTTCTTCGACGAAGCTGTCAAAACCAGATCCGTCGATCATCGCGATGTACATGAAGTGTTGCGTCATGGGATCTATTATGCCTTGTCCCGAAACTTTGTCAAGTCATAGATCGTACAAAGAAGTTCGTTGTCTTCTTTCGACAACCTCATTTCTGCGAACTTTCCCGACGATTGTTCCGCAGTGTTGCACAAGCGAATCATTTGATGTACGTCTTCCGCATCCCGACGAAGAATAGCCAGCATATAGTTGAAGTCTGCATAGGCCGAGTCGATCAAACCAAGATCGCGCCGAATGTTTGCCACCAGAATATCTTCTGGGAGTTCGCGAAAAAACAGCCCAAAAGTTCGGCGGTTCCACTTGGCACGCCATTTGGTTTCCTGTTCGACCAGCAGTTTCCAAATTTCATCGCGTGCATGGGAAATAAGTTCAAGCTGTTCGAAACACTTTCTACGCACCACATTCTGTGGAACCATTGCCCAAGTCATCGTGTAGCCTTCCATTCTTCAAATCGCTTCATGACATGTTTCTTCACTCGGGATTCACCGAAGTAGACCACTTTCGCCGGTTCCAGTTCCTGGTCTTTCTTCATGAAAGCCATCAGATGGCCCAAGTCTTTCCCGACCAATCCGGTCCAATCCTGAACCTTTTCACCATTGAAAGTTTCCGAAGCCAGTTTCTTCATGGCATAGGCTTGCATCAACTGGTCGAACTCTTGGTGCTTGCCGAAGAACGACAGGACACGATTCAGGTAGAACGCCTTGTCTGGATTGACTTCGTTCTTCGGTCCAGTCCAACGTTCGCCGAATTCCAGAAACTTGCGATAGGTTTCGCGCTTCTTGTCGCGAACTTTCGCAGTATGGTTCAGGTTTTCCAGCTTGTATAGTTCCGGATCGTAGAACGGCGAGCTAGCCACGAAGTTGAAGATTTCTTCGTGGTTTGCAAAGCCCCAGCCAGGGTTGTAGGTTTCTGTATCCAGTTCGACCAGCCAGTAGGTTTGGAAGATATCGGTCGTCAGCAGAATTTCACCGATCAATCGATCACCATCGCGAACCGGCAGGTACAGACCGTTGTGACCATGCTTGCATCCGAGTCGACGCGTCAGCTTGCCGACCAGATTGCCCAGGTCGTTGTACGAATAGTAGCCCAGCGCATACAGGAACAATTGCGGGGTCGTCTTGATCAGGTCGATTTGCAGTTCTTTGTAATCGAACGAAGTCACGTCGCCATTGACGACAATCTGGGTCGGCTCGAACACATTCTGGATAAACTGCTTCGAAATGTCACCCGTATACAGGATATCCATGTCGCCGAAGGATTCCTTCTCATGATAGGCCGGGATCAGGTCGAAATCACCACGGACCCGGTGGTCGACCTTGATCTTTAGGTAGATTTCTTTCCAAAGTTCGAAATACTCGACGGCTTCGTAGCGGCGAGTCTTGGCAAGAGGCAAAGCATTTCCACCCATGATTATTACCAAAGTTCAAGACTGAGTTCATCCATGAAGTCGCAGATTTCATGGAACAGCGGGGTTTGGATGGATGGCGAATCCGGAAGATCGTTCCAGAAGTCGAACCAATAGCATCGCATTTGTTTCAGCGAAGGCATGTGCAAGTCTTCGCCCAACAGATGTGGGTAGAAATTTTGCGACCGAACCTTGTCGACCAGATCGAAGTGGGTTTGAATGAAGTCCATGGATCAGACTATAGCCGGTATTCACCGGTCTGTCAACTATCAATTAACGCTTGACCCACTTGTTGACGTAGGAGGCAACGCTGGTCCCATGCAGGACGCGAACACGCTTGTGGGTGATGTTCTTCTTCTCCCACGCCGCGTCGACCGCAGCTTGGGCGGCAGCAAAGAATTCATCCGCCGCAACTTCTTTACCAGCCAGCTTAAAAACTTGACCGTCGCCATAGTTGATGAAGTTGGTCGCCTCGTGTGCGCTGCTAGTTTCTTGGGTGAACCCGTTGCTGTAGGTGGTTGCGTAACGCTTGGTCATTTGGCGATTCCCGTTGTGTTGTCGATGAGTGTACTTTACCGCACGACCATCAAACGTGCCAATTGGTTTTTTCTATCGACTCTACAACTCAGCTTTGTGGACTAAATGATAAAACAGGCAAATGTTGCAGAAGTGCTACGTCTTCTGGATCTTGGCAAGGTGTTCGAGCTTCTGAATTCTTCGCTTGAATTTCTGCTGTTGACTTTTGTATCGTGCAATGTCTGCGCGAAGGCTCTCGATCTCTTTCTCTGCACTGTACACGAAGTCATCAAGCACCCTAGAACCGTCCAAAAGGGCCTCTAGTTCGTTTGTAAAGTAGTCCCGCAACCCTACCTTGAACGCATCGCCTTTAGACGGTTGTAGCGTGATCTGGCGAATCTGGTCGCCTCTCTTGGGTGGCTCGAACGACACAAGGGTGAACTCTTCGATTTGGCCGGCGTCATCCAGACCATAGACCTTACGTCCAACATGGCCTTCAACTTCTTTGTGGTTCATCCTTAATCCAATCTGAATGTAGCTAAAATACAACTATAGAACTCTTGACAACAGACCTTTGAACCTATAAGCTTCAGCGTGTAGCGGAAAGGGCTGTTGTACGTATTGTTTTAGTTATATTTACATCTACGATCAAATTTTCATCAACCGGGCCGCAGGCCCACCCCGTAGGGGTCTTTGGACTAACTATGTCAGACAAGGTTTCGAACAAGCTGACGGTCAGAAGTTTCAAGGTATCCGATTTCGACAAGATTCTTAAATTGGAAAAATCTTTCGGAAAAGACTGCTGGGAAGAAATGGAAGCATTCCTTGGGCCAACACGGTTTGTTTCGGTCTTGGACAAAGGTGGTGATGTAGTTGCCTACCAAGTCACCTACACGACACCTTCTGGTGAGCCTAGGTCGAAAGTCTTGATGACCAAAGGATTCGAGGATCGCAAGGTTTTTGAGTTCTTGATGGCCCCAACCTTCATCAAGCATGGGGCGAACATGCGAATCGACAAGATCAAGGTCAAGGAAGATGACGACGATGATCGCAAGAAAAGATCGAAGAAAGACGATTGACAAGACCTTCGGCGCGTGCTATAGTCGATGCATGAACACTAATCCGACAACCGATCGGCGCATCACGCGCCTGAATAAACAAATTGCCGACCTGAAGAAGAGTCGCGACTTCTGGATGGAAGAGGTTACGCGAGTCAGGAAGGAAAAATCTTTGCCGACCCAGGCTCAGATTGATGAAAGTCCACATGCCGGGATCACGTCACCAGAAGACTATGGCGATCCGGTAGCGCCGCTACAAGCTGCCAGCCCTGACGACATTGCTGTGTACGATGCCATCGCCGCGAACTACCACACCCCCGCTCCGGTGGAGCAGTCTGATCACGAGACATGGCGGGCAAAGTTGTGGGAACTGATCGACGGCTATCGCAATGGTCATGACTGGCCGCTTTCGATGCGCGGTCGTATTAAGGCGCACATCGCGAAGATGCCAGCCCCCGCTCCGGTGGCGAAGGGTGAGCCGGTCTACGGCCCTGAGTACGAGGCCGGCAATTGGAGCCGCCGAAACTACGAGGCGTTCATGCGCGACCAGGGAGCCGCCCCCGCTCCGGTGGCGCTGACCCCGGAGCGTCCGCCGCTGCACCGAGAGTGCGCGATGTTTCCTCACGAGGAACGGTGTGGTGAATGCGGGCCGTTGTCAGCCCCTCCCGCCCCCGCTCCGGTGGCGCTGACGCCTGCGCAAATGGGGGAAGGGCTCCGGCAGAACATTTCGTGGGCCACTACGATTCAGGCTGCGGCGTTTTTTAGGGGCGTCCGCTTCGCCGAACGCGCCCACGGCATCAAGACCGCGAGCCAGGAAGGCGGTGCAGCATGACGAGCCGGTTGCAAGAGTTGGTGACGTACACCGAGGCGTGCTTTGGGCATGTCGGCCCGATGATGGAGGTTGCCGCCGAGCTTCGCCGACTCAGTGCCATAGAGGCCGAGTGCGATGCACTGCGGGCCGAGGTCGATCGACTGCGAACCGCCCCCGCTCCGGTGGCGCAGGGTGACGTGGTCCGCCCTTACGGTGCGTGCAGCATCACCGGGCCGAAAGATGGCGTTGCGTTCATCCTGCGCCATCTGCCTGATGTTGACGACGACCCCGCCCCGGTTGTGTGGCGCGATCACGTCGAGCAGCGTATGCGCCAGTGGCGTCAACGCGCCATGAACCGCAGCGGCGACCGCCTCGCGCTGGACGACTTCATGGACGCCAACAGCCTGGAAGACCTCATCGACTACGTGTGCGACGAGTGGGCCGCCCCCGCTCCGGTGGCGAAGGTGGACTTCGGCTATTCCGCAGACCCGATGAATGCCGAACGCGCCATCTTTTTCCTTCGCCGCTTCGAGAGTGAGGAAAATCTGCTTGGACCGAACGAACGTGCTGCGGTCGAATTTGCAATTTCCTCCATCGGAATGCGGTTCCCCGATCCGGTAGAACAGTTCGACAAAGAAAAGCTTGCGCTGAAGTCATGGGGTAAAGCCGGATGGGATCTTGCCCACGAAGAACAGATGCGGCGGTTAGAGCTACAGGCTCGTGTCGATTCTCGTGTTCCGCTGTCGTCGTCAAAGGACCGACCCGGCGCAACCTTCGTCGAAGGTTATGGGTATGTTGATAGCGCAGCAGTTCGTGCAATCGAGCGCCACCACGGCATTTTCTAAATCTTTCCAACCAAATCATCATGAAAATCCTCGAAATCCTCAACCAAATCGCCGCCACTTCCTCGAAGAACGAGAAGCTGGCAATCATGCAACAACACAAGGACAATGAAGACCTTCGGAATGCTTTCCGGCTGGCCTATGATCCGAGTGTCAATTTCTTCATGAAGAAGGCACCCGCACCTGTTCCGCCTATTCTGAACTATGGAAACAATTTCCAAACCACTCTGGAAGCTGGGTTGCAATACATTACCATCAATATTGCAAGCCGTGCCTACACTGGTATTGCTGCCGAAGCCTATGTCAGCAGCCTTCTCGGTGATATGGACCCAGAAGATGCCGAAGTGCTTGCACGAGTCATTCAGAAAGACTTGCGAGTCGGTGCTTCGGAAGGTTCCATCAACAAGGTTTGGCCCGATCTGGTCTACATCCAGCCGGTGATGCTTGTCGAATCACCCGACGACGAACTGCTGGAAAAGCTTCTGTCGTCTGCTGGTGAGCAAGGTCTGATGGCCCAAATTAAGTCGGACGGCGTTCGAGCAATGATCTACGTCTATCCCGGTTCGGTGGTTGTGCGAACACGTAATGGCAACATCATCGACGTTTGCGGTCGATTCGATTTCCTGAAAGACAACCCTGCAAACTTCGGCATGATTTTTGACGGCGAACTCATGGTTCGCGGGGCAGACGGCAAACCCCTGGATCGAAAGACCGGCAACGGTCTGGTCAACAAGGCAATCAAGGGAACCGTGACGCCCCAAATCGCCAAAGACTTCTTCCTGACTGCCTGGGATATCATCCCGATGACTGTTGTGCATGGTGATCGTACTTCCGACGAATATTGGGCGCGTTTTGGTCGTCTGGTCAGCCATGTGAATGGCTGCGATGCGTTCGAACTGATTGCGAACAAGTGGGTTCGCAGCATGGCCGAAATCAAGGCGTTCTACGATGAAGCACGCGCACTTGGTCTGGAAGGCATCGTCGTCAAGAGTCCGAAGAACGTTTGGCGAGATTCCCGCGTGGCCGATATGGTCAAGCTGAAGGCTGTGCTGGATGCTACGCTGCGCATCGTCGACACCTATCCGGGTGAAGGCAAGTACGCCGGAATGATCGGCGGTTTCATCATGGAATCTGAGTGCGGCAAGCTTCGCAATATTCGGGTCGGATCTGGTCTGACGGATGCTGATCGAAAGAAAGATCCTTCGGAGTTTGTCGGCAAGCTGGCAGATATCACCTACAACGAACTGATCACGAACAAGAAGGTCAAAGACCAATACAAGATGTTCCTGCCGATCTTCATGAATATTCGTGAAGATGTTCGCGAAGCAGACACTCTGGAAAAGTTGCTCAAACAGAAATAATCTGTTATAGTGTACTCACCTTAACAACTTCCACCCGAGAAACATCATGAACTTCCTGGCCCGTTTCATCGCCGTCTCTGTTGTCGCAATCGGTCTGCTGATCATTGGCGCGAAAGCCGATGCGCAGGAAATTGCGGTCGGTGTTCATACGGTTTCGCACCATACCAAGGGTAGCTACTTCGACCACGAAGCCGGCGTTGACCGGAAGTTCAACGACACCAATCCTGGCGTCTACCTGATGGTGAGCGCCGAAGACAAGACCAGCTATTCCAGCATCACGGTCGGTGCCTACAAGAACTCGGTGTGGAAGACTACCGCCTACGCTTCCCTGGGTTTCGGCGTGAAGGTTGCCGAACCCATTGCCGTGGGCGTCCAAGTCGGTTTCGGAACTGGCTACAACAAGTCGTTCGGCTATGAAGGTTCGTTCGTGCCGGTCGGCGGTGTTGTGCTGACTGCTAAATTGACGGACAAGATCAACGGCAACGTTGTGTTTGTTCCGCCCATCAAAAAGGACACCGCTGGTGTCGTTCATCTAACCCTTGATCATAAGTTCTAAACACATGCAACATAATGTAAAAATCATCGCTCTGGCTGGAAAGGCTGGCTACGGAAAGACCACAATCTCAAAGATGATTATGGAGCTTGACCCGAAGTCTTCGGTGACAGCGTTCGCCGCGCCATTGAAAGACATGGTTCGTGCAATCTTCCCGCAACTGACAGACTATCACCTGAAAGACCAGACTGGCAAGATGGAGAAGACTGTTCTGCTGAATGATCATTCTCCGCGTGAACTGATGCAATTCTTTGGCACCGACTTTGTGCGAAAGTTTGATCCCGATCTTTGGGTCAAGCGGGCTGCCGAGAAGATCGAACTGCATCGCCGTCCTGCTGGTCGTGGTCGTCCGAAGCTGAACTACCTGATTTTCGACGATTGCCGATTCGAGAACGAAGTCAACTTGATTCGCCAATACGATGGCTGTATCATTCATCTGGAACGCGATGCGCCGGAACTTCCGCTGGTCGACCGTCTGATGGCTACGGCAAAAGCCAAGCTTGGAATTGGTGTCGAAGGTCATGCTTCGGAAGCTGGTGTTCGAAAGTTCTTCCAACCAGATTTCGACTACGTGATCAACACCAGTGAGCCGATGACGACGACATATGCCCGCGTCAAGAACATGGTTTCTCAAGGTTTCTCTCCCAACTATCAGCTATAATCTCTCATGAAAATTCACTCGACCGATCTTGACCGTCTTCTCAATGATGAAGACACCGAGTTCGTACCAGTCCAACGTATCAAAAAGCAGACACATGAAAACGAATCGCAGTATGATCCGAAGCCTGTTGAGCAGCCTCGTTATCGCCACGGTCCTGCTGTGCCTGCCTACCGCAAGCCGAGCCCAGGTCGTCGAAACTGATACGGTCTGCACCGACCCCATGGGGGCCTTCGAAATTGCGACTAAATTGTCTATGGGTGGTCAGATTCCTATCGGTACGTTCCTGATGTACTGCAAAAAGATTCCGGTCACTTCGTTCGAATTCGATCCGCAGCACCCCCAATTGCTTGCGGCCGGGAAAAAACTTTATGGAATTTTCAAGGTGGTTCATGACAAAAACACAAAATATGCAATCGTCCAAGTCCGCTAACTTCATTGAAGGGCTGATGCTGGCACAAGAGCCTGACAACGGTTCGATGATCCGCTGCATCAAGCAAGAAATTTGCCAGTATACGGTTTCGCTGGACGAGCCAATTGGGGAACCGGCAAAGTATCGCGAACTGATCCACATGCTCTACAATGCCCAGGAAGGCGATCAAGTAGTCTTCCTGATCAATTCGGTCGGCGGAAGCCTTTCTGCTGCCCAGGCGATCATTGAGGCGATCAAGCAAAGTCAGGCAACCGTTTCGTGCGTTCTGGTCGGCGACTGTCATTCGGCAGCTTCGATCATCATGCTCAATTGTGAGAATGTTTACGTGACGGAATCCGCTTGGGCACTGATTCACACGGCCAGCTATGGCAATGAAGGCAACACCCACCAGATGAAGACCCAGGTCGACTTCTACACGGTCCAGATCAAGAAAATGTTGCGCCAAACCTACGCCGGGTTCTTGACCGACGAAGAGTTTGCCGATCTTGAGAAGGGTGTCGAGCTTCTGTTCGATCACAAGGAAATCACCCGCAGGCTGAAGCTTCGAAATGAGCTTCGCAACAAGCCTGCCGAACCCAAGGCTAGACGAAAGCCAGCCAAAAAAGTTCCTGCACAAGAAATGTTGACAGAGTGAGAAACGGCCCCTACAATGGGGCCTTCTTATTTCAAACAACCAACCCCACATGAAATACGTCTACCTGATTGCCGCAATTGCCATGTCTGTTGCTGCTGCGTTCATGTCTGTCGTCGGTCTGAACAAGATTTTCCCTGGCGTGCTGTGGCCCTTCATCATCCTCGAAGGTGTCAAGTTCGTGGCTGCTGTCTACATGCACAACCACTGGAAGGACATGGGCATTGCCATGCGTTCCTACATGGTTGCTGGTGTTGGCGTCCTGATGATCATGACTTCGGCCGGCATCTTTGGCTACCTGTCGAACTCTGCCATGTCGCACACGACCTCGACGGTCCAGGAACAGACCAAGGTCGATTTCCTGAATGATTCGGTCAAGAATTTCGAGCAACGTCGCGCCGAACTGGTTGCCGCAAAGGATCGTCTGGACAAGGTTGTCGACGGCTATGCCGGTCTGGCTGACCCGAATGCTGCCGTTCGTTCGGCGACCGTCTTCAGCCGGCAGAAGGCGCAACGCGCCGAAATCGATGCCGAAATTGCGACGATTGATGCCTCGATTGCATCGACCAAGACCGAACTGGTTTCGCGCAATGCCCAACTGGCTACCGTTCGTGCCGAAATTGGCCCCGGTGTCTATCTCGCCAATGCCCTGTATGGCGAATCTTCGATGAACACCATCGAGAAGGCCATTCAGATTGTCATTCTGCTGATCGTTTTTACTTTCGACCCCATGGCCGTGGTCATGATGATCAATGCCGCCAAGATGTTCGAAAAGAAGGAACAAGAAATTGTTCCACAAGTCCAGGTCGCACAAGCTGTTGCCGAACCTGTTGTCAAGCCCAAGCGGAAGTACACCCGCAAAAAGAAGGAAGAAAATGTCATTGCTCCTGATTCTCATGTCAACCAGTCCGCTTTCGAACCCGTCGAACTTTCTATCCTTTCTGAGCCGGTTGAACCAACTACCGTTGTGGAACCTGCCGCCGAACCCGAGACTGTCGCAAAGCGCCGAACCGCGTCCAAGCTTCGAAAGCGCCAGCAACTGATCGACGAGGCGATCCAGCGCGTCGAACTCCCCGCTTGACATGATGCTAAATGGTTGATACAATTTCGCTATGATCAACCACTACATCATGAAAGGCTCCAATGAGCGCACTACTGAGCAAACTCAAGAAGAACTCAACCTCTAAGCACGCCGACATTCTGACCAAATCGACGGTCTACAACGACACCGAGCAAACCCCAACTTCGATCCCTTTGCTCAATATTGCCCTGAGTGGCGATATTGACGTTGGGTTCAAGCCGGGGATCATCGGCATTTCTGGTCCCAGCCGTCACTACAAGACTGGCTATGCCCTGCAACTTGGTGCAGCCTTCCAGCGCAAGAATCCTGAAGGTGTCGTGCTGTTCATCGATACCGAGTTTGGTTCACCCGAAAGCTATTTCCGAAATTCTGGAATGGACCCCGAGCGTGTTGTTCACGTTCCGGTGACAAACCTTGAGGAAATGACCCACGAACTGATTCAACAGGTCGACGCACTGGACCGAAACGACAAGGTGATGATCATCATCGACTCGATTGGCAACGTGGCTTCGAAGAAAGAAGTCGACAACTCGTTGGACGGCAAGGGCACACAAGACATGACCCGAGCCCAGAAGATGAAGTCGATGTTCCGCCAAGTTACGCCGATGGCCCGACTGAAGAATATCACCATCGTTTTCATCAATCACGTCTACCAAGAAATTGGCCCGATGTACGCGAAGACAATCATGTCCGGTGGTCAGGGTCCGATGCTGGCTGCGGATACCGTGTTCATCATTGGTCGAAGCCAGGAGAAAGCTGGCACCGAGCTTGCTGGTTATACTTTCACGATCAATATCGAGAAGTCTCGATTCGTCCAAGAGAAAAAGAAACTGCCTATCACCATCACTTTCGAAGGTGGTTTGAATAAGTGGTCTGGTCTTCTGGATCTTGCCAGGGAACTGAATTTTGTCGGCTGTCCGACCCAAGGCTGGTATCAGATGATCGACCCGGAATCTGGCGAATACATTGGTGAAAAGGTTCGGGCCAAGCAAACTGAAACAGAAGAATTTTTGGGCAAACTGCTGAAGGATGAAAAGTTCAAGGCTGCTGTTCGCAAAGAATTCCAATTGGCCCAACCAAAGCCGATTACCAACGATCTTGCTGATTTGGACGAGGTTTGATATGAATAGTTTCCCTGCAATCTCCCATGGCAACCATATGGACGATCCCGATCTGGTCGTCCTGCGGGTCGACGAAGGCCCATACAAGGGAACCATCTGGTCATATGCCGATGTTGGGCCGGTTCCTGTCGGCGATGACCAATACGTGATCAACTATTCCTGCGATTTCATGATCTTCGCATTGGATGGCGTGTTGGTCGAAGAGCCTACGCCGGAACAACTCGATGCGTTCTACCAAGCTGTCGGGACACCATTCCTGACCTGGACCATCGAAGCTGCCAAGCAAGCCGATAGTTGACACCTATCACAGCGTTCGTTACAATTGAGGGCACCTACCAAGGTGCCCTTTTCCACTTTAACAACAAGGATATTCATGAAAGAAGTCGAAACCCTGATTGTCGGCCAGTTGCTCAACAATCCAGATTTTGCATATCGGGTCAGCACCCACCTTCGGCCGGAACTTTTCCAGCACGAAGAATTCCGCCTGATCTATTCGGCATACAAGGACTTCCAAGACAAGTACAAGGACACCCCGAACGAGGATGCTATCAGGATCGCGCTAAAAGAGGCTACAGGCGTTTCCGAAGAGGCCCTTGGGGTTACCCTAGCCATCGTCGACAAAATGGATTCTGAGGCGTTTAAAGCGAAGCTGAAGGCCATGAACGCAGACTTCGTGCTGGACAAGACGCAACGCTATCTGACCGACCGTGCCTGCTATCTGGCGATCATGGAAAGCCTGCAAATTCTGGACCCACAGTCCAAGAGCAAAAAGAAGCCGGAAATGATCCCGGACCTTCTGCGCAAGGCTTTGTCGATTGCCTTCGACGAGGAATTTGGGCACGACTACCTTGGCGATGCTGCCGAACGATTCGACGCCTACCAGACCAAGGTCAACAAGATTCCATTCAGCCTTGCGATGATGAACAAAGTCACCGACGATGGAATGCCTCGCAAGAGCTTGTTCCTCATGTCGGCCGCAACTGGTCAGGGAAAGAGTTTGTTCCTGACGGACCAATCGGTATTCTGGTTGCTCGAAGGCTATAACGTCCTGTATATCTCGCTGGAAATGTCCGAGCATGGTATTGCCCAGCGAGCCGACGCAAAACTACTCAACGTCGATATCAACAAGATCAAGAGTTTGCCAAAAGAAACCTATCTCGCCAAGATGCGTGAAGTTTCTGCAAAGAAGAAAATCGGCAAACTCAAGGTCAAGCAATATGCTCCGGGAAGCTTTCATGCAAACCATCTGCGAACTCTTCTGCAAGAACTCAAGCAGAAGGAAGGGTTTGTGCCTGATTGTGTGGTTGTCGACTATCTCGGGATCATGGCAAGCTATCGGGTCAAGGCCGACATGGGTTCATACACCCTGATGAAATTCATTGCCGAAGAGCTTCGTGGTGTTGCTGTCGACTTCGATTGCTGCATCTATTCGGCAACCCAGGTCAACCGTGGTGGAGTCAACAATGCCGACCCCGATTTGACGAACATGGCTGATTCTATGGGCATTGCGCATACTGCTGACGTGATCATGATCATGGCAGGTACTCCCGAACTGGAAGCCTGCAATCTGGTTCGGATCATTCAGGCGAAGAACAGATATGGAAGCATGACCCCAGGAAGCTTTGTGGTAGGGATTGATCGAGCAAAGATGACACTGTTCGATTCGGACCTTCCTTCGAACAATTTCCAGGCATCGACACCACCGAATACACCGACCAAAACTCCAATCAAGGTGGCCGGTCTTCCGGCAGGTAAACCTTCCAAGACACTAGATTTCTCGAAATCTACGCCAGACGATGACGGAGTATTGGACGAGGCACCTTGGTAATCGCTAAATAGTGGATATCTGTCCACTATGATTTCGAGGAATAACATGTACAATATCTTCACCCTTCCGGTCGACTTTCTCCACAGAAAATATACGAAAGATCAGACCGATCAATGGGATGCAGATATGCATCGTGCTGCTTTCTCGAACATCAACGAAGAACTGACGCCGGACCAAAAGCGAGAAGTTTCCAAGTGGGCACCTACTGACTACCGCACCAAGCGTGCCCATGACCGTGCATTCGGCGAAAACGTCGACCGGGTAGTATTGCCTTTCCATGGCGATCAGGATAAAATTGCCACAAAGAACATCGACTTCAACGACACCGAGAACCGGGCTGGTCTGTACCAGCACACCAAAGATGTTCTTGAAACCTTGAAGAGCAAGGGCTACCACACTGACGACTACCATTCTGGCCTAGCCTATCACCAGGACACCCCAAACCGTCAGGTCAAGATCGGCAAGCTGTTGCAGCATCCGGACTTCAAAGACGTTCACAAGACCTATCGCGAGACGGTCAAAGGGCCGGACGGCGGTGCGGTCAAAGACGCCTATGGCAACTCGGTCAAGCAAGACGTTACCCGCCACATTTCTCAAGTCTATGGCGCGGACCCTGAACTGAAGAGCAAGAATACCGAGAAAGCCATCGTTATTACTCGCAACAAGTATGACGTTGCTGGCATGTCGACGGATCGCAACTGGCGTTCGTGTATGCACATGGTCGACGGTGCGAACAAGAATTACTTGCCGAAAGACATTGAGCATGGCACGCTTTGTGCATACCTTGTGCAAAAGGGCGACGATGGTATCCACAAGCCGATTGGTCGAATCAATCTGAAAAAGCACGTCAACTCTGCCGGCGACATGCATTTCGTCGGCGAAGGTACTCGCTACGGAAAGTTCCCGAACTCTGCACGCAATTCTGTTGCAGCCTGGGCCGAAGAGAAATACAAGCCTTCTGCCGGTCTTTACAGCAAGCACAAAGAACTGTACCATGACGATGGAAATCCGATCCACATCCAGGCCCCGGGCGAGCTTCGTCATGCTCCGACCGACAAGCTACATCGCGATCTAGAATCGTCTGCTGGCGAAGTTCTTTCGCGCAAGATGCAACAAAACCTTGTAGGCGACAAATTTGCGGTTGACGCCGAAGGCGTGCATTACGACAACGACACTCGTCACCATTTTGCCGCAGCTACTGTCGGCCATGTTGCGAGCAAACTTCCTGGGTCTGTCCAGGCCAAAATGGTCGGCCATGCATTGCTGGACCATTCACAAAAGATCGATGGATCTTGGGGCGAAGAGGACAACTTCAACACGAAACATCACTCAGAGCTTTCTGGGGCTGATGTTGTGCATCATTGGGCAAAAGGCCAGATTGATGAACTGCACAAACAAGTCAAGCGTCAAGTCGGCGAAATGGGTCACGAAGAGGCTATGGACCTGCATTCGAAGATCCACAGTTTCATGAAGAATGCCGAAGACCCGTATCAGCACGGCAAGCTTGGCAAGTTCCATGGTATGGTTGTCGACCATCTGCTTTCTCACGAAAGCACGCCGGATGCCATCAAGTCGAAGGTCATTCACGACATTACTTCGGATGAAGACAATCACCAAACTCACTACGGCAACATGTCGATCAGTTCCGACTTGGTGAAGTCTAGCACAAACCCGCGTGTTCATCAACACCTTCACACCAAGTCGATTGATGGTGAGCTTTCACACCTGGATGGTTATGGCGATATGTCGCACGAAGATTACCACCATATGGGCAAGCACGCCGATACCAAACTGGCAGACCATATTCTTTCGCACGAAGATGTTTCAAAGGAAAGCAAAGAACAGTTCGTCCATGGCCTGAATGAAAACCATCATGGCGAACAGATTCAGCACGCTATTACCGACCAGCCGTTGTCTGCCGAGAATCAACATGCGTTCGAAGCTATTGGTGAACATACTCGACACGCTTCTGTTGTAAATAAGATTCGTACCCGTCCTGATACCAATGCAAACAACAAGGTTTTCATGGCGACACAGAATAACATCGTCGAATCGACGATCACTTTCAAACAACTGTTGGGCCAAGTTCTATGACAGATCATCCGAAAATTAGTCACAATGGACGCATGGTCCATACTACAAATAGTCTTGGGCATCCAATCCACCACACCGAAGATGGGATTAAAGCTTTCCACGATTGGTTTGGCGACTCAAAAGTCGTCGACGAACATGGTCGCCCCAAAGTCATGTTTCACGGTACGGCCGAAGACTTTGACGAATTTTCAGAGAAGCATTCTGGTAAGAATTATCCCACGACTGGTGGACAGAAAGGGTTCTTCTTTACAAGCAACCCAGAAACAGCAAGCGTCTATGCGGAGCAACCATCTTATGCATATTTGAACCCAGAAGATCATGAAAACGCACGATTTGGTAAAGGTACGGCAAACATCAAGCCAGTTTATGTTAGATTGAACAAGCCACATGTTCTAAAAACTTCTACATCCCCAGACAAGTATTTCGACAAATCTCGGTTTAAGATTTACGGCGCGGCCGAGAAAAAGCAGGCCGATGGGGTTATCGTGAATGGTGTCGGTCAGTATCAAAGGAATGTAGTTGTGGCTTTTCACCCAGAAAATATTAAATCGGCTATTGGGAACAGAGGAACCTTTTCTGATAGTAAGAAAATCACGGAGTCGACAGTGACCTACGAAATTCCGAATCAAGACAAGTCGCTGCAAATGCAGCGTCGAAGCCTTCCCCAGATTGATATCAAGGCTTTGCGCAAAGATCCGGATTTTCTGATCAGTTCGCGCCGGCTTCAAACGAAGGATTTGATCCCGACCCAGAAGCATTTCAATGACGAAAAGGTCAATGGGATGATTGAAGCTGGCAAGCCTTTGGACGGTGTGATTGTGTCGAAGGACAATTATATCATCGACGGGCATCATCGTGCAATTGCCGCACACAATATTTCTGGCGAAGTTGGCGTCCTACAGATTGACGACCCGATTGAGCAGGCTTTGGACAAACTAGATGGCAAGGATTACGTCATGAAAAAGAAACTTATGGAATCGGCAAAGACATTGGACGAATTTTTGTCCGAAGCCATCAAGGGAAAAGATCCGCGCCAAATGGAAATCAACCTTGAGCCGACGATCAATGATACTCTGACGCACGGAACCGACGCCACAATCAACCCGGCACGCGAAACTGATACTGGCAAGAATCCGGCCGAAGGAAAATGGCTTGATTCGAAGGATTCCCCGCACTACAAACATCGTTCGGCAGAAGAGCTTGGTGTGAAATCACAGACCGAGGTTGATCAAGCTTTGCGCACCGATGCAAAGTCTGTCGAAGTCATGGGCCGTGGGCATGAAATTGCACATGGTCAATTGGTCGGCGCACGCCTGAATTTGAACGTCCTGAAGAATACCAAAGTTCCGGTCTTGACTTTGCACAAGGCCACAAACAAGGACGGCTACAAAGTCGGCAAGGGATTCTACAAGGGTTCACCGCTGCAATACCATCATGTCGTCACCCTGAAGAACGCACACTTCAACGTCGACCAGAAGGGCCGCGAAGATATCGCCACCGGCAAGCAAAGCAAGTTCCCTATGGCTTCTGTCGACGGAGAGTACCAACACCATGCCGCACACAGTTTCGACGGCGTAGAGGCCCGTTTTAACCCCATGCAGCACCATCTGTTTGTGGACCCGGAAGGTCGTGCAATCCGTTCGGCGGAAGAAGTGACCTTGCATGGTCATCGTGCATACCTGCGCGGGAAGATCGAATACCACAGTGCCAAGACTGCGCCGAAGCGCCGGGGTGAACATCCTTCGGTTGCCCAGATCATGGAAGGTGTCGAGAACCTGACTGACTACGAAATCTATTTCGGTGGTTTGATGGAAGCAGTTGAACCAGTCGCGTCTGGTGTTTATGGTAGCAAGAAAATCTATAATGCGACTATCGGTAAAAAGGTTGTTGGTAAAATGTCGGTCACAGACAATAACGGAAAGTTTGAAGTTTCGGATGTAGCGGTGCATCCAAGTTTTCGTCGTCGGGGTGTTGCGTCTGCCATGTATAAAAAGGCCGAAGAAGAGAATGGCAAACAACTGACCCCGGCAACCAGTTTGTCGGACGATGCATTTCATTTCTGGAAATCATACAGACCAGAGTCTGTGTTGAACGATCTTCGGCACCACAAAGAAAAACTCATTGGTGCGGTCCACACGTCGCCATCTGGTAAGACTGGTAAAATCACCAGTGTTGGTGGTGGGTCGGTGACCGTTACGCACGACGATGGGTCAACACATACGGCCACTAGAAAAGACTTGACCCACTTGATCGAATAATACTTTGGCTGAAGACTTCCTAGACATTATCATGAGACACCACGCAGCAAACGGCGGGACTTCGATGGGTTTCGAAGAGGATTTCACTCGCCTGAAATCTTTGAACAAACTGTTGACCCGATACGGTAAATACCAAGACACCAATGGAAGGCTTTTGCTCAACCATTGCACGATCTTGTTCAACATGTTTGGCGATCACACATATCGACTCATGGAAATCGAAGTCAACCCAGACAACTATCGTCGACTGGTTTCTGCACTGATTTTCATGCAACGTGTGACAACCGAATCCGAACACGACAAAGAGTTCCTAGAATATTTGGAGAAGACATGTCTGTAGAAGAAAATCCCATCAAAGAAGATGAAGCCCCTGTCGTGAATACCCAGGTCATCCCGAACGAGCCGGTTGTGTCAAAAGAAGCTCAGAAGAAACACATCAAGTCGTTCAAAGAGTTTGTAGAGGACCAGACCAAATGATCTTCCTCGAATTCATTCTCAAGAATTGGAAGCTGTGTTTGATCGGTGTTATTCTGGCCGCATCGAACTGGTATTCCTACAATTGGGGATATGACAGGCGGGAAGCCATCGCCGAAGAAGAGGCACAACAATATTCCGACGCCTTGCAGGAATCGTTGCGCAAGAAGTATGTCTTCGAACAGGTCTTTGTTCCTAAATACATCAAACTGCTGGACGAACAAAATGACAAAACAGATCGCATCGTTGACGAAATTGGCAAAATCCCTGAGCGCGAAGTTGCTAATTGTCGCGTCCCTGACGATGCTATCCGCCTGTTCAACGAAAGTGTACTTGACTATGCCGGCCCCACCGCAGGAATTGATGGAACCGCCGAAACAGTTCCAGCCAATCCAGCAGAATGAAGACCCTCGAAAGGTCTACCAAGACATTGCACGAAACCTCGGAACTGGCAAGTACAACACGATTCAGCTAGAAGCCTTGCAGATTTGGTTGAACAAGATGGTCGAAATCTATCCACCAAGAAATCCTGACGGCACCCTTATCACCGGAGACAAATAATGGCTTTGCCGACTTCTAGACAAACCCTGATCAACTATTGCCGACAAGAGCTTGGTGAACCAGTCATTCAGGTGAACATTTCTCAATCCCAGGCCGAAAACGCCGTCGACAATGCGCTGCAATATTGGCGCGAGTACCATGCCGACGCGCAAGAGCGTACCTTCCTGGCGATTCAGTTGACACAACCACAGATCGATTCAAAGACTGTCATCCTTCCACCGAATGTCACGTCTGTATTGCGCGTGGTTGACCCAAACACCTTCGGTGGAAGTTCCATCGGTGGGGAAAGCCTGTTTGACTTCGATTTCCAGTTCATGAGTGCAACAGTTTGGGACATGATGAGTTTCGGCGGGGCTGTCGGCTACTATGTCACCAAGCAATATTTGGCCGAACTCGATACGCTGCTTTCACCCGCACCACAGTTCCGATTCCGCCAGCACACGAACCAGTTGCACATTGATGCAAATTTGGCCGGTCTTCTTTCTGCGGGAAAGTACCTGTTGGTCGAATGCCACGCATGGCTTGACGAAGTGGACCACTCTAAGGTATGGTCTGATCCGTACTTGCGCGAACTGACGACTGGATTCATGAAAAAGTATTGGGGCGAAATTCTCAAGAAGTTCGGCGGCGTGACCCTGCCTTCTGGCATCCAGTTGAATGGTCAGGTCATCTTCGACGAAGCTGTGCAGCAAATCGAGTTGGCAAAACGCAACATCAAACTTCACGAAGAACCTTTTGGGATTATCACAGCATGAACCCGCTAGTCGAACTGATCAACGAAATGCAGACGGCAGATTTCACCAATCCCATTCAGCGGGATGTTAAGGGCGATCCTGTTCTCTACAAACTAATCATGACAGCAGCCAACCTTCACGAGTCACTTGCCGACTTGTGTTCTGCAAAAGGAATGGCTACACTGTCGAATCGGCACCACGACCTCGCTATGCGAATGAAGGCCGATGCACAGAAATTCCTGAATTGAATTCGGGAAGGGGCGGCGTCGGCACCGCCTGACGCCTTATTTGATTTTTCCAACAAGGAAAACACATGGCAAGACGTAATGCAGCACTTCTGTCTAACGTGGTCGAAATCGACCGTAAAGCCAAGCGAATTGGCCGTCAGCAGAAAAGGCTTGAGCGAGAAATGCACCTGTCGCCGACAGATGTTGTAACGACCCCCAGAGCCGCACCGATGCGACTCAAGAATTTCGAGCCGTTGACTGATCGACAGCGCGACTTCTGGGATGCTTATGATGATGGTGAGCAGGCTTTTCTGCTGTATGGTTCTGCCGGCACCGGCAAGACCTTCCAGGCCGTCTACAAGGCCATCCAAGACGTTCTAGACCCAGAGAGTGAGTTCGACAAGATCATCATCGTCCGGTCGACCGTCCAGGTTCGCGATATGGGTTTCCTCCCAGGCACCGATGAAGAAAAGTGCGCCCCATACGAAGAACCGTATATGCAAATCTTCTCGGAACTGTTCGGCAAGAAAGAGGCTTACGAAAAGTTCAAGGATATGGGCAAGATCGAGTTTGCATCCAGTTCTTTCCTGCGTGGCGTGACTTTCCGCAATGCCATCGTGATTGGCGACGAAATTCAGAACATGAATTGGGGCGAAATCTCTACTCTGATTACTCGCATGAGTGATTCGACCAAACTGGTTTTGTGTGGTGACTTTGCTCAGAACGATTTGACCAAGACCAAGAATGATGTGTCTGGGTTCGAAAAGCTGAAGGCTGTAACAGACCTGATGCCGGAATTCATTCGTGTCAAGTACATGCCAGAAGACATTGTGCGTGGTTCTTTCGTCAAGAGCTTCATCCTTGCTTGTGAACGACTAGGATTCTGAATGGAAAACTTTATCATTTTTATCAATTGGATTGTGATCTGTCTTTTGTTCGTCGGTGTCGATAGGGGCCTCGAACAAATTCTAGAAAACCGTAAAAATGGAGTCGACACACCCAGGCGGTGTCATCTAGTTATAGGAATTTTTCTGATGCTCAGTGGGTCTATTTTTGTATACACTGTAAAAACCTTCTAGATGTAACAATCTGCAACAGGCCCTTCGGGGCCTTGACTTTTTGTGGGACGGAGCTAAGATAGCACCCATGGATCACATCACCTTCAACATCTTCGATGCCTCTATCTGGATTGTGGTCGGCCACCTATTTCTGTTCGGCTACTTTTCCGTCGAGAGTGCTTTCAAATGCTTCAATGAAGCTCGCATTGCGGCCGGCTGGTGGTACGTCGTTCTTTCGATTGTGCTTTCCGGCATTAGCTTTGTGGGCTTCATGATTGGTCGATAAAAGTTCTTGACAAGAGTTTTCCGAACCACTACACTTACCAACATCATGACCGACTACGAAACCCAAATCGCCCAACTCGAAGCTCAACTGGCCCGCGCCAAGGCTGAGAAGGAAAAGCAGGATGCCATCCTGGCGAAGCTGACGCCGGAACAGGCTTTGGCCGAAAAGCTTCATGCAAAACTGTGCTACGAAAATCACACCGATGGCTGTGGCTGGCACTACGAAAAATGGAATGACCCTTCCTATGCCAAGAAAATGTGGAAGACCAGGGCGATCAAGGTTCTGGCTATCTGTGAAGAACTCCGCATCAGCGAAGATGACGCGCTGAAAATCATCACTGCCATCAAGAGTTACTAAAATGAGCCTCTGGTCAACTGTGGAAATCGAGGGTGTCGCACACCCTCGCGTCAGCATCCGAACCTTCATCGACAACTGGTTCGGAATGTGTTACGAATATACCAAACACATCGAATATGATGGCGACCGCTTTGCCATTGAAATTCGCGTCTGTCTTGATGGTCGACATGCGTTCGAAACGCTGAATCGATTCGTCGCAGACCTGAAACGCGAGGCGGCAACCGTCTACGTCACCACCTACAGCATCAGCGAGTAAAGAAAATGAACAAAGAGCGAGCAATAGCCCTGCTGGACATGGCCGAAGTCTTCTGGCCGAATTTTTACCAGTCGGTCCTCTACAGGATGGAACACCTGACCCGCGAGTCATTCCGGGTCGTTCCTGAATGGAAGATTTTCGGCATCGTTGTGCGCAAAGAGCGCCGCCGAACCGATGTTGAAATCACCAAGATCATGAAGAGTGTCGACAATTGGGCGTTCGACTTTTTCGGCCCCAAGAAGTACAAAGCCCAAGAACTGGTGACTTTGCTGAAATTTTCGATCAAGTACGAAGCCTGTGTGAACTTTGACGAATACATCGACGCGATCAACAAGATCGAACAGGCCCACGAAGAGTACCGCCGGAATGTTGGTGAAACGATGGACCATGATGAATTCGTCACGAACTACGCCCAACGTTACCTCGATTGTTGGTACTGACCTGTTGACAGGATCGAAATTCCTGCCATAATAGATCCCATGACGACGCAAATCACCACCCACACCGCCGAACACCTGAAGCTGCTGGTCGATGCCGGATACAACGTGTTCTGGAAGACTCGTGCCTACAAGGTCATCAAGGACAGCATCGGCCAATACCTGATCGTCTGCACGATCAACAACGACTGCATCGGGCTGACCTGGACCGATGGCGTCACCGTCAACGGCCAACCCGGCGATTTCTTCCTCGGCTAATTCGAAAGAACATCATGCAAATCAACGTCAAGGTCAAGCCCCAAGTCCTCGCAGGTTTCGACATCATCGGTCGGCCGCATACTCGTGCGGATATCATGGCAAAGGTCGCGAAAGTCAAGGTCAACAACTGGCGTGGTGCGACGGTTGCATACAACTTGCAAAAGAACCGCAAGAAAGTTGCGCTGACGACCAAGCGAAAGAAGATCAACGGCAAGATGCAGTCCGTTCAGGTTCGGCAAGTCGTTCAGCCGGCCCATTGGTCGGGTCATGTTTACGTCTTCGACGACAATCTGCTGAAGATGGCTGGCCTGCGCGTCATCCAGTTTCCCCGCAATTTCCTGCTGGTCCCTGCGAAAAAGTATTGATCACCTTCAACCGAGAAAGTCTCCGAAATGTCCCTCCAAATTCAACTGATCATCGACTGTCCCCAGGGCCGATTCGAAGGCATCTACATGACCGACACCGTGTTCGAACATGCGGATGATGCCGTCCAGGAAATGAACGAACTTCTGGACTTGTTCGCAACAACCCGTTACGATATGAGTCCGGCCCCGATTCGCATCAAAGAGTACGGCGGCTGGGTTCGCACCTTCCACACCGACATGCATTCCGAAATGTCGATTGCGGCAAAGATTGTGTGGAAGCCGGAAACCCAAATCCTTCAAACCAAGATCGAGCAATAACATGGCAAAATTTCTGGTCAAGTGGTGAAGTGCATGGACAAAAAATTCTCTGCAATGGATGAAGCAAAAATATTCGTCCAACAAAATGTTCATGACATGGCTCGCGAACTACAAGACCTGTCCGAGACTGGTATTCTTGGCGATGGAAAAGTTCGGCGGGTTTCGAAGTTGTTGGCGCCGATTTGCACCACAGACTCGCTAAAAGTTGCGCAACGGCTTGTCGAGTTTGAATGTGTAAGAATTGTTGCTCTTGGAAACAGTCAAAATTCTTGTTGACAAGATTTCTGGGCCTGCTATAGTTCATACATCGCAACAACGAACTGAAAGCAAAGCATGAAGACCCCGACCAACACCCGCTTCGTGTTCATCGAATTTGCCGTCCGCGACCTGGGCCTGACCCGCGAAGAGGCCGCGTTCGAGTTCGACAACTTCCTGACCATCAACGGCCAGATCCGCGTCAAGACCTCCTACCTGACCGTTCTGCGTGCTGGTGCGAAGCTGGTGACGAACCGCCTGATGCGCGGTCGCATCTACTCGACCTTCGAGAACGCGATCAACCACGCCGAGTTCCAGGTGTAACAGTCAAAAATCTTCTTGACAAGAATTTTTCTTCTGACATAATTCATTCCATCGCAACCAACCACTGAAACGGAAACATCATGGCTCACGAAATCTCCTTCGCCAACGGTCAAGCCAACTTCGCCTTCACCGGCTCGCGTGATGCGATCTGGCACGGTCACGGCCAAGCTCTGGAACAAGGTGCTTCGATTGAACAATGGTCGAAGGCTGCTGGCTTCGACTGGCAAGTCCTGGAAGCCCCGGTCAAGTTCGAAAACCTCGTGACTGGCGAAGTCTCGGTTTCGAAGGAAAAGAAGGTTCTGTATCGTTCGGACCTGGGCACCGAACTGGCTGTCGTCGGCGACAAGTACCAAGTCGTTCAGCCGCAGCAAGTTCTGCAATTCTTCGAGTCGCTGGTCGAAGGCACCGGCATCTACCTCGACACCGCTGGTATGCTGTTCGGTGGTCGTCGTTTCTTCGCTTCGGCCAACACCCAGAAGGCTGCGTACATCGGCAACAAGAACGACACGATCCTCGGCAACCTGCTGCTGGCTACCTCGGTCGACGGCACCCTGGCGACGAACGCCGGCTTCTTCAGCACTCGCGTGGTCTGTAACAACACCCTGCGCTTCGCACTGGCCGAAGAGAATGGTGCCAAGCGCGTCCGCGTCACGCATCGTCAGCAGTTCAACCCGGAAGCCATCAAGCGCAACCTGGGTCTGGTCGACAATGCCTGGGAAGCCTTCATCGAGAACGCCAACAAGCTGGCTTCGAAGCAAATCGACGAAGCCGGTGCCAAGGAAATCTTCGCCGGTCTGGTCCTGTCCAAGAACGATGAAGGTCGTGTTTCCCCGCAGTCGCAGGCGAAGTTCGACACCATCGTCAACCTCTACAAGAACGGCATGGGTGCCGACATGACCCAAGGCAATCTGTGGGGTGTCCTGAACGCTGTGACCGAGTACGCCGACCACCACAACAAGGTTCGCACCAGCGATGCGAAGGCGTGGGAAAAGTTCTACGGCACGATCAACACGCTGAAGAACGAAGCCTTCGAAGTCTGCATGGAACTGGCCTGAACAAAGGGGCTTCGGCCCCTTGACTTTCCTTCAACCCAATCATAGAATACATCATGCTCAACATCATCAACAACCCCGATCAAACCCGCAAGTGGATCAGCCCGGATAAAACCGAACCCGGAAAAATCTACATGGACACTGACGGTGATATCTTCATTGCCAACCACATCGGCGGCATTGTGCTGTTCTCTGTTTGTGGAAATTACGTCTACGACGAAGACGAAGGAGTCGAAGTTTGCGAAATCGACGCCGACCTGATCATCAGAAAGTAACCAAACCAAATTCATCATGCTCAAAATCAACAAGCAAACCCGGTCCGCCAACTTCATCCGCGTGGACGATACGGAAGACGGAAAAATCTACATGGACACTGACGGTGATATCTTCATCGCAAACCGATCCGATGGTGTTGTCCTGTTCAGCGTCTGCGGTCGCTACGCCTACCGCGTCGGCGATGGCGACGTGTTGGTCCAAGAAGTCGAAGCCGAACTGACAATCAAAAACTAACCAAAATCATCATGCCCCAAATCATCAAAATCCCCAAAACTGCTGACAATTGGATTCCTGCGCAAGATGCGGAATCTGGTAAGACCTACATCGATATGGACGGAACGGTCTACATCTGTGTCTGGCTGGATTCGATCATCCTCGTCAGTCTGTGTGGCGGATTCTATGTCGACATGAACGGCCCGCCGGAAGATGAAGTTCTGGTTCGCGAAGTCGAAGTTCGAATCACAGTAGAAGTCTGATAAATGCTTGCGCTGTTCGGTTTCTTCGTCTGTGTCGGGCTTGGCGCACCTTGGTGGGTCTTTCTCATCGGTTTCCTGTGTCTGCTCATTGAATCAAATCATTAAAGGTCAAATCATCATGAAAATCTTCCAGTCCATCATTGCCTCGGTCCTGGCTTCGACCATGCTGCTGGCTTCTTTTGCCGAAGCTCGCTCGATCAGTTCGAGCCGGTCGTCTTCGTCGAGCCGCAGCTTCGGCATTTCGCGCCCTTCGGCAATGAGTGCGGCACGCGCACCTTCGCCGGCCCCGGCTGCTGCACCGCGTTGGACGCCGACGCCTGCGCCGACCTATACCCCGCGTCCTCCGGTCTATTCGGCACCGCCTGTCTACACGCCTCGCACGAATTCGCCCTTCTATGACACGCGGCGATACAACAATGGCCCGAGTGCCGGAACCGTGGCCGGTGCTGCCGCTGCTGGTGCGCTCGGTGGTGCTGTGGTCGGTGGTGTGATCGCCAACGGTATCAACGGAAGTTCGCCGGTCGTGATCAACAACGGCGCTCCTGCCGGCGCTGTGGCACCGGGTCAGCAAGCCGTCCAAAACGACTTTGGAGCCCCGCAAGTGGCCTACCAAGGGGGCGCCCAAGGCAACGGTGGAATGGGCTTCTGGGGCTTCATTTGGAGCGTTCTGACGTTCCTCTTCAATGCCGCGCTGCTGTGCGGTCTGGTTGCTCTGGCTTACTTCGGAATCAAAAAGGCAATGCAAATGTATCGTGAACGCACCGGCAAGACCATTGGTCAAGCTTTCACCCAAACTTCTTTCGCTGCTGCGCCTGTAGGTTCGACGACTGGTTTCTTCGCTGTTGCCGAATTCATGGCAATCCAGCGTGCATTCGCCGGTCAGGACATGGACACCCTGCGCCAAAAGCTTTCGCCGAACATGATCGAAACGATTCAGTTCGAAGGCAAGCCGGAAGTTTGCACGGTCGTTGATGCCCAGGCCACGAAGGTCTACGAAGATTCGGACGAAATCTCGTATCGCATGAAGGCTGTCGACACGTCTGCTGATCCTGGCATCTTGATCGACGAAGTTTGGCACTACACCAAGATCGGCAACCAGTGGAAGCTGGACGGCATCGAGCAGATGTAACAGTTCGACGAATTGATTGACAATGGGGCCAAAAGGCCCCATACTTTTGGAAAGCAACACTTCAACGAAAGATCGAAATGAACAACCCTTCCATCCAAATTTTTGTCGTCGGTTCGACTGGTTCCGGGAAGACCGCAATTTCCAACAAGATCAAAAATATTCTTCAAGCCCATGGGTTCGACGTGCAACTCAGCGACGAAGACGGCAGCTTGGTCAACGGCGAACTCGAATTCGTTTCGACAATCATGCTTCAGCAGGCGGCGTCGAAGATGCGTGCGAACAACGGTTTCGTGCAAATTGAAACTGTCCAAGCCCTGCAACCTTCCGGCAAAATCTGACACTTGACAATGGGGCCAAAAGGCCCCATAATTCATTCATCGCAACAACTTCTACGGACGAACGAAATGGGCTGGCTCTACTGCGCGAACTCGAAGGAAGAACTGATCGACCGTCTGACTGACAAGCGTCGCTTTCCGGAGACGACCAAGATCATTGCTCGCCGAATCGTCGGCAACAATCACTGGTTCGTCGGTGAAGTCGAAGGCGGCAAGCGTTTCATCGGCCTGGACAAGATGGCCTGCGACACTTCTTCCAAGTACATGAATTGGGGCTACAAGGATATGGACGAAAGCATGGGTCCGTATGAGTACAACGTCCCACTGAACTTCCTGAAGCTGGCCCCGTTCGTCGAAGAGTTTTCGGGCCATCATTCGAAAGCTTGGCGTGAACATGTCGTGCAGTACCATGCTCGCAAGGCCGAACAGAAGGCCAATCGCGACAAGCTGGAAGTCGGCAAGACCGTCCAAGTGTTCGGCAAGTTCTACACCCTGATCGAGAAGCGTGGGTATTCCTGGATTGCCCAGGCTTCGACGGGTGGTGTGTTCAAGCTGTCCCCGAGCATTCTCAAGTCTGCAACCCTGGTGTAAATCCAACCAACAAAAAGTTCTTGACAAACTTTCCCAAACAGGCATAATCAACACCATGCAAGCACACCACAAACCTTATCTGGAAACCGCCGACCGATGCCAACGCCTTTCTGAAATCTCCGATGCATATTCGGAAGAGGCTTATCGCGAGGCGGCAAAGACCATCCGAACTCTTGTCGAAGAATCCGACAGACTGTTGGAACTGGTTCGGTACTACGAACACAAAATCATCGCCAAAGATGCGGATCGCGTCGTGACGTTCACCCGAAACTTTACACAAGAGGAAGCTGCAAATGACTTCTGAAGTTCTCAAAACTGTCGGCGATTACGCCGTCCTCTTCGACAACATCGAACAAAATTATTGGGTTGGCGTCCATGACCCTTATCTTCGGCATCAGAATGGTGAGCCGATGTATGTGTTCGAAGATGGGTATTTTCAACACTTCGAAGATGCTGTCGACGTGTTGTACAAACTGCATAAAGAGGATTCCAATGTCTGAAGAAAAATTTGGTGTTGACATTCTCAACCAAGAGTTCCGAATCGGCGACTACGTTACTACGCGGGGGCAAATTTACCAAGTGACTGGCTTCGCCAAAAACACGAAATACTTCAGCGGAATGCTGATCAACCCGTCGAAGACGACCCGCAAGAAAATGCTGTATGCGTTGGAGTCCATCCGCCTTGATGCTTCCCGCGTCGAACAATACCTGATCGAGAAATAAACCATGAACCCATTCCTCTTTTACATCCTGCTGGCCTGTGAAAACTTCGGCCAAAAAATTTGGACGATCATCTACACCCTCTGGAACCTGATCCTTCAGATTCTGGTTTTCATCCCCGGCTTGTTCGTACTGGTCTACGTCCTGTACGTCAGGAAGGATCAGTTGGAAGCAAAGTTCGGCCTCCAAATGTGGGTCTTGACGAAAGACGGTGTGAAGCCGAAAGAAGCGCGGCACTAAGGGTAGGGCTGGCTGGGTTTTTGATGAATCTTTGAAGAAAAGATTTGACAAGAAGATTTCCCAGGCACATAATTCATCCATCGCAACAACGAACCGAAAGCAAACCGTGACCTACATCAATCTGAACGAGAACCCGGAAGCCATCTATGAAATGAAGGAAGGCGATCTGGCCTTCATCGACAATCATCGAATGGTGTTCGAAGAAGCACGGCACGATCTGGTTTACCTGTCTTCGAGCGACATTCAGACCCGCGATTCGTTCTACCAGTATGCCCATGTTCGCACCACTACCGACGATGGTCGACTTGGACGCGCCGTCCATTCGCGCAGTGAACTCGTCGAACTGATTCGTTCCAAGAGCTACATCATCTACTGAAAGAACACCATGACGACGCAACAAATCAAAGCCAATCGCGCTGCTGCTGAACTCTTCGTGGCCTATGGTCATGAATTCGAAACGCGCGTTTTCCGCAACGATGGTATCGATGTTCAAGTGTATTTCACGCGAACTGTCGGTGATATCAATTCCGAGGTTCTTGTGAACATCGAAACCCATGGCGAATCCATGAAGTTTGTCATGAAGGCATACGGCACTGACGGCAAGGTTCGTGTCGAGACTGCAACCACTCTCGAACAAGCCAAGATGATCACCAACAACCTGCTGAATTGGATCAGCATCGAAATGTAACGGTTCAAAATTCTTCTTGACAAGTTTTTCGAACCTGCCATAATAGACCCATCGCAACAAACCAACCCAAGGAAATCATCATGACCACCAAGCTCCTGCAACAACTGATCGAAAACAGCAACGGCCAATTCGTGACCGTGACCTTCACCAAGAAGGATGGCAGCACCCGCGTCCTGAACGGTCGCATGGGCGTGACTTCGGCCCTGAAGGGTGGCAAGTCGACGAACGATCCGCAGAAGAACATCACCATCTTCGACGTGAAGAACAACGGCTATCGCAGCATTCCGCGTGACACCATCCGCGAAGTCAAGGTCGGTGGCATCGTGGCTCGTCTGGCTGCTTGATCATGAGCGAATTCGACAGCCGAGTCTACGAACTTGAGCAGGCTGTCGAAGCCTTGACCGAAAAGGCTTCGACGCTTGAAAATCAAGTTTGTGAACTGAAGGACGATTTCGCTTACTACAAGCGTGACGTAGAAGACAAGTTTCATGAAATGTATTCTTCAATGCGTTATATGGAACTTCGGCTCGAAGAGCAAATCATCCAAATCGGAAGGGATGTCTGAAATGGTTCTAGAATTTACCCTCCCAAGTCTTCCAGAAACTGACTGGATGCTTTGGTCACAACAGCCATATTCCGGAGACTATCATTCGTACTCGGAAGGCTATACCGACGATGATATGCGCGATTATGCTCGCGAATCGATCGTCAAGTACCTTCGGGATAACAACCTGCCAGTTCCAGAGGAAATCGATTGAACGAACCAAATTACTCCAACAACTGGCGGCTGAAATCTGTTTCCGTCGATTCCTTGGTGCAAGTTGCTGCCGACGAATTTGACGAAAAGGTCGACGCAAAACAGTCCAAGTTCTATGTCGGAAAGGTTGGGCAACTTGTTCCAGGCTCGTTCATGTTTCACAACGAAGTTGGCTGTTCCACGGTCGTCATCGAATTCTTGAACGGCTATCAGGTCACGGTCTTGGACACCGATGTTGAATCGACCGAAGATCCGGCGACTTCTTCGGAATATCTTCCGGTGTTGCCGACCGACGACTATCGAAAGCTGACCGCAGAAGAAAAGGAGTTCGCCGACAAAGTTGTCCTGACGATGATTGCTACAAACGATGGGCAAGAAATCGAGGTTATTTTCTTGGATGCAATCGACGCGGCGCTGGCTCGAACCGACATGTACAAAAGACGCTGGCGCAGAACCGACTAAAACAATGGCCCTTCGGGGCCATTCGTCATTTCCGAATCGCGAATACGTCTTGCCGTAAATACTCCGAGTCATTTTGTAAACTTGGAGTATATCGCTATGCTAGAACACGACATTGTTTGTCAAGAGTGTGAATCGGAATTCACCGTCATTGCCCACAACATTTCCGACGCACCTTCATTCTGCCCATTTTGTGGGCACGAAGATTTGGTCGAGGAAGCCGACGAATGATTGCCATCGGGGTTGACTATTCGATCACAAGCCCTGCCGCAACAGCATTCAACACCGAGACTGGCGAGATTCATTTCTTCGCCTATCGTCAGAAGAAGAAACAGGTCAGCACCGACCCGCGCCTGACCCTGCTAGAACTGCCTGTATACGCCTGCGAACAGGAAAGACATGCCACCCTAGCTTCGACCCTTCTACAATCGATCCTGGGCCGTTTTAAGGCCATTGACGAGGCTTTCCTTGAGAACTACGCATACGCCGGAAGTGGACAGGTCTTCAATATCGCAGAAGCCACAGGATGCTTCAAACAGATGCTCTACCAGTCAAAAATTCCCATCCAGGTCTTCCAGCCTACGGCTGTCAAAAAGATTGCAACTGGAAAAGGCAACTCGACGAAGGGCGAAATGTATTTGGCCTTCGAACAAGTTTTCCCAGGAATCTTTGAATGGACTGGCGAAACTTTCAAGAGCATTGAGAAAATTCCTTCTCCAATCTCCGATATCATTGATTCCTATTGGGTTCTTCAATCAGGTCTGAGACTGAAAGTCTCAGGGGCCGTAGGCCCTATTGTTTCTGACCTTCCGAAATAAATCTTCTTTCAGTCTGCTTGTAACAGATTGTTTCGGATCTTCCGAAACTTCTTTCCTCAGTGTAGAATCTCATTCTCGATCAATCGGGCCTTCGGCCCCTGGAAGGCTATGCCTTCCAGTGATTGCCAACAAACTCTTCCTTCATCTGTATGAACAAGACCTTGTACAACATCTTGATCAGCCCTGTTTGGCTGGTTGTCACAATCCCTTGCTCAATCCTTCTCTTTGCTGTCGAAGTCATTGCTGAATGGATTGCTTATGGTTGCAATCGACTTTCTGACCATCTGCCTAAATTTCGTCGTTGAATGATCGCCTTCGGCGAGCTTCGGAACTGACGTTCCTCGCAGACGATTGAACAGAATTTTCTTCAATTTGGACGTGGCTATAGAAACAAAGCAGCCCGATGCTTTGGAGATTGGCCGCAGAATGTCTATTGCAGATTCATTCCACCTAGAAACGATATGATTTGTCGCAATGGATTAGCGCAGGGGCTTTTTCGACCTGTTCGAGATTTTACGGTACATCCGTACCGAACTGTTTTCAGTTCTCTACTAAAGTCTGTCCTACAATCCTTGTGGTGCGTTTTGTCCTGCTGTCGCCAGTCAAAAGACAATTCATGATGTTATGGTTCTCAGGTTCCACAAAATTCACATAACAGAATTGTCTTTCTATTGATTCCTGTCTAAGTTTACCCAGGTTTCAACAGGTCCGCCGTTTCGTTCACTCCCATTACTGGCCGTGCTGCGAGAATTTGAGCGGTCTTGCTATTTACTCTAGCAGATTTTGGACTGGTCTGTCAACACCTAAATACGGTAAAGGACCGACCAATGGCGACGAACCCGTACTTCCAATCACAATCTGTTGCGTACACGCAAGACCAGACCCTGTTCGACAGCCTGATTGTCGAAGCCATCCAGGCCAAAGGCTTGGACCACTACTACCTCCCACGCACGATGAAGAACTTCGACCAATTCTTTGGCGAAGATCAGGCGTCGGCATTCAACGACGCGATTGCCTTGGAAATGTACATGGCTTCCATCGACTCATGGGGTGGTCAGGGAAGCTTCATCGAAAAATTTGGCCTAGAGATTCGCGACTCTGCCAAGCTGGTCGTTTCCCAGCGCAGGTTCGAGGAAACAGTTACCCAACAGTATCCGACAATCACTCGCCCAAGAGAAGGCGATATCATCGCGTTCCCTTCGCCGATTGATCGCAGAATGCGTTTCTTCGAAATCACGTTCGTCGACAACGAGGCAACATTCTACCAAATCGGCCGACTCTACACCTATGAACTGACGGTCAAGAACTTCGAATACACTGGCGAGACTTTCGAGACTGGCTTGGAAGAACTCGATTCCTACGATACCGAATATTCACAGACAACGGTCATCGAAGTGGCTGCTGGTCCTGGTGCGTTCACCATGGGCGAACGTGTGTCGCAGCTTGGCGGATTCTCTGGCGAAGTCATGTCGTTTGCTGGAACCACGCTGACACTGTTCAAGGTCAAGGGTGAACTCGACACCACGTCCGTTCTGATCGGCAACGATTCCGGAACCTTTCGTGCCGTTGCGACCGTCACAACCGAAGTCGGAAACTCCGACAAGATTTTGGACAACGACTATACCCAAACCGTGTCCGAAGCTGGTCTGCTGGACTTTTCCGAGAACAACCCATTGACAGGCAGCTAATATGTCTTTGTACGCCAATCACTTCCACCATTCTCACCTGAAAAACTACTCGATCATTGTCGGAACCATTCTCGATGGGATCGACGTGGTTCGGTACAACCAAGCCGGCCAGGAAGATCACCGCGTCCGGGTTGCGGTGACACATTCGCCGAAAGAGAAGTTTGTGCGCCGCCTGCTGGAAGATCCGAACCTGTTGACCCAGCCTGCCCAAACACTTCCGATTATCGGCTATGAAATGACTGGACTGCAATACGCTGCCGACAGAAAGATTTCGTCGAAACAGAAGTTCGTTTTCTTGGACGGAACCAATACGCCGAAAGTCGTCTACACGCCGGTTCCTTACGACATGGTGTTCGAAGCCAGGATCGCGACGAAGACGCAGGAAGACATGATGCAGATCGTCGAACAGATCATCCCATTCTTCACCCCCGATTTCACCGTAGGCTTTCGTGGCGTCAAGAACCAGAACCTGATTTTCGACGTTCCTATCACGCTTGATTACGTCCAACGCCGCGACGATTTTGAAGGAAGGTTCGAGGATAATCGCGTCATCATTTGGACGCTTGGTTTCGTCGTCAAGGGTTTCTTGTTCGGTCCTGTTCGCGAAGGTAATGTCATCAAGCATATTGACGTGACGATTTTCGACAAATCGGAAATCAATAAATCACCAGAAACTCGACAGTATATGGTCGACTATAACATCGAACCTTTCATCGAAGGTGTGCCTTTGGCGAATATCAAGTTCGATGACCCGTATACGATCACAACGGAAGTCTTGTATGGATAACACGATCATTGATAGCTTGCCGAAAACTTCGGTCGTCGATTATGTCGACGCATTGCCGACTTTCGAGCCGGCTGATATGGAACTGGCTTCGGACTACAAATTGGGCGACGTTCGCGAACCCACGCCGCCTGCTGTTCTAGCCGATGGCGATGCTGTGCAAGAACTGGATGCCGACTTCGACCGCGTTCGCGACAATCTGGCGAACTTGGCAGACAAGTCTTCGGAAGTCGTGGAAGACCTTCTAACGCTTGCCAGATCGACGGAAAGCCCCAGGGCATACGAAGTCCTCACCACGGCGATTTCGACGCTCCTAGCGGCCAATAAAGACCTTCTAGAAGCACATGCAAAGAAGGCCGACATTCGCAACAAGCTTGGGACGAAGGCAGAAGGTCCGTCGACCCAGAACAACACTCAGAACAACACCATCTTCGTGGGTTCGAGCGAAGAACTACTCGAAATGCTTTCATCTAAAAGGGGACAGACATGATTACTCAAGAACAATTCGACCATATCTTTCCTGGAACGGAACCCGACGTTTATGAATGTCTGGTGGCTACCATGGAATCCTACGGCATCACTTCGGCGCTGGAAGTCGCCTGCTTTTTGGCCCAAGTCGGTCATGAATCGGCTGGCTTCAAGGCTCGCAAAGAGAACCTGAACTATTCGGCCCAAGGTCTGGTGAAGATTTTCGGCAAATACTTCGACGCCACTTCGGCCCAGGCTTATGCACGTCAGCCACAAAAGATTGCCAACAAGGTCTATGCCAATCGCATGGGCAATGGTGACGAGAAGTCGGGTGATGGCTGGAAGTTTTCTGGCAAGGGTTTCATCCAACTGACTGGCAAGCAAAACATCACTGCATACGCAAAGCATAAGGGCCTGTCGGTCGACGAGGCTATTGCCTACCTCAATACCGTCGAAGGCGCGGCTGATTCGGCTGGCTGGTTTTGGTGGAAGAATGGCCTGCAAAAGTATTGCGACAATTTCACACTGTTGACTAAGAAAATCAACGGCGGTACAATTGGACTAGCAGACCGCGAAAAGCACTTCAAGGAACTCTACGAAGTGTTGTGCCAAAACAATCCTGACGAAGACGGATCAAACCCATGAAAACCTTGATTGCCATCCTCGTGATGGCAGTTTCATCTGTGTATGCCGGAACTATGCAGCCGACCGAACCTCCGGTCGACCCGCTGCGTGACTATCGCATTTGTGGCGAACCGGCCAGGGACAAGCAAGGCGTCATCATTCGGTCGACCAAGGTCAAGAATGCATACCGCAAGATTCACCCATGTCCTGCAAATGGTTCGACCAATGGTGCAGAAGCTTGCCCAGGTTGGGCAATCAACCACATCATTCCGATGGCTTCTGGTGGGTGCGATTCGGTGATCAATATGGCATGGATGCCAGATCAGATCAAATCCTGTTCAAGCCAATACTGCATCGACCGATGGGAGCGAAAATACTACGGCAATCCTCATGGGGTGATTACCTTCCGATTTGATGCTAAATAAGAGACTGCATATTCTAGGAACAAAATAACATGGCTGCACTAAAGACTTTCCCCCAATCTCCATACTTCGACGACTATGATGTTGTCAAAGATTACATGCAGATTCTGTTTCGTCCGACTGTCGGCGTGCAGGTTCGGGAACTCAACCAGATGCAGACCATTCTGCAAAACCAACTGAGCCGACTGAGTGATGCATTCTTTGTGAATGGATCGAGAATCGTTCGCGGTGAATGCTCGGTCAACAATCAGTTTCCTTACATCAAGGTTTCGGCCAACGTTGCGCGTGCGGTTGGGCAATATGTCGGTCGCACCATTTCGAACGCAGACGGCACCCAGGCCAAGATTGTCAAGGTTGTCCTGGTGGCTGGTGCAGATCCTTGCACGATCTATGTGCAGTACATCAATTCCGGAACCACTACTTCGGTCTTCGGTGCAGGTACTTTGACGATTTCCCATGCAGACACTACGACAGAAAACGTTACGGCAACCGAAGTCGGTGTTGGCACGCTGTTTGCTGTCGACGCAGGCATCTATTACATTTCCGGCCGAATGGTTGCGGTAGCGGCCGACAACATCGTTCTGTCGAAGTATACTTCGCTGACGACTGGCGACGTTGGCGTCGGTTTCTTGGTCGACCACCAGATTGTCACAAATACAACGGATGCAAGCCTTGTCGACAACTCGACTGGAACGCCCAACGCGAACGCTCCGGGTGCCCATCGTTACAAGATTGCCGTGACCCTTTCCGCAAAGCCGACTGCTGATGCAGACATTCTGCGGTATGTTGAAATTGCTCGCGTCATCGACGGCCAGATCGCCCCAAAGGAATCTGAAGGCGAAAATACAACATACGAAAAGCTGCTTGCCGAAAGAACCTATGACGAATCTGGTGATTATGTCATCGAAGACTTCATGCTGACGATTGACGAACACTTGCGCACCGCCACGACTCCGGGTGTTTACGATGCCGGCCAGGGTGGTGATGCCACGAAAATTGTCTATTCGGTAGACCCTGGTCGCGCATACGTTAAAGGGAACTCAGTTGTTACAAAGACGAACACCTACCTGAGTGTTCCAAAATCTCGCACGACCGAAACGACCACAGACGGCGTGATTGCTCTTTCGTATGAGAGCTACATTATCGCACAACCGACTGGAACATCGATTGGTTGCGCCATCGGCGATATTGTGACGCTGTTTGCTTCGGCAACTCCGGTCGGAACTGCGATTGTGCGAAATGTTTCGGTCGACCCGACCGACCCGCTGCGCATCCGTATCGACGTTGCAGGCTTCCAAATCACTGCGGGTGGCGTTATCACGAACCTTCAGACAACTGGCGGTTTTACTGCTACCTACATCAGTTCGGTGGTTTCTGGTAAGAACTCGAAGGCGATCTTCAAGACTCCGGAACCTTTCGCCAAGACTGTCACAGATTCTACCTACAAGTACAATTTCTTCACCCAGGTGTCGAACTCTGGCAACAACGTCACCGTCACTTCGTCGGATGCGCTGTCGGCTTCTTTGTCTGATTATACCCTGATGTTCGTCAAGGGTGGTGTAACAATTGTTGTGACTCCTTCTTCGATGGTCCATTCGACGAACTCGGTCACGCTGACATATGCCGCAGGTATCACCGGAACTGTTACTGTGACAGTTTTCGGCAAGGCTACTCGCACATTCTCATCGATCCGAAGCAAGACGAAAACGACTGTTACAAACCAGCTTGTCGTCCTGGCTTCGAACCGTCTGGTTCTGCCCAATACTGACGTGATCAAGATTACATCGGTTCGCCAAGGCTCTACAACTGGTCCGCTGGTCGATTCTAGCTTTGTTTTCGATGGTGGTCAACGCGATACCTTCTACGACTTCGGCAAGCTGACTGGCAAAACGACCATGACGGCTGGTAACTACTATGTGTCGTATGAATACTACGCCCATGGTGCCGGCGATTTCTTTGCTGCCCAATCGTATGGCGTCGACTATGGTACAATTCCGACATACGTGACCTCTTCTGGCGAATCCATTTTCCTGGGTTCGGCCATCGACTTCCGTATTTCGCGCAAGGCCCCTTCGACAGACTGGATTGCTGGAATGGCTTCGATGTTCGATGCCGGCGCAATCATGACCGTCGACTTCGAATACTATCTGTCGCGCCGCGACGTGGTTGCCATCGACAATTTCGGCAAGCTGCAAGCTATCCAGGGTATCCCTGCGCTGAAGCCTGTTTCGCCGAAGATTCCGGACAATACCCTGGCCTTGTACGAAATCTTGGTCAATCCGTATACCTTCAACAACAACGACGTGTTCGCCAAGAAGTTTGCTTCGCGTCGCTACACGATGAAGGATATCGGTCTGCTGGAACGTCGCATCGAAACCCTTGAATATTACACTTCGCTGAATCAGGCCGAGAAAGACCTGATCGACAAGAACTTCGCGAATACCTTCAAGTCCGGCTTTGTGGTCGACAACTTCACCACGCAGAATGTTGCCGACGAATCTTCGCAGGAACTGCGGGTTGCGTTCGACTTGATGAACAAAGAGATTCGCCCAGAAACTCCGACGAAGTTCATCCCGCTGACGCCGACAACGTTGAGCAGCGTGGTTGCACGTTCGGGTCTGTACATGCTCAACTATACCGAAGTTGCGGCGATCACGCAATCTGTTTGCTCGGATATCGAGCGAATTCAGCCGTACATTTCGTTCAATTGGGATGGCAATATCATTCTGACACCTTCTGGCGATAGCTGGATCAACACAGAATACCTGCCCGACTTCGTGTTCGACAATGGTACGCTGAATGTCACGACTGGCGAGCGTTTTGGTGCAGGGTCTGCGCTGGATACTTTGTTCGACGTTTCTGCATCACGCGGCCAGAATCAGGCTGTCATTTCACAGCAGTGGATCGGCTGGCGGAATATGGTGACGACAGGTACAAACCTGGGGACGACGACTACACAGACTGACGATGTACTTCGTTCAACTGGTGCCGTTGCATTCATGCGTGGTCGCACGATCACGATTACCGGAAGTGGTTTCAAACCAAATACACGCCTGTATGTGAGCTTCGACGGAGTTTCTGTCGACCAGTTCTGCACAAACAACGGCGGTGGTGTTGTCAAAACTACTGGCGCAGGCTTGGTAAACTTTACATTCCAGATTCCGGGAAGTGGCAACATCGTCTTCCGCACTGGTTCGCGCACCCTGTTTGTGAGTGATCAGCCGGTGGGTTCGAACAACGCACCTTCGACGACTGGTTCTGCGATCTATACTGCTACCGGACTGACTGAATATCGCCAACGTGTGTTCGAACAGACTCGTCGTATCTCGACGGCAGTTACGTTCAACGAACGCATCGATCCTTTGGCACAAAGCTTTATTGTGCCGAATGCTCAAGGTATGTTCGTGTCTTCCGTCGATATTTTCTTCGGCCCAGATGCTTCGACCAATGAATTCCCGGCTACCGTGGAAATTCGTAACATGGTCAACGGATATCCTGGCACGGAAGTGGCTGCGAGTGTTGTCAAGCCTGCCAACGAACTCGTTGGTTCGGCAAATGGTTTCACGGCAACTCGGTTCACTTTCCCATATCCGGTCTTCCTGAGTGGCAACCAAGAGTATTGCTTTGTTGTCAAGACAGACAGCCAGACGCTGACCATTTGGTCATCGGTTTTGGGCAATCGTTCATACCGTTCGACCGATACAACGACTCCGACTGGCGAAGTTATCACGAAACAGCCTTTCCTGGGTTCGATGTTCCGTTCGCAGAACGATCTGACATGGACGGCCGAACAAACTCGTGACTTGAAGTTTACCCTGAATCGTGCAAGCTTTGTGACAAGCGGTTCGATCACTATGACGAACTCGATGCCAGCTTTCGAACCTGCCATCAACGCCTATCGCGCAAGCCTGACGAACCCGTTTACTTTCGTGACTGGTTCGCCGACTGCTACTGTCGTTCATCCGAACCATGGTTTCAAGTCTGGTGATACGGTTGTTTTCAGCCGCGACGGTACAACGCCGACTTCGTATGCTGGTGTTCCGACGACTGCAATCTTTGGACCGGCTTTGCCTGTGACGGTTTTGACGCCCGACACATATACTGTGACATTCACAGGAAACAACGCAACTTCGGCGATTGTGACTGGTGGAACCGTTTATGCAACCTCGCGTGTGGCTTTTGCTACAGCCGTTTTGAATACCGATACTGTCGCAGTCAAGGGCACGAACATTTCGTATACTCTTTCTACCCGCGACTTGGTTGCAGGAACTCAGAGTGGAAACATTACTCGTTCGGCCAACAGCCTGATTTCGTTCAACAACTTGCAAGTTTCGACCAATGCGACGGACAACTCGGTTGTGGCGATTGCTTCCCTGACAAGCGATTCGAACTGGATTTCGCCAATCCTTGATATCGAAAAGACTGGTCTGGTCGCGATCAACAACCGGGTCGACAACGCAAGGCTTGCGCAGTATGTTCAAAAGCCTGTCGACCTGACGAACCCGGCCAATCGACTGACCGTCTATATGTCGGCAAACGTTCCGAACGAAGCGAACTTGGAAGTTTGGTATCGTACTGGTCAGGACTCGATTTCCGGCGATTGGATTCAGATTGCTACACCGACCAGAAGCGGCAAGACTTCTTCGACGACCGATTTCATCGAATGGGAGTATAACGCAACGACTACGGCAGACTTCTACAAAGTCCAGGTCAAGGTTGTTCTCAATACGACCAACGCCGCCAAAGTTCCGCGCATTAAATCAGTCAGAAGTATTTGCGTCAAGGCTGTCTAAATGGAAGATGAAGTTCGATACAAAATTGAGGGCCATCCTCAATATATGAAGGTCGGCCATGCTGTCGTCAATGTCGACAAATCGGCATACGAAACATGGCTGGCCCAGCAACTTGAGAAGCGCGAATTGGTCGACCGAATCGACCGACTGGAAAAACTGGTCGGCCAATTGATAAATAAGGATTGATATGTCTTTCATCTACAAAATCTTCAAAGAAAAACTGATGGACGGAACGTTCGGCAGCATGAAGAACGTGGGAACTTTGCGTGTCGCTTTGGCTACCTCGGTGCCAGCAGAAACCGACACAGGGCTTCCGACAGTCACCGGCACTGCCATCACCCTAGTCGCCGATCAAACGGCCACTGGCGGGGCTTTTGGTGCGAACTCGGTGGTGTTTACGGGTGTTCCTTCTGGCGTTCTGATTCGTGGCCTGATCATCTACAAACAAGGCACGCCAAACATTCCGATCATCTTCTTGGATCAAGGTGTCGGCCTCCCACAAGTTTCGGATGGTTCAAACATTCCAGTCGCATTTCCGACAACAGGAAACAAAATCTTCACACTGTAACTTCAAAATAACAAAAATTGGTGTGAACTTTGGGGGCTTCGGCTCCCATTTTTATTTGTTAAATACATGAAGGGGAAGAAATGGATATCACGACGACAAGTTTTGCAGGCACTAGCCAAATTGGTACGCCGACCGTGGTCAAGCGTAATTCTGCGCCATTGCCTCCGACGAACCCTATTACTAGAAACTCATTTTCCCTACTGACCAAGAAAGAAGTCGGTTTCAAGAGTTTCATCTATCGCGATATCAGCCCATCTTTTGCGACCCATCCAATCACTGGCGACATTGCCTTCATCACAGATTTCGACGCAGTTTCGCAGTCCATCAAGAATATTCTGATGACCGAAAAGAACGAGCGACATTTCGACCAACTCAATTTTGGTGTAGGTATCGAGCGATATCTGTTCACGAACTACGACAGAAACGTTGCCGAGAGCATTACCGAAGATATCATCGCCCAAGTTAGTGCGTTTGAACCTCGTGCCGTCCTGTATGACGTGAAGGTCATCGGATACCCAGAATCGAATGCATTGGAAGTCCAGATCAAGTATGGTATCAAGACGCTTCCGACCACAGAGACTTTTACCCTATTCATCGAAAGAGCATAACAAATGAATATTCCGACGCCTGATTATGCAGCGATCAAGTCATCCTTGAAGAGCTATCTGAAAACTCTTCCTGAGTATGTCGACTATGATTTCGACGGATCGACGCTCGGAACCTTGGTCGACTTGCTTGCATACAACAGCACGATCAACACTTTCTATCTGAATCAGGTTGCCAACGAGGCTTTCCTGCGCACGGCTACACAATATGATTCGGTGGTGGCGAATGCCCAAGACTTCGGCTATCCGGTCAAATCGGCTCGGTCGGCTGCTGCGAAGGTTCATGCATCCCTGGTGAAGACTTCCGGTGTTGCAACTTCTACACTAGAGCTTCCTGCAAACTCGACTTTCACCGCTTCTATTGGTGGAAAGACCTTTACATTTCGCACGCTGACGGCGTATACTCTGATCAACGATGGTCTGAACAACTATCGCGGCGATCTGACGATCTATGAAGGCAAGCAATTGGTCCATCGGTTTGTTGTGACTGATGCTTTGCTAAAGTCTGGTTTTGTCATTCCGAACAAAATGGTCGACTCGACTGCCTTGAAAGTGACGGTCGCCCCTTCGTCGAACCAGAATGCCAAGGTCGAATACAGTCTGGCGACTTCAATCATTTCCGGTGTCGACAGCACCAGCCAAATCTATTTCGCGAGCATGGATCGTGGGGGCTTGGTCAATGTTTCATTCGGCGATGGTCTGTTTGGAAAGAAGCCGGCCATCGGGGATTTCATCGAAATCACCTATCTGATTTCTTCTGGTGAGATTGCCAACGGGATTTCTGTCTTTGGTCTGACGAATCCGCCTGCCAATACTGCGGCGACCATTTCGGTGATTTCGGCTGCTACTGGTGGAAACTCTGGCGAAACCATTGAGGAAATCAAGTTCTACGCCCCGAAGTATTTCGAAAGCCAGGGTCGTGCAGTGACCAAGGCAGACTACCAAGTCTTGATTCGCAAGCTGTATAACAATGTCGGCGACGTGGTTGTTTGGGGTGGTGAGGAAGTCACACCGAAACAGTACGGCAAGGTCTTTATCTCGGTCAAGCCTCAGACTGGCTACTACCTGACCCCGACAGAGAAGACAGAATTGTCTGACCTGATTCGTTCGTACAACATGCCGACCGTGATTCCGGATATCGTCGACCCTGAGTATACGTATGTTTCAGCGGAAACGACTGTGACCGTCGACCGTTCGCTGACTGCATTGTCTGATTCGGATTTGTCGACCATTGCAGCAGATGCCGTCAAGGGATTCTCACAAAGCACCTTGGGCAAGTTCTCGGTATCGTTGCAGTATTCTAGCCTGTCTGCGGCCATCCAGGCGGCTTCCAGTGCGTTTGTTTCGAACCGAACGTCCTTCACCCTTGAGAAGCGACTGACGCCGCTTGTGGGGGCTTCTATCGATATCACGAACAGCTTTGGCACAGCCGTCAAGTATGGTTCGATGACCAGTTCGAACTTCACCTTCAACGGGGTTACACAATGCCGGCTGGAAGAGGGAACTGTTTCCGGAACGATTGATATCGTCAGCTATGCGACAGGTTCGAAAGTCATCGTCAAGTCTGGGGCTGGAACAATCAACTACGTGACAGGTGATTTCACGATTCCTGCTATCTACATCGTGTCGAATGATTCTGGCCTAACCGACAACACGACCGGAAAGACCTACATGAAGTTCACGATGAAATCGGACTCGCAAGATATCGACAACCTGAACCGAAACATTCTGGAAATCTATTCGGTGACAGTTTCTGTAAAGGGTAGCACATGAACGTAAAAGTTTCCCAAATTGTGGAAAGCCAAGTTCCCCGATATCTTTTGAAGAATCGGGATTTGGTTGAATTCCTCAAGAACTACTACGAATGGACAGAAGATTCTGGGAACTTCCAGGATGTTGCCGACCGGCTGGCCGACAATTTCTTCCTCGGATATGCCGACGAAGAGTTCCTGGAATACTTTGTCACGATGTTGATTCCGAACTTCCCGAAGAACACTTCGGTCGACCGAGAACTGCTGCTGAAGTATTCGAAGGAATTTTACCAGTCAAAAGGCTCCGAGCGTTCGATCAAGTTTTTGCTCAAGGCTGTCTTTGGCGTCAATGCGACAATCTACTACCCGAAGGTCGATATCTTCCGGCTGTCGAACACACAGTTCAGTAGTGTTTTGACCATGACTGTTTCTTCGTTCGACCCGCTGATTGCACAGATGCAGGCTCGTCGAATCGTTGGGTCGACCTCTGGTGCAAAAGCTACGGTGGATCTTGTGACGGTGGGTTCTCCAAACTCGACGATTCGGGTGCAGGATGTTGTCGGAACTTTTGTTGTCGGTGAGACTATTTCGACCGAGTATGTGCAAGGGCTTGATTCGATCTTTTCGACGGTTGTCAGTCTGCCAGTTGCATCGACCGTGACGACTGGTGATGATTCGATGGCATCGGGTACGAAGAAATTGCAGGACGGCGAATACTACCAAGAGTTTTCCTATGTGATTCGCACAAGCATTCCTGATACTGTCTATGGAGAAACCATCGACCGGCTTGCGCACCCGCTTGGTACAAAACGCATTGGTGAAGTGGTATAAAAGAAAAGGGGCCTTTCGGCCCCATTCTATCAGCAATGATTTCCGGTCGGATCGAACGGATCAAGGATTTCGTCACAAAGCCATTTGGCGATCTTGTATTGGAAGCCTAGTTCCGGACCACCGGCCATATAGCGTTGCAGGCGAGTCGTGACCAGCAGTTCTTGAGGAACTTCGACGAACAGCACCAGGGCAATCGTGAAATTGGCAACCACGTCGACCGCATAGGCTACTGCAACAATCGGCAGGGCCAGGATGCGATTGAGGCCAACCAGACGCTTTGCAAGGTGGGCGCGATAGACACCCATCGAGAAGACGTACAGAGCCCAGAAGGCGTATAGATATAGAACGATAGCAAGAATTTCCATGGTTTTCCTTTAGGAGTTTGAACAAATGATTACAACCCCCGGCGTCCAGACAACACTGAATTACCTTTCCGGGAATCGTGCTGTATTTACCATTCCTGAGCTTTCTGAGACTTCGTTCACGGTCAATGGGTTCGAGCTTCCTGCAATCTCTTTGCCGAATGCTTTCCAGGCCACACAAAACATCATGAAACCTGTTGCGGGTGAGACGCTGGAATTCTCGGAACTGACCATCAACTTTCTTGTCATGGAAAACTTGTCGAACTGGCGTGAGATTTATGACTGGATGCGAGCTTTGGGTGCGCCGTTTTCGAAGAAGGCCGAATACCTCAAAGGGCATCCTCGTTGGGCCGATGCATTCGTGACAATCTATTCGGCCAAGAACAATCCAATCATGCGGGTGAAGTTCATCGACGCGGTTCCGGTCAACCTGGGGGCCATCACGTTCTCCGAAGAGATTCAGGAAACGACTACCCTGACCTGTTCTGTCACCTTTGCTTACGAACGCTACGACATTGAATTTGTAACAGCTTGAAGAAAGTCTTGACAGGATCTTTTTCGACGCCATAATTGAGCCCATGAACGAACACTACCGAACAGTCGAAGAGAAGCTTTCCATCGATAGCGTCGATTTCGTTTCGACGGAAACTTTCTTCCACGGGGAACAACTTTCGGGTGAAGTTGCCATCGAGTATGTCGAACACTCGACGGACTATTGGTCTTCCGACACCCATGTTTCCATCAACGTCACCAAGCAAGACGCCCAAGCCATCATCGAATTCCTTCGCCGAAAGTTCAGCATCTGATCATGGAACAGAAATTCACCCACATCACCATCGATGGCGTCGAACACCAAATCATTCGTCATGGTGGTGGCCTCATCTTTGTCGACAGTCCGAATCTTCGTGGACACCCTTGCGCACAGCACCGCCTGTCTGACGACAATCTTCAACTGCTGTCTTTTGGTGGCACGACTATCCAGACAAATGGGTGCGTCTACAGTAGGGTCAAAATTTCTCGTTGACAAGATTTCTGAACCTGCTATAGTTCATCCATCGCAACAACTTCTTCGGAACAAACATCATGTCGAACACGCCTTGCACCGATGCCTTCTTCGCCGCCGTTCGTTTCGTCGTCGAAAAGAATTCGTTCCGTACCAAGGTCGAAATCACTACGGATGAAGGCGATGCCTACGGGTTTGCCGGCGAACTGGTTTGGCATGATGGTGATGGCAAACTCAACATCCTGTCGGTGCATCAAATCTACAACGACGATGCCATCCTGATCCCCGGTGTCGTCGAATACCTGTACTCGGTGTCGACCCGGAATTCTTGCCGCTACGAGGCGGCGGTCACTTCCCTCGAAGACGTCAAGTTCGGGGCGAACGCCTTCAACTGAAACTGCTGAAGATCCCGTAGTTGTTCCATTCAGCCTCTACCCAAAGTGTGTCGTCTCCTTCGAGCTTGATGTACTTTGTGGTAGGGGTTTCGTCAATTCCGTTGTTGACAATACCGGCGCTCAAGATCGACATTGCCAACTGATCGTCGACATAATCCGTCATGGATTTGATAGCATTGGTCGACGTCATTTCCCGGAACAGGTCAGTGGTCGTCATCCATGCGAAGGACACCAAAGGCATCACACAATCGTCGTGCTTACCTTCTTCGGCCTCATAGCTCGAACCCTTCTTGCTGAATGTCGACAGTTCACCCAACGTGTCTTTGTCGACCAGTTCTAGCTGACCTTGTTCGACCAGAAGCTTCAGAACAGAGCAGCCCAAAGATTTGACGTTCTTCGTCATCCGAATCCCGATATCTGATTTTCTCGGAACCCCGAAGTTCAGAATCTTCCCACCACGACCACGGTTGGTACTCGACAAGACATTTTCGTAGTCCAGTTCGTGCCAAAGCTGGTGTGTGACCTGTGCGCCGATATCGTTGTTCTCAACCAACACAAAAGCCTTGTTGTAATACTTGCCCAAGTTCGCGATGACTGTTGCGAAGTCGATTGGTGTGACCGTGTTGCTTCGATAGGTACAGACCTGTTTGTACGGCAGTTCGGTGATATCGATGACGTGCATGACCGAATAGTCCAGCCCCTTACCATGGCTCACATCGACCAAACCGGCGTATAGGCGATCTTTTTGGGCCGGGTGGTACACAGATATGCCTGAGCTTCTAGAAATCGGCTGTAGGGCCTTTAGGCGCTTCAGGGTCGAACCGTTGATCAACGTTCCCGAACTACCTTGGAACTCAAGTTCGTATTCTTGGGCGAACTTGATCAAGTCGCCGTTCAAGTCTGCCAAGGTCTTTTTCTTCCAGGCTTCGTCGCGACCTGGGACCATGTGCCAAGGCACGTCGATGTACCAGAAACCGTTTTCGCCCTTTCTGGCGGCTTCCATGTATTCGTAGAACTGGTTCAGACCATTCGGGGTCGACGAAATGATCAGCCGAGATTCTTTGCCAGAAGAAAGAACCGGAAGAACCGATGCCGAGAAATCCGCCCAACGTGGGATGAACGCGAATTCGTCGATGTACAGCAGTGACATGGACTTACCACGAATCGCGCTCGACGAACTGGCAGCAGCCATGATTTTCGATCCATTGCCGAATTTGACGGACTTTTTGTTCCAGATTGCAACACCACCTTTGAGGAAGTCCGGAAGCCATTCATAGGCCATCTGGATACGTTCCATGATTTCCAATGCTTGGTCAAGCTTGTTGGCAAGGATCGCCACATTCTTGTCCTTGTTGAACAAGACGTAGTGCAAAATGATTGCGGTAACGACTGTCGTCTTGCCCGACTGCCGAGACTGGCATAGTGCCATCTTCAAGTTCGTCGGGTAGTTTCGAACAACCTCTTCCTGAAAGTCGAACAGGTCTAGTGGAACAACACCACGGTCGACGTGAACAATCTTCATGTACTTGCGGGTGAAATACACAGGGTCTTCCATGCACCGTTCGTACTCTTTGATCTTCTCCAAACTCCACTCGACCTTTGATCCAGCCTTTGGCAAGTTTGGATTGCCATTGTATCCCTGATCAGACTTCTTTGCAACCATTGTTCAGTTTCCATTCATTGTTGTTTCAGCCTATTGACAAACGATCCGCAAACCTATAAGCTTCAGCGTGTAGCGGAAAGGGCTGTTGTATTCTTTAATTATTCTTTTATACAATATTTACAGCTATGGGAAAATTGCCCAACTGGCCGCAGGCCACCCCGTAGGGGTCTTTGGTGCAATAGACTGTTGACAATGGATTTTCCCTATGCTACAGTAAGGCATTCTTCAACCAACTAGGACAAAGCATGTACGACAAAGGTCTTTCCCCGGAAGATGTTCAAAACGTCAACGACATTGTTAACAGCATCTTTCTGGCACGAAATGACAGGGATCGGAGAAATTTGACAACCCTGGCTGTGTCCGGAATGGTCAACCATGTCAAAACTCTTCATCGCGAAGTTGCCACCAAGACCGACGAACTTCATGACGCCAAGTATGATCGCGAAATGATGCGCGATCTGCTCGACGACAAGGATGCCGAAATCCGAATTCTTCGTCGGGAAATTGCTGCTATGCAATCGCTGCAACGCGCCCGTGCCATCAACCGTTAAGGATAATTCCACCATGCAAAAGATCAACCTTCCCCCTGAAGTCATTGCCGAAATCAAGACCATTGCCGAACTTTGCACCCAACTCGATAGCGACGATCTTCGTGCAATGATCACCGAGATGCTGACCGAAATGACAAAAGCCGGCGTCGAACTGAAGCAACGCGCCGAATCCGCAGAAGCGGCGGCAATGTCTGCATTGCTCATCATCGAAGCCATCCGCGACTAAATGAACCTTTCGACGATCCATTGGCAGCAAACGGCCTCAAGAAGCTATCCTGTTCGAACTGAGCAAAACGCTTCCTTGTCGGATGTTACGGTGTACTTCCAGTACAAACAGCAAGACAGTTCTGGCAAAGAATGCACCCGCAAGTTCGCCAAAGAGTTCTACGAAGTCATTCTGCCATCATTAGAAACTGTTCCTTTGGTGGCAGATGCACTCCAAGCCTATAGCCTTCCGATCCTCAACATTGCAGGCAACCGCCTGTCTAAATTCGATTGGGTTCCACAATCCTTGCTCAATGTGTGGGTCTTGAACTACGTCGAAGCTGTTGCCAAAGAAGTCCGTGGCGAACTTCATATCGTCTCGGGTGGTCAGACTGGCGCAGATTGGGCCGGAATTGTAGCTGCCGCAAAACTCGAACTGCCTTGCGTGGCGACTTTCCCAAAGAACTGGCGGCAAGAGAATGCCGAAACACAAAGCCTCGAATCTCTTCAACAACGGTTGCATGACGATTTGATCAAAATGCAACGTCTTATCATGTAAAGGAATAACATGGAATTTTTTGAACTGACTGGCAAGTCCAATATCAAGGTGCGTGTGATCGCCGATACGGCCATGTCACACGAACCAGACAATCGAATGACCACGTTCGAACTGGAATATCCGCGATTCATTCATGGTGAATTCATGACCCATCGAATGATTTCGAAGAATGCTGCATCAAGTCGTGCAGTTCCTTTGAAGAAGGCTATCGAAAACCTTCTGGCAAATCCGGCTTGGCCTGTCCATTTTGGCAAGAATCAGGCTGGAATGCAAGCCCGCCAAGAACTGGTCGGAGACGACCTACAAGCCGCCAAAAGCATCTGGTCCAGGGCCATGTTCCAGGCGAATGAATACGCACGCTCCTTGGCCGATCTAGAGGCTCATAAGCAGTGGGCCGCACGCATCATCGAACCCTTCCAGATGATGAAGGTTGTTGCTTCGGGGACCGATTGGGCAAACTTCCTCTGGCTGCGCGATGACGAAGAGGCACAACCGGAATTCCAGGAACTGGCGCACCTGATTCAACGAGCTTTCGACGAACACGAACCCGCAATCGTTGGTCGTGGTGAATGGCACATGCCGTATGTCTATTGGGAATTCATCGAAGGTGCTCAGAGATTCTATGATGCATCGGGTGCCGAACTGACTACACAGGATGCACTGAAGATTTCAGCAAGCTGCTGTGCCCAGGTTTCGTATCGCAAGCTGGACACTTCCAAGGAAAAGGCTATCGAAATCTATGAGAAGCTTTTCTCAGGACGTAAGCCGCATATGAGCCCGACTGAACATCAGGCAATGGTTCCGGAAGAGTTTGTCGACTGCCCCATTCATTCATGGCCCAAGGGTATCACCCATATGACCAAGGATTACTCGGCATATTCCGGCAATCTGCGTGAGTGGATTCAGTATCGCCAACTGTTGCCCGATAACGTCTACCGAGGCTAAATCGATCTGGTTGCACTAAATAGTCGACAAAACTATTTTGGTGCAACTACAATGGCAGACTCTCTCGACCGATTCCGGAATAACCCACAAGACGCAGAAGCTATCCGCGAAAAGCTTCGTCGTGAGTATTCCAACTACTTGCCTATCTCAAGTCGGATCGACGAAGAGTTTGCCGACCCTGAGACTGCCATTGAGCGATCTATTGCCAGTGAATCGGGATCTGTCGACTATGTGTTTCCACAAACACTTCAGACAGAAGGGACGAGCGATTTCGGCCCCTACATGCAAATTTCTTGCTATCGATATCAGCGTGGTTACAGAAGCCTAACGGAGATTGGGCAAACGAAGCCGAAAGAGCGTTACTACACCATCAAGCTGCCACTTCCCCAGACCATCACCCAAGAATATTCTGCCGACACCGACCAGTTTTCTGGCAATGTCATCTTCGACGTTGCCCAGGGTGCGACGGAAGGCACTGGCGATATCATTTCGGCCGTCTTTGGTGCTGCCGGTGCGACCGCAGCATCGGCCCTTAAAGCGGGCCTACAGCGTTTTCTAGCCGGTGCTGGTGGTGCTACCTTCCAGACGCTTGCAAACGCAGCAGGAGCCCAAAGAAACCTTGTGTCGGCCACGACTGGCTTGACCCTGAACCCGCGATATGAAGTCGTCTTCAATTCGATGCAGATTCGTCAGCATTCTTTCGACTTCAATCTGGTTCCCAAGGATGCCCAGGAAGCCGAAATCATCCGCGAACTGACACGCAGGCTTCGCAAATCTGCACACCCCACACCTGTCGGTGGAACCGAGTTGAAAATCGGCTATGCATACCCGGACGAATTCATCATCACTTTCCATGGCAGCGACGGGACAAGACTTCGCGACATTCCTTTCATCCCGGATTGCTTGATCCGAAATCTTGGTATTACCCATACAACAGGACGTTTGCACCTTGACGACAGTCCGGTTGCAACTCGTGTCAGCATCCAATTCCAAGAACTTCATACTCTGGACCGCACCGAACTCGAAAGACTGGAAAGCAAATGAAGAGCTACTACAAAGATTTTCCGACAATCGAGTATAACACCCCGATGGGAAAAGTTCGAACCATCGATATCATGACTCGATTCAAGATTGCAGACGTTGTGCAAAATGATCCACTGGCTGTCTATAGCTATACAGTTCGTGATGGCGACCGTCCAGATATCATTGCAAACCGTTATTACGGAAGTGCCGACTATGCTTGGCTGGTCATGCTTTCGAACGATTTCTTTTCGACTAAGGATTCCTTCCCACTTTCGGAAGATCAGTTGTTCAAGTATGCGACCGAAAAGTACGGCGCAAATATCAATTCTGTCCACCACTACGAAGACCCAGATGGATCAATCGTCGACCAGACGACCTATTTGGCAACCCCTGGCTCGACCATTGTGACGAACTATCAGTTCGAGCAGAAACAAAACGAGTCCAAGCGATTCATCAAACTTTTGTCGAAGGTTTATCTCAATCAAGTTCTGCAAGCTCTTGAAGAAACTCTCGAAAAGATCAACGAGGCATAACCTATGGCAGATTTTACCGCTGGTGATGTAGTCGTCAAGACGGTCGACCTGTACAACTACAAGGGCGAAAAGTTCGACCTTTCTGGCCTATGGGGTTCCATCGAAATCTTCGAAGACATTCTCGACCATGCCATTACGGCAAAGGTCTTTGTGCTGGATGCGATCAACTTGATCGAACGCTTCCCGATCATTGGGCAGGAAAAGATCGTTATCAAGTATTCTACACCTTCTTTCGACGATGTAAAGGTCGAGTTGTATTCTTACGACATTCCGGAACGTGCGGAGAAGAATACGGATGTTGTCGGGTATTTCATCGATTTCATGACCATCGACGGAATCAGGGCCAGAAGTAGCTTTACCACAACACCCCACAAAGGCAACCCGGTCGACGCGATTCGCGCAATCCTGTCCGAAATGGATTCGACGAGAAAGATTGATGCGGATGTTTTGACCAATCAGGTCCACTACATCCCGCCGAGGCAGCGGCCATTCGAAGCAATCAACACGATCTGCAACAGGTCTTTTACTTCGATTGCCGCAGAATCTCCTGATGTGCTTTTCTTTGATACGGTCGACGGCTACAAGATCAAGTCTTTGTATGGTCTGATGCAAGCCAATGTATTCGCCAAGTATACCATCGAAGACGCTGCTGTCAAGGAAGAAGAAATGACCGCCGAAAAGGCTCTGTTCAAGGTTGGCAACTACACCTTGACGAACTCGGGTTCGACTCTTTCTCGAATTACTGGTGGAAGCTATGGCGGAACCTTGGGCGTGTTTGACGTGACTCGCCGAACATACACCGAGAAAGAATATGGGATTACCACTTCGGCAGAAAACTTCTCGATCCTGAACAAGAACCCTGGTGTCGACACCACAAACCCTTTGATCAAGAATGCTGCCAAATCGAACTACCGATATGTTCTCGCAGGAACCAAGGACCACGCATTGCTCGAACGTACTGCAAGGCTTGATCAAGTTTTTGCTGGCGTGCGTGTGATCGCAGACCTTCCGGGAAATTCTGATCTGCGTGTTGGGCATGTCCTAAATCTTGAGCAACCTTCTCCTGACCCTGAACTGAATGGTCGTCCTGAAAAGTATGCTTCTGGTAAATACTTGGTTGCTTCGATTCGGCACGTCATTGTTCGGAACGAGATAAATAACTACCGGACGGTGGTGGAATTGGTCAAAGATTCCGTCAAATTGAAACTCTAAATATTCTACCTATAACACAAGGAAACGAAAATGGCTGTTACATACTCAAACACTGCAAAAGACGCCCGCCTGACGGCTGTGGTCACAACTCTCGGTGCTGGTGCCAAGCTGAAGCTGCTGACGGCTGCTGATGCCGTCCTGGCGACCTTTACGCTGGCTACAACGGCCGGAACTGCCTCGGCTGGCGTTCTGACCTTCGCCGACAACAACGGCGGCACTGCTGGCATCCTGAACACGACTGCTACGGCTTCGGGTGTTGCTGCCAAGGCGATCTATACGACTTCGGCTGACGTGACCGTGATTTCTGGCCTGACGGTTGGAACTTCCGGAACCGACCTGATTATCGACAACACGAACATTGCTTCGGGCCAGTCGATTACTGTGAACTCGGCTACGATCACTCACGCTGCTTAATTCTGAATCGGGGATTGTTATATGGCTTTGAAACATGCATACCAGTCTCCGACTGCAAACTCGGGGACGGACGAAATTTCGTCGACCCGATGGAATGAAGCGCACACGATTGATAACCAAGGTCTGACAATTCCAGCCCTTGTTTCTGGAAATCCGACATCGCCAGCAATTGGTAACGCAACCATTTTTGTCAAGTCGCAGGCAATGCGCGCAATGCCTGCTTTTCTTGGTGCATCTGGTCTGGATACTGTTTTGCAACCTCATTTGGCTAAGAATGGTTTTGTACTTTTGAAACCGGCCAACACAGGGACGACAGTTTCGGCGCAGGGCGCAGCGGTTAGCGTTGTCGGAACTGCCACTAGCGCACCCTATGCAGTTACCAACATCCATACCAGAACACAAAGAGTGGACTATTTGGTCACAACTGCGGCCACAACCGCAGTAGCTGGGTTGCGACTTTCGATTGCGTCTTTCCGTGGGACCGAAGGATATCAGATGATTGCTCGTGGTGCCCCGGCAACTGGAGTAACTACGGCAACCCATCGGTGTTTTATTGGGATGCGGGGTGTTATTACTGCGCCTACTGATGTTGAGCCGTCGACACTTCTCAACATTATTGGTGTTGGTTATGACTCTGCTGATGTAAACTGGCAGGTTATGGTTAATGACGGCGCAGGTGCCGCGACTAAAACTGACACCGGCATTGCTGTGCCGAGTGCAGATAGGCAATCAATGTTTACCATCATTGCCTTTGTCCCCCCTGGTGGTGCTTGGGTCTGTGTCCGGTTTGTCGATGAGTCTACCGGCAATTCTTTCGAAACTGGTCAAATCACAACAAACATTCCGGCCGCAACACAAACTATGGCATATAATTCTTACGTTTCTGTGGGTGGCACATCTTCTGTTATTGGATTTGCTTTTGCTGGTTTGTATATGGAAACGGACAACTAAATGTACACTAATTTTGTCAATCTTGGTATCGTTAAACGTAATTCTGACGGTGTTGTAGTAGCTCCTACTTCTGACATAAATTCTGTGGATTATCTTGGTTGGATTTCTTGGTGTGAATCAGGTAATGAACCATTGATCGATACAACTCAGCCGTCTGTTTCGCAAATTACTACTGTCCCAGAAAGTGTTTCGCCAAGACAAATTCGCCTAGCCCTTTCTCGTCTAGGCTTGCGCCAACTGGTCGAAGATGCGGTTGCACAGATGCCAATCGATTACCAAGACACATGGGAATATGCCTTGGAAATCAGACGGGACGATCCAATGATCGAAGCCTTTGGGCAACAGTATTCTGTCGATCTGGACGCCCTTTTCATCCTAGCGGAATCACTATAAATCAACCCGGCCTTTGCCGGGTTTTTGTTTAAATACTCGATTGCATCCGTCCTAAGCGAGTACCACCATGGCATTGTTCGATCCAGTCATCTTTGACCCGGCTATTTTTGAAACTACTGCTGGTGGTCCTGTTGGGCTGTTCGTAACACAATCGACTACTGAAGGATCGGATTCGGCGACGGCTTCTCTGGAATTGGGTGCGCCGCCTACATCGTCGAATTCTCTGAACTTCGGCGCAAATAACACAACTCGTTATCATACTTTCGCTGGTCCCGCTTTCCCGACCGGCCAAGACTTTGCCATCGGCTTCTGGATTCGCCCTGATTCGGCCAATGCTGGTGATACTGGCTTCCAGTATGCACTGTCTAACGGTAACTTGGGTGCGTCCGACACCATCAACATTTTCTTGCAAGAAAATGCTTCTGGTGCCTCTCTGGCGGTTTTTGCTGCGGATACTGCGGCGACAATCCTGATCAACACCGGGAAAGCCCAAACTTGGCCCAAGAACGGAACCGAATATCTAGTCGTCTTCCAGCGTGTAGGTGGAAACTTTGAAATTCACCTTGTTGCAAAGGGGTCTGGCACCACTTCGCCGACTGTTGTTGCGACTGGTTCGACACACTCATTTGCTGCCAAGACTTTCTATGTCGGTGCAAGAGCAGACCTGAATACAACCAGATTCTGGTGGAACCCGTTGGGCGAACTGTTCATGCTGAACAACTCTTCGCTGACTGGCGCAGAAATTGTTACCCTGGCTTCTGGTAAGCATATCACAGAAGTTCGCACGACTCGTTCCGTCGACTTGAGATTCCGCGAAGACGTTGCGTCCGAACAAGACTTGTCGGGAAATGGGCGAAATTCCACTCGATTCGGAACTGGCTATACTCTTGCGCCGGAATTCTTCCCCGATGGTGCAACTGGTGGTGCAACAGTTACCCAATCAGTAACCGAAGGTTCGGACACAAGCTCTTCGGACGTTGGTGTACGAATTACTGCTAGCCAGACGGTTTCGGAAGTTGGTGCAGACACACATTCTAGCGATGTTGACGTCAGAATTACATCAAGCCAGACGGCAACCGAAGGGTCGGATACTACTACGTCTGATGTTGATGTTCGGGTAGCCGGTTCACAAACTGTTGTCGAAGGATCAGACACCCATTCATCGACGGTTTCGAACAACCTTATTGCATCACAAGCTTCGACCGAAGGTTCGGATACCACGACTGCTTCTCTGAATGGAACTATCGAAGTATACCATCGGAAAAACTTTACACTGAACTCCGAGTTTATTGGTGCAAGTGTTGGGTCGAATACTCTGGGGACGGGATGGTCTGCATTCTCGGTTCAGGCTGGTATTTCGCGAACTGTTGTAGCGACTGGTTCTATCGACGGAAGCAACTACGTTGACGTTCGGTTCTCTGGAACGAGTACCGGAACTGCGGCGCATACAATTCCTCTTGGAATTCAATCAGCCAGGATTCACCAAGTTTGGTCCATGTCTGGTCGTCTGGCTTTGGTCGGTGGTGCATGGCCGGCTTCGCGTGCTGTTCTCTACCATATGGCATATCGTCGTGACGGTACGCTTCAATCGACGACGGCGAAGGACTTGCGGCCATTGGTGGTTGATTCTAACGCTGTGTTTGTCTCACACACGGCTGCAATTACTGGTCCGGTTCCTAACCAGATCGACGCATCTATTCGTATCGACCTGATTGCCGGTGATGTAATTGACTTCACGATCAGGGTTGCCCAACCACAGCTTGAGAAAGATTCTGTCACTTCTTACATGCCGACATACGGTGTGCAGGAAGGTCTGCGCGAAACGACTTCGGATACCCATAGTGCATCGATTGGTGCAGCACAGGAACTTTTTGTCTCCCAGTCTGTAACCGAAGGATCGGACACAGCTTCGGCGGACGTTGATGTATCTGTTGTTTTCGAACCACGTAGAAACTTTGTCAAGAATTCTGCTTTCGCCGGTGCGACGGTTGGCATTCTTGGTTCTGGTGGTAGTATTGGTGCGTCGAACTCTTGGGGATCGGCCGGACCAAACGTATTCCGAGAAGTTTTGGCAATCGGAACTACCCCAGAAGGTTTGGAATACCTGGATCTGAGAATCTATGGTACAAACACGACTGGTGCTATCCAGTATCCCGATCTGTACTTCCTAGATTCTTCGAACTTTGCACCGGCCAGAATTGGTAATCAATATACCGGCCGCATCGGATTTTCTGTTCTAGCTGGTGATCGAACCGGATTCAACAACCCGGCTGCTCAATACCTGATTGTTTCCGAACATGCATCGAACGGTGCATATTTGACGGACAGTTCGACAAACATTCCGGTCAATGGTTATCTAACCATGACCCGTACTGTCACGAACGCATCGACCACGCAGGTCCGATTGTTCCTGACTTTCGCGCTACCGAATACCAATACTGTCGACTTTACTTTCCGAATCTATGCGCCCCAATTGGAGCGCGGTGCGGTAGCCGGCCCATATATTCGAACGACCGGAACATCTGAAGCTACGGTATTCGAACAGGCTGATACCACAACAGCTTCTGCAAGTGTTTTGGTCAGTACATCACAAACAGTTTCGGAAACTGACTCGGACACGATTTCGGCAAGCATTGCCACGGCCATCAACACGGTGGTACAATCTGTTGCTGAAGGTTCCGACACAACAACTTCGGATGTTGACGTTCGAGTAGCTGCGACACATACTTCCACCGAAGGTTCCGACACAACCTCTGGTGATATTGACGTTCGAGTATCTGTATCACAGGCTTCCACCGAAGGGGCGGACGCCCATTCGGCTAATATTTCTGTCGAATCTTTCTTGTCCCAGGCTTCGACTGAACAGGCGGACGCCATTTCCGCATCTACGGCTGTATCTGTTGTTTTCGAACCTCGCAGAAACTTCATTCCAGACTCTTCTTTTGCAGGCGTGGTTGTTGGTGTTCTTGGTGCTGGTGGTACGACTGGTTCTCAGCTTGTATGGAACTCCACCGGGGGCGCTGGTGCGAACCTTGTCCGTGAAGTTGTGGCAAAGGGTATTACGGCTGACGGTTACGAATATGTCGATCTGCGGCTATCGGGTACTAACACTCACACGGCAACTGTTTTCCCGGATCTTTATTTTGCGCCGACAAGCGGTGTTTCGGCGACCAATAGGGCAGCACCAGGACAGGTTTGGACTTCACAAATTGGTTCGACGGTTATCTCGGGAAGCCGTACTGGCTTTGTGTCTTCCATTGTCACGGCTAGAATTGCAGAATTTGCGACTTCCGGAACTTATTTTTCGGAAGGAAACCCAGGGACAAATTCGCCGAACATTCAGACGTATACAAGAACCCTGAGCAATCCCAACACCCAGATTGCGACGATGTATGTTTCCATGTCTGTTTTGGCAGGAAACACCGTCGACTGTACGCTGAGAATTTGGGCACCGATGTTGACCAAGGGTTCGGTGATTGGTGAGTACATCAAGACTGCCGGAACTTCTGTAGCAACTGTCTTCGAAGCTGGTGATACGGCATCTGGTTCGATTTCGGTTCAGGCGGAAAGTACAGTTACACAATCAGCAACCGAAGAACCCGATTCGGCTAATGCTGCACTGAATTTGGTTGTCACAGCTACCCAATCGGCTTCTGAGGCGGGTGGCGATACAACCTCTGGTGATATTGACGTTCGAGTATCTGCTACCCAATCTGTTGTAGAAGTCGGTGGCGATTCTTCGGCTGCTGATATCGATCTGCTGTCCCGGGTTTCTCAATCTGTTGCAGAAACTGGTTCAGACACAACATCTTCGTCAGCTTCTGTTGCTGTCGGTATTGCACACGCTGTTGCCGAAACAGGATCGGATACATCTTCGACCGATATCGATCTGGTCGTCCAGGCTTCTCAGGCTTCTGTCGAACTGGCTGATACAGCAAGCATTGATTCGGATGGTTTGGTACAAACCACGCAAGGTGCGACCGAACTCACCGATACGGCGAATGGTTCGGTGGTTGTTTCTGTCCAGGTTGCGCAAACTGTTGTCGAAGGATCGGACGCCCACACTGCCAACCTGTCGACCGGAATTGCACAAATCGCCCAGGCTTCGACGGAAGGTTCTGATAGTCTGGCTGCATCGGCGAACGTTCTAACCCAGGTTGCACAGGCATCTGTCGAACAGACCGACACAATGGCCCTACAAGCCTCTGTAGCGGCCTCTGGTGCGATTTCTTCGACCGAGGCAGGGGACACTACGTCTGGAAGCTTTGCGGCGCTTGTGGCGGCTTCTATGGCCTCGCAAGATGGCGTCGACTCGGTTGCTGCAAGCTTGTCGGCGAACGTTTTTGCCAACTTGGTTGCGACCGATTCGGCCGACTCTGCGGCTGCTAATGCGAGCGTTTCTATCAGCACAAGTCTGGCGTTGACAGAGCAGAACGATTCTGCTAATATCAGCACACAGATTCTTGTTCTGGGAACTTTGTCGGCTTCCGAAGCCAACGATTTTGCCAACCTGAACGCGAACGTTTTGGCCCAGGCTTCTCAAGCTGCTGCCGAAGGTTCGGACACAGGCGCATTCGACGCTGATGTTGTCCTGAACACTTCTACCAATGCCGTCGAAGGTTCGGACACACATTCGGCGACTCTGATTGCTGGAAACGGATGGACCTTGGCAACCACAGAAGTTGGTGCAGACTCACATTCTTCGCAATTGTTTGCTCGGAATGCTTTGGCGCAGACTTCTGCTGAACAGGCCGACTCGGCATCTGTTTCTGCAACGGTTGCACAGAATGTTGCACAGACTGTTGCAGAAGGTTCAGACAACCATGCTGCCAGCCTGACGGCACGTCAGCCATCGTTTGCCCAGGCATCGACAGAAGTTGCTGATACCATCCTGGCGTCGGTTGCTGCTCGGATCAATTCGGCCCAGGCTTCTAGCGAAGTGGGTCTGGATACTGCTGCAATTTCTTCGTTTGCCCAGATTCGTATCACCCAGGCTCAGGCAGAAGCCGGAAGTGATTTGGCAAGCCTTTCGGCGGTTGCCAGAATTTCTTTGGCGCAAGCTTCGACGGAATCTTCTGACACTAGCAACAGTCTGTTGGCTGTCGCGATTCGCTTGTCTCAGGCATCGACAGAAGCTTCCGACACAACGACTGCTGATACTGATGTTGTCGTAATCTCGTCACAAGGCGTGTCTGAGACTGGTTCGGACGCTACATCGGCAACGTTTGCTGCTCTTGTCAAGGCTTCGCAGAATGTTTCCGAACAGGCCGATACATTCGAAGCTTCGGCAATCGTTCGCTGGCCTGACCTCTATGCTAGCCAGTCTGCTGGCGAATCTGGCTTTGATCTGAGCTTTGCCGAACTGTACTCGACGACCAACGTTTCGTCAAGTGCTGTCGAAGAAACTTCAGACCAGTATTTCGCGATCCTGGTTCGGGGCAAACAAGAGAGAAACCTTCCTCCGATTATTGTCAACCCTAGAAAGTATGGTCACTATCGCGAAGCCCATAACAACAAACTGGTTGTTCAGCCTCGTTCTTACGGATCTTCTGCCCAGCCCAAAACAACCAGCACAAAGGTCGATCCAAGACGATATGGGGTGTTTGCCGTAGAGTAAGACATGATAAATACCCGAAAGGGATCAATCTATGTCTACACAAATCATCAGCACCAAATCTTCCGACGAAATCGTGACAGTCTTTGTTGACTATAGCCCGGTTTCGCCGACTGTTGCTTCGGCAGAAGTTACGATTACCCGTTCTGGTGGAGAGGCTGACCCAAATCCGTCTGCCATGAAAATGGGCCTGCCTGTCGTGGAAGGGTCGGTCGTTTCTCAGAAGATTCAAGCTGGTGTTGTCGGCTGTAAATACAAGATCCGATTTCTAGCAACCCTGCAAAGCGGGGATCGTTATGGGCAAACTCTTCTACTGACGGTGACTGAATGAGCTACAATAATAATGTCTTGGGCCAATCTGGCGCAATCTTTTTCTTTGGTGTTGTCGAGGATAACAACGATCCGGAAAAGCTTGGTCGTGTCAAGGTTCGCGTCCATGGTATCCACAATCGCGACAAGGGCGTTCTTCCGACCGTTCTTCTGCCTTGGGCGAGTGTTTCTGTGCCTGTCACGGAAAATGAATCGTCGATGCCTGATCTGTATCCAGGAACTACCGTCTTCGGTTTCTTCCTGGATGGTGATGAAATGCAGGTGCCTTTTGTCACAGGCATCGTCCCAGGTATTGATGCAAACACCGAACAAACAACGATTGCCCCGCACGCTGCACAACTAGCACGCGCCAGCGAGGCAAAGAAGAATCGAATCTTCGACGAACCTACTGACGCATATTCGGCGCAATATCCACACAATCGCGCCAAAGTCACGAAATCAGGCCATGTCATCGAGTTTGATGATACTCCTGGTGCCGAACGCATCCATTTCTTCCACACTTCTGGTGCGTACATCGAGTTTCTGCCGGATGGCCGAATCGTTCAGAAATCTGTCGGCGATCAGTTCATTGTAGCGTCTGGCAACCAATCGATCAAGGCTTCTGACGGGGTTTCTGTCGAAGCTGGTGGTGAAGTTTCTCTGAAGGCTGGTGGATCTGGTTCGATCAGTGCGTCCGGCCCTCTTTCGGTCAAGTCTGATTCGGCCATGGATTTGGCCGGTTCGGCAATCTCTTTGGCTGCTGGCGGCGCTGTAATCGCATTGGGCGGTGGCGGCACCGAAATGACCGGCAACATGAATTCGTCGGGTGTTGTGACTGCTGTCGACGTGGTTGGTGGTGGCTATTCCCTGGCCTCTATCGGCTCTGCAATCGACGCAGGCGGCGGTCTTGATGCCCTGGCTGGTGCAATCTCTGGCGCGGGCCTTGGAGCGATCATTGGCGACGCTATCGACGATGCTTTGTCTGGTGGTGTCGGCGGCTGGGGTTCGACCGATTTGACGGCCCCGATTGCTCCGGTTTCTTTCGCAGCATCAGCCGGCGTCACCCAGGTCATTGTAACACATTCTGAACCAGCTTTCACGGTCGGTGGTGGCTACAAGGCTACCCATATCTACATGACGGAATGGTTTCCTGGCCTTCCGCGCCCTACTTTGTCGAATGCTGCTGTCGTTCACACATATACTGGCACAAACTCTTCTTTCCCTGCTGAAGCCGGCAAGCGTTATGTCGTCTGGGCTCGTTGGGAATCTAAGGCTGGTGTTTTCTCCGAAGCTGCACCCGATGAAGTCGGCCTGCTGGTGGAAACTGGTCAAAACGTCCAAGCATTGACAGAATTGATTCGTCAGCAGATTCTGACGAGCGAGCTTTATGCAACCCTTCGCAGCGAACTTGGTCTGAATGATTTGGCAGATTCTGTTGCCTGGAATGCAACTGTCACCCAGGAAGAAATCAATCGTCGTCGCGCAGAAATCAAGAAAGAACAACAAGCAAGAGTTGATGCGCTGATTGCTGAAGCTGTCGAGCGCGGTGCTGCCATCACGACCGAGCGAAATGAGCGCCAAACTGCTTTGTCATCTGTTGCACAAGAAATTGTGACAATCACTGCGGCTGTCGATGGAAATGCTGCTGCAATTCAGGCAGAATCTGTTGCGCGTGCTGATGCGCTGACTGCCGAAGCTGCCCAGCGAACTCTTCTGGCTGGTCGGGTCGATACTGCCGAAGCTGCTATTACTACAGAAACTTCTCTGCGAGTTTCTGCCGATACTGCTATTGCAAGTGATGTTACAACATTGACGACTCGGGTCGGCGATGCCGAATCATCGATCACACAAGAGATTTCGACGAGAGCTTCGGAAACTGGTCATATTGCTTCGAAGTATGCAGTTCGCACAACCCTGACTAGCGGTGGGCGAACTGTTGTCGGTGGTTTTGGTCTGGTTGGAACATCTTCCCCGACAGAAGGTCCGACAATCGATTTCGGCGTGGCCGCTGATCGATTCTGGATTGGTGCGCCATCATCGGCCGCAGGAATTCCGGATAGCCTTCCGTTTACTGTTCAGACAACTCCGACGACTGTCAACGGTCAATCTGTTTCTGTGGGCGTCTATATCAGCGATGCCTTCATCATGAATGGCACGATCACTAACGCAAAGATTGCCAACTTGGCGGTCGACAATGCGAAGATCGCTAACCTGGATGCCGCGAAGATTACCACCGGGTTTATTTCTGCGGATCGAATCGACTCTGATACCATCACCGCCGAGAAAATTTTCGTCGAAAGTCTTTCTGTACTTTCGCCGAACCTGGGCTCAATCACTGGTGGATCGTTGAACATCAATTCCGGCATTGCTACGATTGATTCGAATGGTAACGCACAATTCAAGTCTTTGCAAGTTGTCGACGGTCAGGGTCGAACTGTTTTGTCGGTCACTCCGACCACGAGTTCTTTCCAATTCCCTGACGTTCTGGCAAACATTCCTGAATACATCAACAACGATTCGCTGTTCATTGATGCAAACGGAAACCTGTCAAGTGGAATCTCGAAGACCCCTTCTGACCCGACAAACTTGGTCGACTATTCGGTCTTTGTTGCTGGACCAACTTTGCCTGTTGGCTGGTCAGAATATAACGCAGGAAAGACGGCTGTCATTGAAACGACTGGTCCGAAAGGTATTCCTACGCTTGTCATTCAAGCGGTCGATTCTGACACGGCGCTTTCATCTGAAGGTGGTTTCGCCAATAGCGTTGTGCTAGATCCTGTTCCGGGTGCAATTTACCGGGTTGTACAACCTATTCGCCGAGTTACTGCGACCGCTATCGACGGTTTCATTGGGCATGGTCCGGGTCCGGCATTTGCGCCACCCGAAGAACGAGTATACAACAAAGACGGGACGACCCTGAATAGCAATCCTTACTGGATTCAGCTTGCGGCATCTTCGTTTGTTCCGGGTGAATGGTATATCTCTATCGGCTACGTTTTTCCGTCTGGTACGATCAATGCGGTCAATCCGCCTGATGCCGGCGTATACAAACTTTCTGACGGCTCTTTGCTGTCTGCTGGTAACACGTCCATTACTCCATTCGTATTCAACACTGCGGCGAATACTCTGGGATGGACAACCCGAGGAATTTTCTACAGTTCGACGACCATCGGTGCGGAATTCCATTTCGGCGTTCCTTTCATCCATGAAGTCGACGGAACCGAACCGACGATTGATGCCATGTTCAAGGGCGTCAACCTGCGCACGCTTGGGTTTACTGGCGATCTGAATGCGACCAATGGTGCGCCAGCGGGAACTTTGGTCGGAACTGTTCCTGCCGAAAACGTCAACAACTGGAACCATCTGGCGAACGTTCCTTACTCGACCATCTTCAACAACGACGATTCGACTTCCCTAGGCTTTAACCCAGCTTTTGCTGACTGGCCTATTGCGAATCCTTTGCCGACTGGTTGGTCGGCCGGTCAGCCTTCCGGTGGTGGTACGAACACGAACGTAACAATCACCCGAGAAACTAACTCGACATTTGTTCGGGTCGGTGCAAATTCGGTCAAGATGGTGACGACTGCTGCTGCGTCGGGTATTCTGCGACTGGTTTCTGTTGCGTCCAATCCTTTCCCCGCAGGTACTTTCCTGTCTGGAACGGTCGATATCTACATGGGCGCAAGAACTGCCGGTCTTCCTGGTATCGTGATTCGGCTTTACACGAACGTTGGTCTGACAACTTTTACAGATACTCAGGCAAACCCGCCGAATACTCAGGTAGGTGTTTGGCATCGAGTTCCTTGGTCGGCAAGATTGCTTGAAACGGAGCAAATCTATGGCATCGCGATCTATTTGGTTGCGTCGATGCCTTCTTGGACAAACTCGGCTGCAAACAACTTCGTCGGAACTGTTTACTTCGACAATATGCGGTTCATGCTGGCCGACAAATCGACCGACAACATCAGCGTCAAATTGTCGGAAACTGCCGGCACCCTTTCCTTGGTTGGCGGCGGTGCTGGCTCGGTCACGACCATTACGGCGAACAACAAACTGAGTCCTGGCAACGTCGATACGTACATGGCACCACTGACGGTGCAAAACGTTCATATCGGAAATATCATCAAATCCGATAACTACGAAATGTACAACCTGATTCGCGATTTTGTGGCGAATCCTGCGTCGAACTATTCTGTGACCCTTGGTGCTGGCATTACTATCGCAACGGCTTTGAGCAATGTGACTGGTGCCGCTGGTGCAATCACCGGATATACTGCTACTCGGGTCGCATTCACCGGAACTTCGGGTGGTGGATATCTGACTTCGGTCAAATCACCTATTTCCAAGAAGCCTGTTTCTGCTGGTGATATTGTCGAAGCACACATGTACGTCCAGTGTCTGAATGGTACGGCAAGATTGATGGTCGAATTCTTCGACGGCGCTGGTGCATCCATTTCGACGACAATTGTTGCTGGCGGTGGTGGTGTTGCGACAATGCCTGCTGCAACGACTGCTTTGTCGACCCTGATCGCGAACTTTGTGCATCTGTCTGGCTTTGTAACAGCCCCGGCGAACGCAACTTCGATGCAATTGGTCATCCAGGTTGCAAGAACTTCTACGGCAGGCAATACGGACCTGTACATGAACATTCCGTCTATTGCGGTTGTCATGGATTCGGCGACCCTTGTGCATACTTGGCCGGCGACTTCTGGTATTGGTGGTGCAGGCTGGATTTTGAACAAGACTACCGGCATGGAAATCAATGCCGTGAACGTTCGTGGAAAACTTGTGACCGACCAGTTGGAAGTTGGTTCGGTGACTTCGACTGTTTTGCAGAACTATCGTCCTTTGTTGATTTTTCGCGGAAATATGTATTTTACGAGTGGTATTTCGACGGCTCTTGCTATGCTCGAAAACGTTCATGTGCCAATTACAGGCACTACAGTTAGTACAACGTGGACGCCGACTGCCGGTGTCTATTACGCCATGGCTATCTACAACTGGGTTTCCACCAGAGTTGGCACGGATGGATATCCAAAGCACCTACATTTTAAAGATATCGGTATTACAAATAACACTACCGGAGTTAACTTTCTAAAAAGAACTCACAGTCCTTTTGCGGATCAGGTTCCCGCTGGTGAAACTGCTACCGGATCTGGTAGCACGTTTGGTGCGACGGGATTGCTGTCGAATAGAAAGTATGAGTGCCGGTCTTCGCACGCTTTCCAGGCTAGCCCTGCGCCTGGGGGTGGTGAAACTCTTGGCTATATGTCTCCGGCTACTGGTGATCAAGATGGTCGATACACATTCCAGAAATCTTTGAAAGTTGGTGGTGCGTTTGGCGTCTTGACTTCTTCCGATCCTAAGTGGTCCGTTATTACAAAAGTTGCACCCGCAAACGGCGTGATGTTTCAGAGTGTTCCCACAACTCTTTCTGCGGTTCCGCACACGATTGCAGGAACATTTGCGACACAATTTACTTCTGCCGAATCCGATTTGGGAGTTTACTTCCGAATCATTTCTGGCGCACCAGAGAATCAAGAAGCAAAAGAGTGGTATTCCGATCCGTATGATATGCTTTCGGCTCAAAGACTTTCGGTTGCTGGTAATCACCCATCGCCTAACCCAAATTCGACGAGTGCTGTGATTGTCGACCGTACTGACGTAATCGATATCACGGTTGATGTGAACATTCAAGGTGTTCTTCCGAATCTAATCTCTACGTTTGGTAGTTCTCCGGAATACAGAATCGACATGACTCGTCTTGTTGGGTTTATTGTTGACCGTGACGATATCAACCAAACAGCAGACCCATACTCACAATTTGTAAACACTTCCGTTGGTGTCGACATTTTTGGTACGCATCGGCTGCTCATGTATATGGGCAATGATCTTGGAATCCAAACTGCATCAGTTTCTACGTCGCGAGACTATCTTGATGCAAGTGGAAACTCTAGACTGATGGTTTCTGTCGTAAAGAGTATTAGCAAACGTGTTCGCGTCGCTGATATTACAACAAAGGCAAATGGTCCGGTTACTCTCGCTTTTATTTTTGGTGGGCCGATTCGTGTTTATGATTCTGCCGGCAACTGGATTCCTGTAAGTTTTCTTCAACCAGGGAACCCAATTCCTACAGCATTGGCATTTTCTAATTTGACGATTAACATCACCCGAAACAAAGTCTAAGCCTCGTGTTCCTAAATAGAAACGTCAAACTTTCTTTTAGGAACACACAATGGCATGGATCAAAACAGGAACGGTAGCACTCACAAACGGTTCGGCAATCGTGACGGGTACTGGAACGACTTGGCTAAACCGGGTTGGCCCGGATGATGTTTTCATCGATCCTGCTGGCGTCATCTATGAAATCTTGTCGGTACAGTCTGGAACCCAGCTAACCCTGGCGACCAACTATGCCGGCACGACCAATACCACTGCGTCTTACCGAATCTTCCCGACCCAGGCTTACAACCTTCAGGTTGCCACTGCGGCAAACCAGATGATTGCAACCTTCCAGCCATTGCTTGAGGCACAGCTTTCGTCGGAAGTCTTCCAGGGAAGGTTCTCCGCAGGCACTACAGCGGCCCCTGGCATCACTTTCGCGACGCGGACAGACACTGGCCTATCCTTGGTCGGCGTAAGCGATCTGGCGGCTTCTGCGGCCGGCGTGGAAGCCATTCGAATCTCTGGCGCATCACGATTCGTCGGCATCGGGACTTCGGCCCCCGGTCGCAGATTTGAGATTGCCGATTCTACCCGCGCAATCATTCGCACAACAGCTTCTAGCCAAATTGGCACTGACTCTCTGTCTGGCGTCGAAATGCACGCCTGGGATGGTACGGCTGTTACATCTGGCGCATCAATTTTCTACACATTCTCGCTGCAATCGACCGACCCAAACTACCTGAAAATCTATAACAACAGAAACGGTGGTATTGCCTTCTACGCAAACTCTGGCGAACGGATGCGAATCCTTCCTTCCGGGTTTACTGGCATTGCTACGCCGACTCCTTTGTCGATGCTGCATGTCAACGGCGATATCGAGCAAAACAACGGTCAATACATTCGTGGAACTCTTTCTGGAAGTGTTCGAACCCGCTATATTGGCTTCAACGCTTCGAACGTTCTTTACTTCGGTGGTATTGATGCGGCACATTCCAACATGCTGTTTGTCAACGGTGGTATTCAGCAAATGCAGATTGCGGCAAACGGCAACTTTGCTTTCGGCAATGTTACCCCGACCCATTTCCTGACTGCGACGAAAGATCAGAATGCGACCAGCCAATTGCTGGTTACAAACTCTGATGCTGGGACTGTTGCGCTTGCCGGGGTCGGTGCATCTAACGGAACAGATTCAATCCGTCTTTTGGCGACTGGTTCTGGCTACACTGGCTTTGAAAGCCAGCTTGGCATTTTCATGAATGCCGGCAAGGATTTCAATGTTTGGTCCAACAGTTTGGCGACTGTTCGTTTCCAGGTAAAGGCTGGTGGAACTGTTCATATCGGCACGACAGAAAATATGTCGATTTCTGCCGGCGTGACTGCTGCGATTCCTATGTTGAACGTGGCAAACACTTCCAAGGCAATCATTTCGGTGCGTGGTGCTGCAACGGCCGATGCGCAAGCTGGTGGCATCATTGCGCTGCAAAGAACTGCTGCCGCTGTTCCCGGAACCCTGACGACAACCGGATCGGCGGACACACTTGGCCTGATTTCTGGCGAAGGTGTTGCGGCAACGACTCCCGCTGTCCTGGCATCGTCACAAATCGCCTTTGTGGCAGACGGTGCGCCAACGGCTACCGCAGTCCCCGGCAAGATCGCCTTCAGGACGGCCTCTACAGGCACGCCAGTCGAACGAATGGTTTTGACCAGTACAGGTAGACTAGGACTGAACGTTGCGGCCCCTACGGCGGCTCTAGACGTGTCTAGCGGGGTGTCGCCTGCGGTGGTCCTTGGTGCAGACTCTGGTGGAACGACTCGCACGAACGTGACGACGAAGGTTGCTCGCATCGCCATCCCACATTACACGAACGCCGAACTGCCTTTCGGCATGATTTCTGGCATTTCTTCGGCCACAGAAAACGCCATCGAGATTGGTAGCAACACGGCTGCGACAAACTCGGCTACGGCAATTCGTATGTATACTAATACAACACGAACTGCCGGAACCCTGGGAACCGAACGAGTTCGCATTACTGGTGGTGGAAACATTGGTTTCAACGTCGATGCAGACCCTACGGTTAACTTTGAACTGTCTGCTGTTGGAACTGCTGCTGCAACCTCTTTCCGAATCGACAATCAAACTGATACGTCATACGGTCAGGTCCAGTATATTGGTTCGACCTTTGCGACGGCTGATCGTCAAAACAACTTGGAAATTGTGACTGGGGGTGCATCTTCGGGAATCACTTTCTCTCCGGGTAATGCAGCTTTTGCGGCCCATTTTGCATCGACTGGTCAATTCATCCATGGTGCAAAGATTGCCTATGCTGGCGCTTTGGCTGGCGCATTTACGGCACCAATCCAAACCCATAGCACTTCGAACTCTGGGTATTCGGTCGGTCGGTGGAATGCTACGCCTGCAAACGCTGGCGGATTCAATTTCTTGAAGAGTCGTGGTGCCGCTATCGGAACACATACCGCAGTAGCTGCTGGTGACTATTTGGGATACATTGGATTCTCTGGATCTGACGGAACTGCTTTCCGGGAAGCTGCTCGAATCACCGCCGAAGTTGGTGCAGGAACAATTGCTGCGACTTCTATGCCGGGTGATTTGGTCTTCTGGACTTCGCCGGATTCTACCGTCACGCCGACCGAGAAAATGCGGATCGAAGCTGCCGGCCAAATTGGTATCGGAACTTCGACTCCTTTGGCGAAGCTTGATATCGATGCCGGAACGACAGTTTCTGTTCCTGTTGTGACCCTGGCAAAAGGTGGTTCAGACCCATTGTTCAGACTTGTTTCGCGCAATGGTTCTGGTAGCACAACGTCTTCGGAACATGCTAGAATCGGCCTTGAGTACAATATGTCGACGTTCAATACCGGAATTCATTTCTTCCGGGGTTCGACGACGACTGGTGGTTTCATGACCTTCTCTGCCAACAACGGCACCGAAGAAATGCGAATCAATGCCAACGGTCAAGTGTTGGTCGGAACGACGACGCCAGTCAATGCAACCGATCTGGTCCAGGTCAACGGCGTGATTCGCACCCATTCTGCGTCTGCTGGTGCTGTTACATTCTCTCGCGACGTTATCCCGACTTCTGGGCAAGGGCTTGGGGCAAATTATTTCGAAGGCCGTGGTGATGCGACAACCTATTTCCAAGGTGCTTCGGTCATCGCTATTGCAGAAGGAACTTGGTCTGCAACTTCTGCACCTACCGCTATCACCCTTCGCACAACATCGACTGGTGCGACAGTTCCTGCCGAAAGAGTTCGCGTCGGTCAGTCAGGTAAGGTTTTGGTCGGCCTATCTACGGAAAATGCTTCCGGTGGTATTCTGCAAGTTTCCAACGGTATCACCTTCCCGGCAACACAATCGGCGGTGGCTGATGCAAACACGTTGGACGATTACGAGGAAGGCACGTTCACTCCGGTCATCAACGGTGTGACGACTGTTGGCGCAGGAACTTACACAACCCAGGCTGGTCGATATACCAAGATCGGCAACCGTGTGACGGTAAATGCTCGGATCATTTGGACAGCCCACACAGGAACTGGTGCCATGGTCATTGCTGGCCTTCCGTTCACACACTCGGCATCTGCCCAGATCAACGCCGTGACAATCACTTCACAAAACTTGGCTTTTACGGGAACCCTGGTCGGATACATTACCACAAACTCGACTCAGATGGTGCTGGCCCAAATGACGACAAACGCCGCTGTGGCAGCATTGCCGATTGATACTTCGGCCGACATTTGGTTCAACGCTACATACGAAGTATAACAGAAGGAAAAGAAAATGGCTCTTAGCGAACAAAGAATTCTACAAAGTGTTACCCTGAAGATTCAGTCCCAGGCTATCGAAGTCTTGTGGCACGATCAGATTTTGCGAGACGGCGAAGTTGTTTCGTCCGTCCCTTTTCGCTGTGCTTATGGACCAGAGACATTGCAGCAATATCTTACCGACATGGCCGCATATCCGACAGCACCCCATGCTATCGCAGCATTGGGCCTGCCTATGCCAGCTTAAACACCCTGCTCTTCGGCCATTTGGATTTGGGCTCGGATTTCGGCAAGTTTCGCTTCGAAGTATTGCAAATGCTTATTGTAGTGGTTTACGTACCCGACATAATCATCAGCCTTCTTCTTTAGACCGAAGATTTTTGCGGCCTTGGCCGGATCTTCTGCATCGATGATCGAAGCCGGAAATTCGTAGGTATTGTAATCACCACAAGCGTAAGTCTTGAGGACGACAGTTCCGTCAGGAGTTTCCCGAATATCTTCTATGGTATCGCCTCGAATAGACCCAAGGCCGGCAGCTTCGGTAATGCTATTCAGAAGGTTTTCAGCTTCCTCGATGTTCGGATACCGATAGATGCCAAGGTCCGACATAGCATCGTCAAAGATTTCTCGATTGGTTTTCATGATGTTTTACAGGTGGGTGTAGAAGCCGGTGCAATCTTCGAACCGCTCTTGCAGTCGGCAAGAATAGATTTCAGTGATGGGTTCGCCGACGTTGGTGATGTTCAGGCCACGAATCTTCCAGAATTCCATCGTGAAGGTGTCGTCCGAAGTCAGCGTGATGCGAACGACGTTGGCCTTGTTGGTGCCGAGCTTTGGGAGCTTGAACTGAAGGCTGTTCGAACCTGCCACAAGATCCTTGGCACCAGTCATTGCCAGGAACTTGTTGCCACCGAGTTGGCGAAGGATCGTTTGGGCGATTTCGTTTTGCATGGGTGTATTATGGCAGGTTCGGAAAACTTGTCAACAAGAAATTTGTAACAGTTTATTCGGCCTCGACTTCGTAGACATTGACGCCGACACTGTAGAACCCGTTGGACGAACCATACCAGCGAATCGTCACCGAACCCTTGACCGTGCGGATTTCATAGAAAGTCCACATACCTTCGCCGTAGGCTTGATCCGGATCATCTTGCGTGCGCTTTTCGGCAACCAGGATCGGCGTACCGACCAGATCGTCCAGATCGCCGCAAATGTCTTCGATTACCACATCTTCGCAGCAGCTTTGCCAGTGTTCCATCACGACTTTCGAGCCATCGGCTTGGATGAAGTGGATCACGTTGAAGACCTTGACGATTTGCACAAAGGTCTTGCCCATCAGGGCGTGGATTTCGTGGGTTTGTTGCGTCATGATGTTTCTTTCAGATGGAAAAGGTTTCGAACTCATAGACCGAAATGTCGGCCAGCCGCCAGAAGTGATTGGACCACTTTCTGTCGAGCTTGTCATCATAGCTGTAGAACTTCTGGTCGTCGATATACTCGATCATACCAAGACGGTCGATGAAGCTGTTGTCTGCGTCGTCTTTCAAGTTGATTTGTTGCGAGTCCATGGAATGAATTATGGGGCCTTTTGGCCCCATTGTCAATCAAGTTCGCCGACCTTTTATGTAACCGATTGTAAGCACGCCTGCCAGAAGCATTGCCCAAGTCTCAGGCTCAGGAACCGGCGTCACAGAAGCATTCGTTCGAAGATTGTCCATACCAAAATACTTCCAATCGTTGTTCGGGTGCTTGAAGAAAATTCCTAGCGTTCGGATCGGCTGGTTGTAAGCAATCTGGATGAAGTTGACTTCCCCAGGCTGAAGGACATGTTCGACGAACCCTTTTCTGTCGGTGGTTCCTTCTTCGTTGAATACACCATCGAGGATGAAGCTGATCGTGCTGCTTTCGCGAATGCCGGCACGACTATGAAAATCGGCCCCTTCAAACGTGAATGCAGCCCCGTCAGTGCGCCGAATGACTACGCCAGACCCAGACGCACCTGCGAGGAAGAAATCGCCACCAGCAGCGTTTTTGGTGGCTTCCTGGGCATATGTGAAACGGCTTGCGCCGGCCACGACGAACCCATTCATGCCATCTTCGAACGAAGCGACATTGGCGAACGCGTTGAGCGAAAAGACCAGGGAAATGAGAGCGAGCAATTTTTTCATGATTGATTTATTCGTAGGTCCAGCCAAGTCTTTTCATCATCCGGTACTTGACCAACAGGTTCGGACTGCGATGAACTTCGGGATCATCAAAGCCCATCATCACCCCGACTTCGGCAACGGCACCTGACCGGCAAATTCCGGCCACACAATGAACGATCACGTTGGTGCGAGTGTCGAGGGCATGTTGCAGAATTCGGACAAGCTCGTTGGCCTGCTCTTGGGTGCAAATGTCTTCGCACGCCGCATCCTCTTCATCCCAGAACTTGAACTGAAACACATTGCCGAACTGATACTTCGGAATGGGGTGCTTCATGTCCGGATCGGAAATCTGGATCAGGATGCTGTTCGGACCTGCGTCGAAATGGTGGCCGTCTTCACAAGCCTTGCGAGGAATGTTTTGAATGAATGGCATGATGGAATGAATTATGGGGCCAAAAGGCCCCTCTGTCAAGTGCTTAGACCGTCTGAACCTGAACCATGACGTAGAAAAGGTTCTTCTCTTCTTCTGTCAGGTTTTCTTGGACCAGCTTGGACATTCGATTTTTCACGTCGAGTGCCATCCGAGCAAGTCTTTCGGCATTTTCAATGTCCTCGATTTCTCGTTCAAGCTGACCAAAATAGTCTTCGAACGATTCCCACGCATGTCTCAGCTCGTATTCGGGTAGAACCGCAGGGACGAGAGCGATGTAGGGATAGGGTGTATGCCGGCCAACTTCTACTTCGAACCCGTCAGGCCGGAATCGCGCACCAAGCTTGTAGAGCATGGTGTGGAAGTTTTTGTTGTACGAATCACGAAGCTTTTCGTAGCGACCGCGCAACCATTCTTCGTGCTTTTGTTCCCGTTCGGCCTTCTCGGCGGCGCGACGTTCGGCCTGGGCAAGCTTTCGTGCAGCCTTTTCTTCATCGGTGAGTGCCATGGTCTTATTCCTTGGTGTAGGTGATGTGATTCTTGATCGACCACTTTTCGACGACCGGCTGACCGTATTCGTCTTCGTCGACCACAATGTATGCGACGGTCTTCAGAACCTTGGCGTAGCGATAGCCGTCCAGAACGTCGATTTCATGGATGTACTCGCCGAAAGCCGGCTCTTCGGCCATCTTGTAGGTGAAGTAATGGCCGGCGTCGACTTCGCGGAATTCGCCGATATGCTTGGGGTTGTAGGTGGTTGCCATAGAATGAATTATGGGGCCATTCGGCCCCATTGTCAATCAGAATTTGATGTTGGGCTTGTACCACTTGTCGAAGACCACTTCGCCTCGGAAAGCAGTTTCGTACATTCCGTTGAACAGGGTCTTCCACAGGTTTTCCTGAACATTCATCGTGATGATGATGCCAAAAATTGCAGCGAACGGCATCACGACGACGAATCCAAGGCGAATGAAGAAGTTTCGGGTCGCGACCCAAGCCCAGACCACATTCTCTTTGTTGCCGAACGTCATGATGCCCCATGTAATGACACCGATCAGATAGAACACGGCGGCAATCGGTTCACCACGCTTCATGAACATCATCCAGGCGTTGAAGACGTTTGCGAAGATGAAGAAGTTCAGGACTCGGAAGAATGCCAGTTTCGGGTTGATGTTCAGCATGATTTTCTTTCAGATGGTTTGGAGGGAAGGAACAGCACGAATGCGGGTGTGCATTTCGGCGACGGATTGGTCGGCATACTCTTGCAGATGAACGTACTCGACCAGGATTTGACCATCACGGAAAGTCTTGACGACCTTGCCTTTGACGTTGTTGGCGGCAAACCATTCCAGAGACTGGCTGGCGTCCATCGGCGTGAGGGGCTTGATTGGTTGGTTCGTTTGCATGGGATCTATTATGACAGAAAAAAGGGGCCTGTCAAGGCCCCTGTCAAATCTTTTTTGCCGAAAGTTTAGACGGCTGCGCGTTGGCGAACTTCGTCAAAGTCGCATTCGTAGAAGACTGCGCCATCACAGAAGTAGGTTTCCATCGAGTCGTTGGGTCGGTCGATCCGTTCGATGATGGCAGTTTCGAACTTGCCGTCAACAAAGGTCGTCGTCACCAGACCCTTCTTCGAAACCTTGCCAGGGTCCGTCACCGGGTCTTTGTACACGTCCGTCCAGACACCGTTGATACGAACAGCAGAACACTTCATTGCGAACTTTTGGTCATCGCGGGTCACGCCTTGCAGCAGTGCCCCACCCATACCGAAAGCCACGTTGTCGGCGCTGTAGCCATTCATCCGCAGAGTCGTCAGGATCGAATTGATTTCGCTGTAGTTGATGCCGTCACCTTGGATGACCCGAACCGTATTCAGCACTTTGTAGCCCTTGGAGTTGACAGTAGAACCCCAATTCTTGTCCAGAATCCGAACACAGTCAAGCACTACTTGAGTGGGATCGCCGGAATCCGGACGAATCACCACGATAGCACCCGAGTCAAGCACGTCTTGCTTCAGCGTGGTTCCCCACATTTCACAAGCCTTGTAGATATCCCAGGCGTCCGACACACAAGCCACCAGACCACCCGGCTTGCCGTTTTGACGAAGCATGTTGCGATAGCTTTCTGCCTCGTTATCACGACCCCAGGAAGTGACCGTGCTGTGTTCCATGGCCGGGATGCTGAAACCAGCGATCTTCGAACCATAGAAGTTTCTAGCATAGACCAGCCCCATCACGGTGTCGGTGCCAAGGAAGTTGACAAGGTGAGCAGCGCCACCAATGCCAGCCGATTCCTTGGACGAAACACCACGGAAGCCAAAGTCGTGCAGCTTGAAATCCAGGCCAGCCACGTCACCCGTATCTTCCAGGAAACGCTTGATCAGCTTCTTGATTTCACGCGAGTTCGTCGCAACAGTCGTCGGATACCAGATCGCCTTCAGAATGGCCGTTTCTAGGAAGGAAGTCAGCCAGAAACATTCGGGATCGGTGTTGACAATCGTCAGCAGAACTTTCTTGGTGCCGATGACCGTTCCTTCCGGCAGCGCACGAATGCGAACCGGCAGGCGACCATTGTGCTTTTCGAGGATGTATTGCCAACCAGCACGGTTGAACGGCTCGCCATGCAGTTCCATCAGTTCGGCAGCTTGGTCGATATCGTCTTGGGTAATCTGACGGGTCAGATACTTTTTGACGAACATCTGAAGACCAAAGAATACAGTTTCGTCATATCGACCCCCACGGCTTTCGACGTAGGAATAGACATACTCAGTACCCGGAGGATATTGATTGAACTGGCTGTATTTGTAGCTGTCGGCCGACAGAATGATGTTGTTTTCGTTGAAATTACGCATGATACTATACTCCATAGTAGGTTGATGAAATGCCCCCGGTCTATCCAGAGGTCTTGCTAAAGTCTAGCACAAAACTTTCAGGAAGGCAAGCCAACCAGATTGTCGATGATGTGCCAGTGGTCTTCGAACATTTTCGTGCGAAGAATTTTGTGGAAAGGAACCCAGACGGCTTCTTCGGCATCGTCCGATCCCTTGACTTTCGGAAAGGTTTCGTCGGTCAGTTCGATCAGGAACGCATGGGTGATCGTGCGTCCACGCGCCGAACGGTTCGGGTGATCAAACACCTTCTCCCGCTTGATAGAACCACGCAGGACAGCTTCCGGAACCTTGATCTTGGTTTCTTCCTTCAGTTCGCGCAGCGCAGCGTCCTGGACCGATTTGTCGGTTTTGGCGTTGACGAATCCACCCGGCAAAGCCCACAGACCAGTTCCGGGAAAAGCCTTTCGCTTGACCAGCAGGACATGACCCTTCATCGTCACGACTGCATCAGCCGTCACAAAAATCGGCGGGTATGGCAGACCGGCATAAGGCTTCTTGTAATCCTCGATGAACTGAACTTCATCAAGCAGTTTTTCGAACGCTTCTGTCTTGTGGAAATCGACCATGAAATTGACGACAGCAGGCGGACAGACACCGATAAGCCAATTCGGGTTGAAGGTCGGTGCGAACAGCATTTCGCGAATGGTCGTCGCATTCAGCGGTTCCAGCAGCGGAACTTCGACCCGATTCCATTGCGGAAACATCTTCAGGTAGAATGAAGATTCGTCCTTGGTGTGGCCGTACAGGTAGACGTTCTTCGGATTGTTCTCGATCCCCGAGACACTTGCCACGATGGATGCGGCCCAACGTGCGTCGTCATAGATGAAGTCGACCGAAGGCAGTACCAAAACTTTTTCGAATGCTTCACACGAAGCATGAATCATGTTGGCACGTTCGGCGAACGTAAATGGATTTTTCGGGCTTCTGGGTTCGGTGCAAGACCCCAGGATCACGATCACATTGTCACATTCGGCCAGCATTTGGCGAATGGTTGCGACGTGTGCGTTGTGTACGGGTTGACCCCGCATCAGAAAGACGCCAGTTTTTGACATGTTAGCTCCTAACAAGTTGATGAAAGGGCCGGTCTATCCAGCCCTGGTGAAATGATTTAGCCTACCAGAAAATACCGCAGGCGCAAAGAGCAATCCCACAGATGATGATTGGTTCGGTCTTGCCGTACTTCATCACGATCAGGCCGACCACAACAAGGCCGATTTTTGTGTAAATCGGATCGATGAATTCGAGTTCCATTTTAGTTGTTCTCCCAGACGTTCGGGACAATGATCTTGGTCGAAACCGGGGCGTCAACATTTTCCGAAATCATGATCCAAACTTCGGTGTCTTCCGGGTGTTCCATTTCGGGGTAGAACTCGTTTTCTGGGTTCAGGCAAGTCGGTGCCCAGACTTCGACATACGACTGGTTCGACAGACCCAGGCTTTCGAGCATCTTGGCTTCCAGAGTGTTCAGATGGTCGACTTGGTAGATCGGCTTATCCGAATTCACGTTCAGCCAGACGTTCACAAATTGGAACACCCGGCAGAACTGGACGGTGGGAAGAACGGCTTGGTTGATCGTTTGCATGAGTTGAATTCTATGTGACTTCGGTCAGAGTGTCAAGCCCCGTCGCTCAATTTCTGCCACGGCGGCTTCGTAGTTCTTTTTGTGGCCTAGCATGATGCCCTTGGCTTCCTTACGCTTGTCGAACATCATTTCGGCCAGGACCGGGATGAAGCCTTCTTTCTTGCGGGTGAACATCACACCATTGCCGCAAAGGGTTGCATCATACTTGTCGGCAATTTCCTTGGCCTGGAAATACTTGTCGGTCTTGTTGATGATATCTTCTGGCCGCATGTCGACCCACAATTCTCGGGGCATCATCGTTTCCGGAGAAATATTGTACTGAATCATGTTCGACGGATACAGCGAAGTTGCGTCGAAACTCATCAGCCATTCGTAGAACCCTCTCAGTGGGTCTTTGACGAAAGCACCTTCATACTGACCACCAGTTCCGTCACCAGTTTTGTTGTAAGGAACGACGACACCTTTGTCCCAAAGATAGTTCGCGATGATCACGTCCCAGACTCGGGTGTTCTTCAGGCAATCCTGATAGTTACACTTGGCGATGTAGGCAATGTCAAAGACCAGCCGAATCATCCCAAGCTTCGCTTCTAGCTTGTCGATCAGGCGAACGTCATGGATGTTGTATTCGATGAACTGGTTCGGGTAGAGTTTGTAGAAGTCCTTGAACGAAACGTCATACTCGACCTTCGAATCCTTGAGTTCGACTTGTGCAATATAGTCGAGCTTGTATGATTCCCGCGTGATCAGGCGAAACTTTTTGTAGAGTTCCAGATAGTCAAGGCAGGAAACACCTGCGATCAGGATTTCGAAAATGTCTTGACCCTTTTCGTTGACCTTCTTGGTGATGCGGATTTCTCCGAACGGCGACAGGCTCTTGGCATCCTCTTCACCCAGGACTCGCTTGATGCGATTGTACAGCATCGGGATATCGTAGCCATTGATGTTCCAGCCGGTGATCACGTCAGGCTTGAGCATGGTGTAATACTTCAGGAACTGCTTGAGCATCTGGGCCTCAGAAGCGAGCACCATGACCTTGGAATCTTCGGGTGGTGTCCCGGTATAGGCGACCGTGGTAAAACAGAACAGACGGCCATTAAACGAGATTGTGATGGCATTGATGGGGCAGTTTGCTGCCTCCACATCAGGGAACCCGTTCAGGTCATCGACGTTGTTCTCAATGTCGAACGAAGCTACCCGAATCTTGCTCGGGTCATATTCGTTGCCATAGCGAGAATGGATGACAGGATATGCCCAACGATCGAATCCACAGACCGGCTTTCCGTGGATCGAATCGGCGAAGTCACGAGCTTGGCGAACCGTGTCGAACTTGATTTCGCGCAGGCTGTTGCCATAAATGTCCTTCTTTTCCCCAGGACCATGCAGGAAGATCGAGGGTTTCACGTCGACCGTGATTTCATGCTCGATTCCATTGTCGTGTTCACGAATATAGAGTTTGCTGCCACGCAGCCAGAAGTTTTTGAAGAAGCGCATGATGATAGATTTGTTTAACGCTGACCGATTCTGTACAATGGGGTCAGCTTCCACTTGTGTTTGTCTTTTGCTTGGACAACAGTAAGGGAGACTGTAACATCATTGGCCCAATCTGTCGAGTGGTGCTTGACCATAATTTTCGTCAATCCCCATGTTTGTAGCATTTCTGCAACGGCCCTGGCTTTCGCCCAATCTTCCGGCTTGATATCTACATCCTTGCCATTGAAGGCCAGCATGTGTCTATAGTGAACGATGAAGTATCGCCCCTGTTTGTGGAAAATGTGGCATTGCTGAAACAGTTCGTTCCCGTCGAATTTGGACGGCGATCCGATGCGAGTAAGTGTTTCGCGAATGATTAGAAACTCGTCGTCGGTCTTGACTTCGATTTCGACAAAGTTTTCGAGTAGTTCTTGTTTTGAATATATCATGACAAATAGCCCAGAGTGTTAGTCTAGGCTATTTAGATCACGCTACATATTCTGGATGGCTGATTGCTTGTCCGATCAGTTCCGGGTCGGTGTCTGGATTGCACCGGACTCCGCCCAGAGAAGTTGATTCACCATAGACGACGATTTTGTCATTGGCTATGTGCCAGAAGCCAGCACTGAGGATTTCGGCGAAAATCGGCCGAAGGTCACGGTGATTCATCGTTTCGGGAATGATCACGGCTTGTTTGAACCGTGACCCACGAGGAATTCCGACAACGTACTTAGACTTGTTCCACATGATCAGTCGACCTTTTTCCAAGTGCCGTCCTTGAAGTAAGCTTCGGCAATGTCGCCGGAATACTTCGTGTCGTTGACCGTGCCGTTGTCAGACCAGTAGACCATGAACTCTTGGTAGCCGTCCGAGTTGACCGAAGTCAGCAGGATTCCACCGTAGATTTCGGGATAGTAGACGCCACGGCTGGCGCGGACCTGGAACTTGATGGGCTTGTTGGTTTGCAGCATGGGTGTATTATGGCAGGTTGGAAGAACTTGTCAAGCGGTTTATTGACCGTCACCACAGATGAAGTTGAACATGTCTTTCTGCTCGGGCTTCATCGGAAGTTCGCTGGCATTCGGACTGCCGAAAGTTTGGTCCATGTGTTCGACAATATCGATGGCGAAACCCATGTCAAGGTCGAAGTGTTCGGCGGCGACTACGTAGGTGTTGAACATGGCAGGCTTTCAGATTTGCGAAGGGTGGAGTTCATGATTTTTCAGTCCAGAAGGTGTCGATCTTGGCTTCGTCGGTGTTCAGAACATCTTCGTTGTAGTCTTCGAGCCACTGGCAGGCTGCAAGGAAGAATTGGGTGTCGTTGGTTTCGTCTTCCAGGGGAATGTTGCTGTACTTGATATCGTCCAGTGAGACGTAAAATTTTGCATATTCGCGAACATCGTCGACCGCGACGTTGCGGATTTCCATGCCGGTGATGCGTTTCTTGCTGTCCATGGAATGAATTATGGGGCCAAAAGGCCCCACTGTCAAGAGTTATGCACCACCTTTTTGCAACAAGATGCGTGTACGTGTAACAGGATTGAACTGCACCGTATCACCCGGCTTGATGGCTTCGCCAGATGCCGCGCAACGACCTGGGAACTTCGCGACCATCTTGACCGGCTGGCCGTTCATCTGTTTGTTGTAGTTGTCCCGAGAAACATAGCGGTTCAGGGGAGCGCGATAGCTGCTGCCGCCGCTTTCCCCATATCCTTCGTCGTCTTCGCGGACTCGTGCGCCGTTAACGCCTCGGTATCCCACCAATGCTTCGGCAAGCAATTCGATTTCTGTTTTGTCTGTCATTTGAGTAAACTCCTTGATTGTGATGAATCAAGTATTTACTCGTCTACGGCTTTCAACAGTTCTTCGATTTCGGCAGAAGCATCCAGGCCAATCTTTCGACGCCAGTTGATCAGCTTGATTTGCTCGGAAAAATCGACATAGCCACGGTCCAAATACTCATACCGAATCTGTTCGTCGGAAAATTCCGACAGATGGGTTTCGTACTTGTTTTTGGCCCAATCTTCCAGCTTCAGGGTTCGGTCGAAGATATCGTCGAGTTCGTTGTTTTCCAGCAATTCGATAAGAACATCTTTGGTGGTATGCTGCGCACCATTCGGCGGTGTCCAGCCGGCTTTGATCAGTGCTTCTTCAACACCATCGAGAAGTTCACTCATTGTCTTCGACCACTTCGACCGCGCCGGCAATGTCAGTTTCCGAATGCTCTTCTTCGCCGATGAAGGTCAGAGCTTCGCGTTCGGCTGCAATCAGTTCGTCGTGCGAAACAGTTGCGCTGAAGCCACGGCCTTCCAGAGTGACCAGGAAGGGATGATCACCCGCCGAACGCCAGACCACAGCCTTCAGCGTACCATCGGCGGACAGGAACTTGGAAACGGTAGAGAGAAACATTTTGGCGATCCTTGGGTTGGTTGTTGAGGAAGAATATTTATAGTGTAATGTCAGTAGCCGTTCATGTCAAGAGCTTTGACGATGATTTCCCGCTTTTCTTTGTCGGTCAGCTTCGAATGATCGAGAACATATTGACCGAACACTTTGACCAAGCTTTCGACGATGGTGTCGGGAATGCAGTAGCGAGCCTCTTGTAAGACGGCTCGCATCAGATTATTTTTGACTTCGAAGCGCATGGTTGGCCTTTTCTCGCCATTGCTGCAATTCCATATCTGCCAAAACTTGGTCGATTGCTCGCTGAATCCGAACCAGCGTGTCGCGATCAAGGCCGATTTCGAACAGCGTTTTGCCAATTCCGTCGATTCCGTTTGATTCCTCTTCGCAGGTCGTGTCCCACTTTTCAATTAGGAATCGACTGACACCATGATTTTGGTACAAGTGCAGCCCGATAGATTCCTTATTACCTTCGGGCGAAATGTGGGAATGTAGTTCAACATAACTCATGTGATTTTCCAGGTGCAAGAAGTTTGAGAGAAACCTTCGGCACGATCAAACCCAGCAACAGATTGCCAGGGATGGTCGGTGAAGATTTTGCGAAGACAACCTTCGCAAACAGGGGCCTGTCGAACTTCCGGGATCATGCCGACAGTGCATCGGCTGTAGTCGTGTGGAAGGATTTTGATGGCCGGCTTTTTGAAAAGGTCGTCTTGTTCCATGGTGTAGATTTTATGCGAACTCTTCGTCGGCGTCAATCGGAGACTCGAACCCCAGGTCTTCACCGAAACACAGTTCATAGAACATTGCGACGAATTCACTGGCCTCGAATTTCATGCTGCTCTTGGCGTCCAGCTTGTCGTTCAAGACTTTCAGGAATGCCGTATCGATGCCCATAAGCTGTTCCTTCATGTCGGCATAGTTCCGGATTTCCAGCGCATGGATTGCCAGCGCGATTTGGACCATCGTCGTCCCAGGGAACTTGTAGCCACGTTCCTGATACTTCTTTGTTCGATACAGGGCACAGATTGGATACTTGCTCTTGCCGGAATACACGAGCTTGCGTTGGGCAATGTGCTTGAGGAAGTTTTCGGCGAAGACGAATTTGCCGGTCGAGAATTGATACAGACCTTGGACGATTGTGAAGTCAAACGTATCCAGGATCGTTTGCGGATCGCCATGGAACCGGGTGATGATCTGGATTTCGTAGGTTCGCATCTTACCCTTGCGCACCAAGGTGATTGCGTTGTCGGTCTTACAGGCTTCCTTGTAGCCATGGTCGATCAGGTCGGCCTTCAATGCTTCGACCGTCGACAGGTCTTCCAAGTACAGGTCCAGGTCCGACACAGCACGGCCAGAAAACAGGCTGTTGATTGCGCCACCAGCCAGCATAGCCTTGTGCTTGACAAGAATGGATCGGCCAGAAATTTGCGTCGAAATGTTTTCGTCGTTTTCTTTCTGCACAGTCTTGGATGGAATGAACGCCGAAATGATTCGGTCGAGTTCGTTTTCTTCGAGACGGTTAATGTCGAACATGATTATTTGCACTCGCTTTTGATAACTTGGCCTGGGTTAACAGTGCCGTTGGGATAGACGATGGTGAAACAGTTTCCACGACCATCATCGACGTATTTTGCCGAAGGTTCGGTATTTTCCTTGATGATTTCGCGGAATGTTTTCTGGGGATAGGCCGGGTCTTCTTTCTTACCACAGCCGACCAGCGCCACGACAGCCAGAAGGATGGAAAGCTTACTTGCCGTCATTGCCAGTACCCCACATGAGAATGTAGCAGAAGTCGGTGAACTTGTTGCGAAGATTGTCGATTTTATCAAAGATGGGGTTGTTGATTTCACACCCGAGGAATGTTTTCCCGACGATAGCTCGAATCACTAAAGCCCGCACTGCACCCAAATCTTGGCCGAAAGTATGTTTCGTAACTTTCTTAATCTTAAAAATGAATGTTGGCTCCATGTCGATTCCCCAGGATTGCAGAGTATCCTGGAGCATACTGTGGTGAAGCTTGTTGAACAAATCTTTGGCGATCAGTGCAGCCTCGTTGGTTTGGAATTTATGACCTTCGCCTGGATTAAGGTAGCTGGTAACACAGTAGGTCGTCTTTACTTCGTCTGCTGAAATTCTTTCGACAAGCGAAGAAATTCGCCAAGGATGACTCGGCGTGTTGCTCCACCCCCAATTGATTTTGGATTGATCCATTATAGCGGCTTCCGAAGAATAATTGCTGCAAGGATTTCGGCAGTATTTGGGCGGGCTTCGCTGTTCTGAGTTTCCTTGATGCAGATATCAGGAAGCCACCAGCCGTAGCCGTCATGCTCCAAACTTTCCTCAAGAATATCCAGAAGGTCTACCAACATATTGACCTGAAAATCCAGTTTGGCAATCTCGTTGGCAGCAGCACGCTGCAACGTCAGAGAAGGTGCCTGTTGAATGAGTGCGTCACGAAGTTCCATGATGATTTCCTTTTAGATAGCTTTGAGTTCGACAAGCTCTTTGAGAGTCTGTTCGGCGGAAGTATGGTGAATAGCAATTCCACCATGACTGCGCCATTCTAGCACGTTCTTCTCGTAGTCGTCAATCAGAAGATGACCCGGCTGGGAGAACCATTGCTTCTTTGCGCTCGACTGAACGCACCAGACGGTTCCAACATTCATGCGAGGCTTGACGTGCTTTTCCACCGCTTGCATCTTTTGGTCGCGAGCTTCGAAGTGCGTTTGTGGGCCACCACAGGCCGTCAGAATGTCGATTGGAACATAGGTTCGGACACTCAGTTCGAGCATGAGTCCGGCCGCATCCGGCAGCAACGGAAGGTTGGCGAAACCCTTCCGGTCGACGAATTTGCGGAAGTGGCTGAACCAAAGCTGCCGATCCGTCTTGTCAACCGGACCAGACATTTCGTTGAAAACCTTGTCGAAGTCGAAGATGACACCATCAAGGTCAACGAAGATTCGGCTAATTTTTTGCATGGGAATTATTTCCAATCGATTTTGTGGCAAACGGTTTTGTCGAAGAACTTCTCAAGTGTGGACGGAAGTTTGAATCGAGCAAATTCGATCAAAAACCCGACACAGGCCAATAGCAGAATCCCGAGGATGATGCAGGCAGTCAAGAAGTATAGGACAAACACCAGACTGTTTGGGGCATATTCGACGAAAGGATGGATGAACGCCGAATCCCCGACGAGGTAGGCAAAGATGACCATCAAGAAACTTCCGAGCATCGCGCCGAACAGCGTACCGAGCAAGACCGAAAAGAAAAACGAAAGGCAGGAACGAATGAACGCACCAACAAGATCGCACATCGTCGAGACTTTGTTTCGCAAGTACCACAGGCAAGCGTCTTCACTCCGGTGAAAGTCGGCGGGAAACGCCAGGAACAGCTTGAAGAAGTTGCGGGGGTTGTATTCAAATTTCATGGTTCGGGTCCAGTTGATGAATGATGTTGCAGAGTTGCTTGATTTCCGCGCGGATGGCACGGCGCTCTGGGGGAAGACCGGCTGCATCTTCCCAATTATTCTCGCGAATGTTGATCATGTTGTCAATCTCTCCGCAGATGACTTCGACTTCCTTGTCAGAAAAGGAAATGGCCTTCCCAGGCGTAGCATAGAAGACCTTATCGTGCAAGGCTTCGGCCCAGGCTTCGTCGACTTCGTAGCTTTCTTGAAGATCGGGTTCGTCGGCCACGATGCGCAGCTTGTGCGCGATTTCGTCAAGCTGGAATTTGTTGAAGATGCCGCCGATCATTTTTTAAGCCTCGACGACGATCCAGTTTCCACGAGTGATGTGGTAATGGACGTTTTCGTCACTATAGGCGACCACATCGGGAAGACCTTTCGCATCGATCCACGCGACCATGTAGATGTCCCGGAACGGACTGGCGCGGAAGATACGACTCCGGTCGAAGTCGGACGCGATCTGATTGGCGGGATTCAGCTTGAAGAAGAATTCGGTTTTCATGCTTCGCATCTTAGCACGCCAAAAGAAAAAGGCAACCCCTTCGAGTTGCCTTTGTGTAACAGTCTGTAAGAAATGTTACATGTTGTGAAGTCTGTTCAGAATGTCGGCCAGGGCGTGTGCTTGGTTGACCGGGGTTTTGGCGAACTGATCTGTCAAGCAATTTTTGTGACTACTTACATTTCTCGACAGTTCGTGAATCAGCGGAAGGTTGTTCATCGACCAGATGACCCAAAGCTTGCGGTACTCTTTGTACAGGTCTGGGTACTCGATCAGGGAAGGCTTTCCCTTACCTAGACGCCAGTTTGTCCCACCAACGTCATACCCTTTAACGTCGCATTGATACCACTGTTCGATGGTTCTTCCGTCATGCATTTGGGCGACAAATGCAGAAAACCTTTTGTCGCCTTTTGTGGACACTTCATACCCACCAGAGCATGTGCGTGCCCACCGAATCATGATGCCAAAAATTCCCGAACGCCTTGTGCCGTCAGGTTTCCAGAAACACGCTTCTGATCATGAGTGTCAACGTCAAGCAACACAAGGGTCGGCACCGAACGAATGCCGAACTCTTTTGCCATGTCATGGCGCTTGTCAATGTCGACTTCGACGAACTGGATTTCGCCCAGGTCGACAGACTTCATGGTTTCCGAAAGCATCTTGCAAGGATTGCACCAGGATGCGCCAAATTTGTAGAGGATTTTGTTCATGTCAGATTTTCTCAGTTGATTGGAAACAGGTCACGTTCCACAGTTCTTGGGGAAACCCGACTTTTGGTGTATACCACGGCTCAATTTTCTTGTCTCCCCAAGGCTGTGGCTTTTCTGGAAAGATTGGGGTATAAGGAATCGGCTTTTGTGGATTGATGTAAGAATTCACCAGTTCGTCGACACCAACACGATTCTTGATGAATTGATTGCCTTCTGTCACAAATTCGGCGTTAGCGGCTAGCGTAAACTCGGTCCAGCCAAGTTCCGGGGGTTTGTCGAGCAAGAACTTTTTGATGTAGAAAGTCTTGCCGAACTCTTTGATGACGGCATATTCCCCGACAATGCGGGGAAATGAAAGCTTGATGGTCATTTCATTTCCTTTGGTTACAGATTACTGGCAGGCTTCACAAACTTCCGAAGCTCCGGTTGCAAGCCGGGTGCTGTAGATGTAGTAAGCACTCTTGATATTCTCGTGCCTGAAAATTAGGCGATGGTGCTTCGAAATGATCGCGGGGTCCATGTCACCACCGTAGAACAGGTTCATCGACTGACCCTGGTCAATGTATGGTTGACGCGCAGCACACAGGCGAATCTGGGCTTCCATGTTCATTTCGAAAGCTGTCTTGAAGACTGCCTTCTCATGTTCGGACAACCAATCTTCGGCCTGAACAGACCCACCACGAGCGGCGATAGCATCGACTCGCTTCTGGGTGAATTTACCACGTTCCTTCATCAGTGTCAAGAAGTACGGGTTGATTCGGTTGACTTCGCCAGCGGGCGTCGACTGCGTAAAGACCATCGAAGCATCGGGGTTAATGCCTTCCGACACACCACCCATGATAGCTGCCGTCGATTTCGTCGGAGCAATCGCCATTCTAGCAGCATTGCGAACGCCAAGTCCAGCACACCACTTCGGTTCACCCATGATTTCGGCCAACCACTTCGAAGCTTCCAGCGACTGTTGATTGATGAACTCGAAAATTTCAAGGTTCAGCATGTGGGCATCGAACGATTCGAACGGAATCATCTTGCTTTGCAGCAGAGAGTGGAACCCCATTGCGCCAAGACCCAATGCGCGGAAATCTTCGGCAGCAGCCACCGACTTTTCCAGGCCAGGAACACCACGCGCATTTTCGATGAAGTCTTGGTTGATGCAGTCCAGGAAAACAGTTGCCCAGAAAACATACTTGCTATTCTTGATCCGATCCCAATGAATCAGGTTCATCGAAGAAAGAACACAGACGAAGTTATACTCCATCGTCTGGGGCAGGAAGATTTCGGTGCAAAGGTTCGAAGCCTTGATTGCCGGCTCGCCGACAGCTTCGGCATATTTCTTGATGGCAGGCGGCGCAGCACGGTTGGCCTTGTCTGGGAAGACGAAATAACCCTTGCCATAGGTCATCTTCATCGCCATTGTTCGCTGGTAGCGGTCGATCATTCCATAATTGCCTTCTTCCAACAGTTTCACGTCAGAGTCGTAGACGTTCCAGCCGATGTTGATATCTTCCGGATTGGCAAAAATGTAGTCAATAACTTCATGGAAATCGCCATGCGAAATCGGCAGGTATCCAGCAAAAGACCCACGACGGGTATTGCCCTGGCTGACATAGTTCATGTCTTCGCGGACACCAGTGATCAGCGGAAGCACGCCTTCAGCCTTACCACCGGCCGAAATCGAGTTGCCACGCGGTCGAACGGTCCCCAGGTAGCCAGACGTACCAAACCCCTTCTTCGTGTGCATGGCGAGGCTATGGCGGGCCATGTAGAACTCGTCGATACTATCGCCGAACATCGTGCCTTGGCAGGAAACCACCAGACCACGATTGGTGCCGGCGTTGCTCAGAACAGGCGTCGAAGGGCTCAGGATACCATCCCACAGCATTTCGAAGAATACCATATAGGCTTGGTCTTGGTACTCTCCTGGTAGGTATTTGGCAGCAGTCCGAGCAATCCGGTCATACTGTTCGCGAACCGTCGAAGCTTTATACAAATACTTTTCCTTGAAAAGCTGCCATGAAGCGGTCGCCCACCAAGACGGCATTTCGCAGGCCGCTTGCATAGCTTTGCGTTCTTCACTCAAAATGTCATATTTGTTTTTCATGTTTTAGTCCTTAATCCATTCGAAGTCGGTGGGGTTCCAGTTTCTGACATACTGGCTACCAGAAGTATTGAAGAAATCGTGCATCTTGTAGCTGGTAATCGACTTGTAGAACCATTCGCGAATCGGGTTGTATTCGACCTTGAATTCGTCCAACGGTTGCATACCAAGGTTCACCAGACATTCGTTCAAACGAGACTTGACGAAGTTTTCGAACTGGTGGGCCGTGATACCTGCCGGATTGCCTTTGGCGAAAATCTTCTGGATGACGGCAATCTCATGCTCAAGAATTTCACGCGCACATTCGTACAGTTCTGCGTAGATCGCTTGCACCTGAGCTTTCGACAGAAGACCGTCTTCACTCATTTCCTTGATCATGTGGGCAAAGCAGGTTGCGCCAGCGACCGAGTGAATGTTTTCGTCCAGCAAAGAGAAGTCGACGCCAGAAACAGTATGCTTGATTTCGTTGATGCCGTTGGCCTGACGCGACTTGAGCAAAGCGAACGCCGAATACAGGATCGCGCCTTCGACCATCGAGAATGCGCCCAGGCTGACAAGATCGTTGCCGCTGTTGACGATTCGATCAATGAAGTCCATGCGCTTGACCAAATCGGGGTCTTTCACATACTCGGCATAGAACTCGTCGGTGTCCAGGTTGAAGACTTGGTTGATCTGTTGATAGAACGGCTTGTGGATAGCCAATTCGAACGTCGAGAAGGTTGCCGCCATACGCTCGAATTCCGGACCTTTCATGATCTTGCGGAATCGACCACCCCAATATTCCGAACCTGCGAACACTTCGTATTGCGTGAACAGTTTCAGCGTGGTCATGATGGCATGACGGGTTGCATCGTCCATTTCGGTCAAAAGCTGGTGCTTGTCTTTCGCCACCTTGATTTCATCAGGGAACCACAGATGCTGTAGCTGAACCTTGGTGAAACGTTCGGTGTATTCGGGGAAGGCTTCGACAACCTTGTCCGACCGATCTTCGTAAATTCTTGGTTTCATGTTTTTCCTTTTATGTTTTCTTCCACATTAACATAGTTGCTTGTGCATACCCACCAGAATAAGAATTCTTCTGAATATGCGTCATGATCATTTCGGGAGTCATACCACCCTTCAATACCATGTCGTTAATATCTTTGAACTTGGTATCGACTTGCCAGAAACAAACTTTGAATCCTTTGTCGATTGCAGCTTGCATTCTCGACACCGTATCTTTTGAACGCGGCTCATTATCGAGTGCTACAATAACTTCCTTGCCTTTGAATCTCTGCAATGACATGGAAACATCGCCACCACAGATTGCAATCGCATTGGGAAGAAACAAAGAATCAATCGGCCCTTCTGTCACAATAATTGGTTGGGTGGTATTTACTGATTCCAGCCCGAAGAGTTTTGGGTGATCGTCGTTGAATCTGATGGTGATATATCGCAAAGATGTTCCATTGTTCAAGGCTCGCCCCTGCACACCGAACAGATTGCCTTCCGCATCGCGCAGTTCGAGCAAGATCCGTTCATCCTTGGGAAGCCTTGCATACTTGGTCATCCCAGAGGCTTTAATGACCCATTGGGCGAAATTTTTGGTGTAGCCTATGTCATCCCATCGACTCTCTGGAATTTTGCGTCCTGCGACGTATAGGACGGCTTTATGGTCCTTTGGCAGTTCGCTGATGTACTGGTCCGGCTTTGCGACGACCTTTGGCGCAGGTTCCGGCTGGTCATCGTCCAAGGTCTTTGTGCGACCGATGACAAATCCTTGCCCAGAGTTTTCCTTGAAGGTTTCCAGGCGATATTCGTCGATGAACTGCGGGAAGACCTGTTCAATGAACTTTCGAAGTGATGCCGAATAGCCACAGCAGTGCGACTTGACAAAGAAGGTGTCCTTGTGTACAAAGAAATACCCGCGAGCTTTCCGGGGATTCTTCTTCGAATCGCCACAGATAGGACAGCGAAAGTTTGCCGTCCGACTTGGATTGACCCAACGAAATCTTTCTAGGTGGCTGCTGATTCGGCCGATGAAATCAAGATCGGTGAATAGACTCATTAGAACTTAGGCACCGGAATAACACGGAAACGATACTGACCAATTCGAAGAAATACCCCGGCGCGAGAAAAGTAACGGGGGCTCATCCAGTAGAATTCCATAAATATATCCTTTGTTTGCTAAATACTTGAAGGAGAGAAAGAAAATGATCGATGTTTCAAAAGAGTATCAAGCAATCCTCGAATCTGAATTGCAAGAAAGTATGTTGAAGAAAATTGCAGCAGGCATTGCCATCGCAAGTGCAGCTATGGTAGCACACAATTCGATAGAAGGCAACTATCAGCACGACCAACAGGCAGACAAGCCTAAGACGACAGAAGTCCGCAAGATCGAGTCGGCCGAACCTTCTCGGGATGACATGATCACCCACATTACGTCGAACTATCGTGTCGCGCATGAGCAGGCTTCCGAGATTGTCGATTCTGCAATCCGCCATGCCAAGCCAGTCTTCCCGAAGGCCCACGATCTGGTTGCCGTCATGGGGGTCGAATCTTCGTACAATCCTTCGGCGACCAGTAAGCTCAAACGCGATCCGGCCAAAGGCTTGATGCAAGTTCGCCCAGGTGTTCACGGCATCGACAAGGCTGAATTTAAGACCATCGACGGTCAGGTCAAGCATGGCGCAAGCATTCTAGCACAGTACCACCAAAAGCTTGGCAATCCTGACGCAGCCTTGCACGCCTACAATGTTGGGATCACAAACCACAATCGTGGAAAGAATCCGAACTGGAAGTATGTCGACAAGATCAAAAACGAGTTGTCGAAAATCACTCGCACATAATAGCAAAGGGGCCGAAAGGCCCCTTTGTTTTAACTGAACATCAGATATTCAGCCTGATTGTATCGCCCTTCCGAGCGAAGTTTCGAAGCGACTCGCTTGCGATGGTCGAATTCGGCCATCCAGAATTCAAGCTCTTCGATGGTGGTCGGCTTCTGGCGTTCGAGGAAAGTTTCCAGTTCACTCTTCTTTTGGACGGTGAACAGACTCTTGAGCATTGCGATCAGCATTACAGTTTCCTTAAGTTGGTTGATGAAAGACATAGGTATTTACCCTATGCCTACATCTTACTGCACTGCAACATCGCTGTCAAGCTCTTTGGCCGTACTTTCGACAATCGTTTGCTGTTGGAAGTTGATGGCTTCGTCGATCTTTTGGATGAACATCCATTCTTTGTTGATCGAGCGAAGGTGTTCATGAAACAGGCTGAAGTCGACAGCCTGGACCAGAACTGATTTGCCACCAATCTTGTACAGCCTCAGTTCAGGCTGGTTGTTCATAGGTCGGCGATGGCTTGTGAAATGCGTTCGAGTTCAATCTTCGCACGAAGTTCCGGAGAAATCAGCGTGTTCAGAGTCGCCTCGATTGTGTTCAGCTTGGCTTGCTTTGCGGCCAGACCGATTCGAGCAATGCGCTTGGCAAGATCGGATTCCCAATGCTTGATGGGAGTACCATGCCAAAGGTCTGTAGGCACCCCACAATCGATTTCCACAAGCTCACCGGCCTGGGATACCAGCTTGAGCCATTGCGCGGCTTTAAAGACCTCTGCGGGGGTCATGGTCTGGATGTTCTTGGTGTCGGTTCCAGTCCAGTTGAATGAGAACGAACAGTTCGTCTTCCATTCTCGGTCGGCCAGGGCTTCGGTAGTCCGCACGTCAGCCTTGGCGACGGCAACCCTGTTCAGTAGTTCGAGGACTTGGGTGTCAGTAGTCATGCTTCAACTTTCTTTCCATTTTCAAGTTTGTAAAATTTCTTGCCGATGCCATGCACAGCAAAAAGCTCTTCTGGGGTGTGATTGCGAATAGTCTTGTGGCTAATGGCATAGCAACCATTTGCAGCCTTCGGGGGGTTGCGCCAGTAAGTGTAATCTCTGGCTCGGGAATACTCATTGGTAAAAGCTTCGCCGAGTTCTTTTACATCAGAGAATACTTCGTATTTGTCTTGGTCATCCCCGAAGGTGACATACCTATCGCTGTTTGGATCAGTAGGATTGATCCAAGAACGATAACACCGACCGCCGATTTCCTTGTACATACTTCCGGAGTAATATTTCCCCGGAGCAATCTCGACGCCAACAATTTTGCTGCCATAGTATGACGTGAAAAACTTTTCGGTGGCTTCGGCAAACTGTGGGTGGACATTTTCGTCGACCACATGCGAGAAGAAATCCATCGAAGGCGTCTTGAATTCCCAGCCTCGTTGGGCCTGCCATTCGTATTCTTGTCCAAGCTTTAGCGCAAAGGTGTGCTTCTTGCCCTTGGACTTTTGATAGGTCGTGGTCGGACCATCATAGGAATGCTCGATGGCAAAATTCTCGAAATAGCCCAGATAGACCAATTCTTCGTCAGTCTTCTTTGCCTTGTAGGTCGCACCAGGGATCAGCGTCTTGGCCGAAACCTTGTTGAACTGTTGGGCGGTGTAGTTTGTCGACTCTTGGTATTCCTGAGAATTTGTCGGCAGCAGAATCAGCTTGTCTTTGTCCCACGCATAGACGCACTCGGTCATGATATCACGCTTGGAAACGTCAGCGTGCATCAGGATGAACAGAAGATTGTCGACGGTGATTTCGAATTCGAAGTCTCGGGTATCGTAGACCCGCACAACACTTCGACCAGACCCACGCCAGTAGCCGTAGCGTTTGACGCCCTTGTTCAGAACAAAGTTCATCTTTGGTTCATTGTCAAATTCGACAGGCTCGATTGTTTCGTTCCGCCAAGAATTCCATGAAGTTTCTTTGCGATACTGACCCTTCTCGCCCAAAGGAATGACATAGCCAAGCTTTTGGGTGAATGTGTCATTGCGGCTCTGGAATCCGACCTTGATCTTTGTCGGGATGAATAGTTTGGTTGAAGTCATTTGACGATGCCACCTTGATCTGGTTCGGTTGTAAGTTCGGCCAATTGCTTGTCGTTCAGGATGCGAACGAGTTCGCGAGCCTTATCGTAGCCGATTCCCTGGACTTGCACAAGCTTTTTCACAATGTCGTCCTTGGGCGGCTTGACCCACTTGGCGAACCGCCGCTTGGCAGGAACAGTTCCAAGAAAGAATTCGTACTGCTGTTGCGGCCCCATGTTGTACATGTTGGCAAGCTCGACCAGCGGGATCAACTCTTGGTGGTAGGAAAGCGAACGCGCCACCACAAAAGCCGGGTAGGCTTTGACGGCAGCGGCTTCACTCTCATGACCACGGATGATGTTTTTCTTGGTGTTGTTGATCGTTGTGAGGAAGTCTGAAAGGTCCATCAGCTTGGTCGACTTTCGTGTGAAAGGATTCGGGGAAAAGAAGTTGTGTGATGGGTTTCCATCAGTGTGCCGACTTCTTTCATGATTTCGACAGCATCGTCGAAGTCGCGAGCATAAACCTTTTCAACATCACATTCAAGCCCACGGTAGACCATGAAAAAGAATGGTTGAAGTTTTGGCTTACTCACTGACGACTCCGTATACACAGCCTTCTGCTGGGTCGACGACGATTTCTTTGATAGCACTGATTTCAGAAAACTCTTGAAACTGTGCTTCGGTGCTATATTCTTCTGTCGTCACTTCGATGACACCAGACTTGAGCAAGAGAAAGAATTTCATTTTTGGAACTCACAATTCACCATAAGGTTGGTCAAATAAGCGACGATATGGATTTCGCGATCCGTCACGAAGCTTGCCTTGTACTGGTATTCCGAAGTGGTCAGGACCATCTGCGGAACCGAATCAGTCTTGAAAATCTTGTCGGCCTGTTCGTACAGCCGGCGCGAAAGGTTGCTCAGGTCGACACCCGGAGTCTTGGCAACCCAGGCACGCATGTCGGCCCATTTGCCGGCCTTTAGAGCCCCTACAAGCTCTTCAAACTCGACACCCGCAGCCACCCTAGCCGTCTCGGCATCGATGCTGCCAGAAGCCCCCATAGCCTGCAATTCGTTGATCGAACGGCGGAAGTCAGGGAAGTTTTGTCGAACGACTTCGGCAACAATCTTGTTGTCGGCGACCTGGACGTTTTCTTCCTTCAGGATGAACAAGCAACGCTTGAGAACTTCCAGCATCCGAGGCTTGCGCTCGGTCGAAGGAATCGAGAATTCGACAACCGAACAACGGCTGTGCAGCGGCTCGATGATTCGATTCGGGAAGTTTGCCGTGAAGATAAACGTGCAAGCCTTGGAGAACTCGTCGATGAAGTTGCGCAAAGCCGGCTGGACAGTATCGGCCGGGATGTAGTCAGCCTCGTCCAGAATGACTGCCTTGCGCTTGCCTTCGAACGAGATTGCCGAAGCAAACCCCGCAATTTGGTTGCGCAAAGTATCTAGCAGTCGGCCTTCGTTCGACCCGTTGATGACGATGTATTCGAAGTTCAGTTGCTCGCACAATGCACGCGCAGCAGTGGTCTTGCCAGTTCCGGCAGGGCCATGCAGCAGAAGGTTTGGCACAGTTCCTTGTTGGACATACGAAAGCATCGTAGCCTTGGTGGAATCTGCCAGAACGCAGTCTGCGACAGTTTTCGGTCGGTACTTCTCAGACCAGACCATGTGTTCAAATTTGCTCAAATGCCACTCTCTTTCTTGATGGTGTCCCAATCTTTGGGGAAATAGTTCATGCCTTTGTGGTCCTGCATTGCAAAGCAGTCAATCGACACGTTGTAGTAGTCTTTGTCGCGCATTTCATAAACTCTACCGTAGCAGGGTTCATATTCATAAGTAACATGACGGTCATGCAAATGTCCATGAACGTTCAGTTTCCAGCGATTACCAGGACCGACTTGCGACAAGTGTACCGGAATGTGTGTCAGAATGCAACCGTCGAACTCCTTCAGCGGAAGCACTCGATGAAAGATTCCGGCATAGACTTCCAGAGGCAGAACGTCATGGTTTCCCAGGATCAGCGTGATTTGACCGTTCAGTCGACGCGCCTTGTCGATGTGCTTCTTGTTGATGACAACATCGCCCAACAGGAAGACGCGATCATTTGGCGCAACCGTCTTGTTCCAGTTGTCGATGATCGTTTCGTCCATTTCGTCGACAGAAGAAAAGCCCCGCAGGGGGCTTCCATCTTCGCGAGTGAACTTTTCGACAGCGTTCGTATGACCGAAGTGCAGATCGCTAGCGAAGAAGGTGTTGCTCATTTTGTTTACGGCGCTCCGAGAATTTGTCGCAGGATGCGGCTGATGGCCGCGTGCTTGGTGTCCATCCAGGTCAGTTGATTGATGTACTGATTCGAGAGAACATCCAGATTATGGAACTGTTGCTTGAGAAAGTCAACATGCAGCACACCGATAGAATCTTTTTGGCTGACGAAGATTGGTGAATAGGCGGTCAGCGTGCCGAACTCAGGATGCATCAGCCAGTCAGCCAGACGGTCGGTCGTGTATTTGCGACCAAGGGCCTTGACGTAGGGTTCGCCGGGTCGCTTGTCAGCCCAGGCAAAGGCCAGATAGTCTTCGGTGCGAACGTAGGCGACTGTCAGGCCGCGACCTTGACCACCCTTTTCGGGTGAAATTACATGCACGAAGCGAACGTTGGGGATATTTTGTTCCATATTGATTCCAATCAGTTGGTTGAATTGTTGATAAAGTTGTGATAGCCTGATTCTATCAGTAGATATGCTTCAGGTCAAGCATTTTGCGAACTTCTTCGTAGTTGGATTGGGTGTTGCACTTCGAAGTGATCCACTTGTTCAGGATGCCATAGACAACCAGTCGAAGGTTGGTTTCCTTCGAGTCCAGCAATTGGAACAGGAAGGTCTTGTACTTCGAAGAACGAACAGCAAGTGCGAAACTCTTTCGGTCAGTGGTCGTGTGCAGCAGTTCGCCAAACAGTTCGAGAATGCGGTCGGCAGTCACTTGGTATGCCGTCAGAAACTCACCACAAAACATTTGCACCCGAATGGACATGCCAGTATCCAGGATCGGCAGAATGTCGTCGATTTCGTTGTTCATGAACAACAGAGCAACGTCCTTTTCGAACTTCAGTCGGTCGACGGCCTTGTGCTTGCGCACGTATTCGTCAGCCTTGATCTTGACCCGATGGCCGTTCGGGAACGACACCACAATGCCTTCGTCGTTTTCCAGCGAACGAGTTTGTGCAACCAGTTCGCCGATTTCGGCGGTCGAGCGACGTTCGACGACTTCGATGCCGTAATACTTCCCGATTTCGCACAGATCCTCATGGCTGAAATAGTCTCCAGTGTCGATCCATCGCATTCCGATCAGCACAAGACGATCTTCCGGGTGATCGATGACGACCCGATTCTTGCGGGAACAGAATTCGAAAATCGGAGTGATATGGAATGAACCAAAATTCCAGCAGCGCGACAGAAACTTTTGGTAGTTCACATTGTTGGAAATGAAGACTTCCGCCATTTCCGAAATTTCAGTCACACCAGCGCGAGTGCCCAGGCGGATACCATCCTCGGTCGGAATCGGGAAGATGCACGAACCGTCCAGCTTTTGCGTCACGGTGCCTTTGGTGAAGTCCAGGGTCGCGTCGATTTCCGGCTGTTCGCCATAGTTGAAGAACTTGTGGAAGCCCAGGCGAATGATCTTGCCGGTAGCATTGTCGAATGCGGTTCCACGCAGATTCAGAAGGATTGCGGTCTGTTCCGGCGTCTCACCAACGAACGTCTTGGAGTCGTTGAAGTTGTAGTCGATCACCGAGTATTCGCCCTTGTCACGAACCGTGAACTCGGGCTTGTTGGCGATGGCTTGCGTGGCTTCGTTGAAAGTGAACATGATGAAGGTATTGTATGTAGGTTTGGTCGAAGTGTCAACCCAGGCGCTTGGCAAGGTCGGCAGCGGCCTTCTGAGACATGATTTGTCGACGGATTTCACGAACTCGGAATTCGAACTCTTCGCGACACGCGGCAAGCTCTTCGGGAGCCATTCCTTCGAAGGCGGCATCATGCGCCTCTTGCAGCTTTTCCAGCAGCCAGAAGAACTTTTCGTAGTGGTAGGCGGTAGCCGATTGGCCGAACCATTCACGCGCAGAACGCTTGACAAGCTTTTCCTGATCTTCCGAGAAGCTGGGAACGGTCGGAGCAAACCGGAAAGGCCAGTTCGCAACAAGGATCGCAACAGGGTCGCGACCAGTCTTCGACCGAGAAACCGGGCCACCCGATTCATCGAGGGAAGGACCATCGCGCCGAATGTTCTTGACCACGATTTCACACATCTTGTCGAGAACCAGGGCGGTTTGGGCAATGTGTTGCATCAGGAGTCGTTCGGTCTTCTTCAACATGATTTGCTTTCAGTGGAAAGTTGTTGCGATGGCTGAATTATGGGGCCAAAAGGCCCCTCTGTCAAGCGTCGATTTCTTCGGTCTTGTCGACGGTCTTTTCTTCGTCGGTGTCGTCTTCGTCGGGTTCCGGTCGAATCGGCATCAGGTTGTGGTCATAGCACAGCGCATTCTTGCGATACTGTGGTTCGTCGACGGTTCCGAGAACGAATTGGGTCTGACCTTCACAAATCCACATGAAGCCGCCTTCATGACTCTTGTAGGTGGTGCCATCATGGACGAACTCTTGGCCGGGAGAAAGCCAGCCAATGGAATCGACGACCGTCACGAATTTGCCGAGGTTTTCTTGCCGGCGTGCGGCAACAATGATTGCCATGTCGCCAAGCTTACAACGAAGAGTAGTCATAGGGTTTGCCTCAAAGAGCAGTGATGGTCGGGACGATGCCCTGCTTGCGGAAAGCAGCCAGATGCATGGAAAGGGCCGACTCGTGGGTGTAGAACTTCTTCTGCACGTCCATATCGAGCCACTTGTGATGCTCAGACCACTCAATCTTGTGAGTGTAGCCAAAGGACTTGTAGCGGTCGTCGACCATCAGGTGATTGTTCATGTGATTGATTATGCCAGAAGTTTTGGGAATGTCAATAGTGCGAGTAGCCGATGTACTGGTTGAAGTAGCTCATCCACTGCATGGCGAACTCTTCACCGGATTCGTTGACCAGATAGCCCCACTGCTTGGCGAAAGCATACGGACCCATTTGATCGAAGTCCCGACGAACCAGCTTGACGATTTCGTCGTGCGAACGGTACATGTTGATGCCTTCGCAGTTGATATCGCAGAACAGAGCCTCGACCATCGGGAAGGCTTCGATCAGTTCGGTAGTGTGTTGTGCTTGCATGGGATGAATTATGTTCCCAAAAAGATTTCTTGTCAAGCACTCGCGAAGCCGAACTCCTGCATCAGACGATCCACAGCCTGATAGTCGAAACGCTTGCGCATCTTGACCAAGACTTCAGGCGGAACGCCATGAACATTCTGGAAGCTGTTCTGGGCCAGATAGACCGCGATCAGGGCATTGTGGCGCTTCGCAATCTCGAAATACGGCCGAAGTTCACGCTCGGTGGTGAAAGTGTTAGACACAACCACGTCCAAACCATTCGAGAGCATGTCCACAGTCTGCTGCTGACACCAAGCATGAGCCTCGCCAATGCGCTCGGGAAGGAAGTTGTAACTACCATCCCAACCAATGAAGAACATGTCGGCTTCAAGGTGGCAGGCATCGGCAGCAAGATTGTAGGCAAGCGTCGACTTACCAGAACCAGGGAGGCCACGAATAAGAGTCAAAGTAGGCATTTTACAAAGTCTTTCTGAAGAATTTGATGAAACTTGGATGGCTGTCTTTGTCGGTTACATCCAAATGGTATGACAACAGTACACAGAATGCGATAACCATCCCCCCGATAAATAATGCCAAGAAAATGATGCCGACGAAAGGAACGGCAGCAACAAGGGCCAAACAAAGAACCCACACAGTCGTGTAGCGGAAATCTGGTACATTGCTGTATTGATCGGAGGCCCATTTCTTATCTTTGTTGTATTCGTCGATTTTGGATTGAACTCGGTCTGCATACCGATTGAATGCAACCATATGTGCGCAGACCGCAGCATACAGAAAAACAGTCCAGAACATGTATTCGTAGCTCATTTTAAAAATCCTTCATCAGAAACTTGAGAAACTTCGGGTATTCGACAAAATGTCGGGCGCGAGTCAATATGTACATACCACAGAAGAACAGAAATACAAGCCAGACAGTAAGCAGAACGTTCAGAACAAAACCAATCGGTGGCAACCCGACGATAAACACAGCCATAACAATAGGAACCCAAACAGGGAACCTGAATTCATAAATTATGAATTTTTCCGAACTGTAGTATTGAGCAGTGTTGAACTTTTCCGCCGCAGGCACGATGTAGTTCTTCGAAAGCTTATTGTATCCGTACATCGCCGCAAGGTTGAATACGAAAAGGGCGGTGAGGAAAATGATAGTTTCAGTTTTCATTGTTTATTTTAGAAGAGGCAGATGATGATGCGAATGTCGGTGGTCTTGGAAATGTATTCCATTTGAATACCATCCCAAAATTCGTTACACATGGCTTTGTCGTGGTCTTGGCTGAAGTCATGCGTTTCACGCAGACCAGTCACACGAATGAATGCCGGGAAACGACCGCTGTTCCAGTCACGCACCAGGATGACACGATTGATCGGATCATACGTGTAGGTGTCGCGACGGGCCAATTCGATGAAGTGTTGAGTGATCATGCGATGCAGTGTAGCGACCCGAAGGCCGCATGTCAAGCGTCAGAACAATCTTGTTACCTTCTCTGGGGTCCAGCCCTTGACTTCGGCAACCCGTCGAATGGGTTCGAGGTAGAACTTCTCGTACATGGCGTGCCGGTCGACAACATCTTCCAGTGCAAATTCTGGCGGAATCTTGTCGACGAATGCCACAGCATCATTGTGGAACAGGTTTGGTTCCCGCAGCATCAGCACCTTGATCTTGTCGCCGGAACGAATCGGCTCATACTTCTTGTCCAAGCCAGTCTGAGCAAGCCTTCGATTGAAGTAGATCGACGCTTTGATGTGCGCAGGCGTTCCACTGGCATGACCGTCTGGTGTAGTCCACTTCTGCATGTTGTTGGCAGAGTTTGCCGAAGCAATTTGACTCAAAGGAAGGGCCATATACTCGCCCTTGAGTTCTTTGACCTTTTGTTGGAACACTTTCTCCGAAGGTTGGAAGAACAGTTCGTAGGAAGCTTCCAGGGCATTGCGGCACCATTCTGGGGTCGACGAACGCTTGGACTCAAGACCAGTCGCCTTGATTTCCGGTTCGGCATAGCGCACGCCTTCATTGTCGAAGACTTGGAACAAGTATCGCTTCTTTGCCATGATCAACCCCTTGGCAATCGATTCCCGCTTGAAGTATAGCCGATCCTTCATCGCATTGGTGTCGCGATTGAATTGCGTCACACCACGGCCAATCGCGTCTTGCAGCTTTGTATTGCCCCAACGGTCCAGGAATTCGACGACCTTATCTTCCGGAATCTTCATGGCTTCGACAATCTTTGAGACGTTGATGTATGCCGAATCGGTGTCGGAAGCCACGATGAAATCTTGGCCTTCAGTTCCCAAGAGCTTGTTCAGGTAGGCGTTCGTCGCATTGCTCATGACGTTGATGCCGGCATAGCCAGACAGTGTGATGGCCGTTGCCATGAAAACGTCATAGAAGCGAAAATGCACGCTTCCCAAGGCCCCGTACAGGCTGTTGTTCAAGACTTTGAACGTAGCTTGGCGAGTGTCGAACAGGGCCGCAAGAGCTTTCTGCTGCTTGGCGTAGGCCAGAAGTTCTTCATCTGAAAATTTTGTAAAATCCATACTTACCCTAAATAAAAGACACGACAAATTGTAACAGGTTGCCACCATGAACGCAAGCATTCTCGAATTCATCCCGATCCTGCTGGCCTGCGTTGCCATTGTTACGTGTTCGCTCAAGTTTGGCTATGCACGCCGCAGAATGGATAGAATGCTTGCTGTTGCCGGCACAATCTCCGCAACCTTGTTGATTATCGCCCAAACCTCGTTTTGGGCACTGCTGAACAACCCAGGCTACTCGACATTCATTCCGGACGCTATTTGGACTGTGTTCAATAGCATCGTCATGCTGATCTTGATTCTTGGATCTGTTCCGAGGAAATAAGAATGCTCCGTAAATTTTTTCCACAAGACACCCGAGCGGTAGAATTGGTTTCTGCCTTTTCACTTTTCGGTGTCTGCATCCTGATGATGTTTTCGAACGTCTATCATTCGTTCTTTGGTCATCCCCCTGAATTTTGGGTTGTCATCACGCTAATCTTCGGCGCTCTGCAACTGATTGGTGTTATTGGTCACTCAAACCTTCACACACTTCGGACAGTAACGTCTTGGCTGTGTGGTGGATTCTGGCTTTGGCTGGGCCTCGAAGCTTTTCGAGGAACACTAAACCCACAGGATTTTTCGGCGCTGTTCCTAGGAATTGGAAACTGGTATGCCTTTTTGCTTAACATCGACTTCATGAGAAAACAATGGACCGACTTGCCCTAACCGCTTTTGAGAAAATTATCGGACAAGCCCCTTCATATCTAACAATCATCTTGGCTTTGGTTGTTGTGTTTGTCGGTGTATATGTATGGATCAAAAAGGTCAATGTGACCGAGTACACTTCCATCGGTAATATTCAGTCGCAGCAAACAAAATTGCTGATGGCACAGATTGAACAATTGTCCAAGGATTTGCAAGAGGCTCGCAAAGACTTGCGCGAACTGTTCGAACAAAACCTACAACTGATGAAAAGGATCACCGAGCTTGAAGGGTTGTTGGCCGAACATACCGACAAAACAGTTCCTGTCAAGCTCGATGTAAACCTTTCCGACGAGACTTAAACGATCTTGGTGAAGCCACCGACCTTTGCGACGTTGATAGAACGGTCGCAGTGTGCCCAGGCATAGGGAACGTGGCAGATGATGAACACCGACTGATCGCCCCAAAGCTTGCGCAAAATCTCGAACATGGCATCGATCCCCTCTTCGTCCAGGTCTGCAAAGCCTACCTCGTCGATGACCAGAAGGTTTGGTCGAACACCCGAGACAATCTGCTGGACCTGTTGCCATGCAAACATGACAGCCAGATTGAGTCTAGCACGCTCACCTTGACTCAAGCTTACATACAAGAATTCGTCGGCATATCGCCCAACCAGGGTTTCTTCGAACTCGCTGTTGAATTCCAGTCGAATCCCGATTGACATAGCTTCCAGACATTCGTTGACAGTCTTGTTCAACAACGGGATCGCGTCTTCGATCAGCTTGGCCTTGACTGCCCCATCCTTGAGCAATTCAAGGGACTCTTTGTAGGTTTCGACCGACCGGGTTGCCTCTTCGTAGACCCTGATGGCATCGGCAACATCCTTTTCGGCAGAAGTCAGGTCGACAGGTTCGATAGCTTTTTGCAACCCTTCGATCTTGGTCTGAAGAAGTTTGGCCTGATTTAGCAGACTGGTTCGGCGCTCGAACGCATCAGACTGCGAAGCCTCAAGCTGGCAGATTGATTCGATGGCCGTTTCCAGCCGTTCGATTTTAACTTTTTTCTGTGCCGTATCGGCCCCAATACTAAGAATCTTCGAGGTCAGGTCGGCGACCGTCTTGCCATAGACTTCTTTGCCATAGGTCTTGTGGTCATGGTCCAGGTCTGTTTCGCACAACGGACAACGATCAGTTTGGGCGAAGAACTTGGCCGACTTCTCAGCCTCAGCCCTTTGTGCAATCAATGCTCGAACTTCCCCATCGCCGGCCGCAACATCTTTCCAGTATGCGGTTGCCTGTTCCTGCAACTTTGGCTTGAGCAACAGCCTGGGGACCAGATCGTCTTTGATCTTGGCGATCTTGGCATCCCATTCTTTGATTGCTGCCACAAGCTCACGAAGGCTGTTTTTAGCCTCTTGGATGGCCCCAGAGTTGTCTGCTAGTGCCTTGGCATTGGCGCGGGTGCGTTCGGCCAATACAGCGCGTTTTGACGCCAAATCGGCGTTGGCCTTAGCCAGTCTTTCGTTGGCTGTTGCCAGTTCGGCCTTGACGTGCTTGTTCAGGTCGGTGAAGATTCCCAGGTCCAGGATGGCTTCGACGAAATCGCGACGAGCAGCAGTCTTCATCGCCATGAATGGCATGTAGTTTGCATTGCCCAGAGCAGTCGTTCGAATGAACGTGCCGAAATCGAAACCAATGATTTTCTCAAGGGTTTGTTGGAAATCGGTCGACTTGGTTTGGTCGAGTTCCTGACCGTCGACTTCGATAGTGAACACGTCCGGCTTGATACCACGCTTGACCACAACCTTGCGATCATTGGCAGTCAGGCAAACTTGGACCAAAGCCCCCTTTCGGTTCGTGGTATTGACCAGCGTTGCCTTGGTCATTCCCCGGAAGGATTTGTTGAACAGGGCGAAGCCGATTGCCTCGATGGTCAGGGAAGATTTGCCCGAACCATTCTTGCCGACGATTGCTGTAATTCCTGGCTGGTCCAGTTCGATGGTAATTGGCAGATCACCGACAGCCATGAAGTTTTGAATGGTGACGGTGTGGAACGTGAGATTCATAGTTCTTTTACTTTCTCAATGGCACGCGCAAGGATCGCACGAACTTCGGCAGGATGTTTGCACGAATCGGTCGCGTCAAGGATAGCCTGGGTGACAGACTTCGACGCAATGTCGGTGATGATAACTTCTGTCGTCGGCTTTGTCAAGACTGTCTGAACGTTCGCCGCAGCACCCACTTGGTCAATCACACCCCGGATGGCTTCCTTGTCCATAGAATTCGACTCAATTTTGACGAACTTCCCAACAAAATCACCAGAATGGTTCTCCGGAATCGTTTTCGATCCAGTTTCATCATGAATGATCTTGAAGAACAGGTTGTTGCGCCTTGGGATGAATTCCAGTTCGTTGGTTTGGGTGTCGAAAATGTGGAAACCTTTCTGGTCGTTCCAGTCATTCCAATCCAGTTCGTAGGGTGTTCCGACGAAATCGATGTTGCCGATTTTCGACTTGGTGTGATAGTGGCCTGAAATGACACGATCAAACTTCTTGAAGTCTGAGGCTTGCAAGCCATGCGTCGAAAGCTGGCCGTGCTTGTTGAACCTTCCGCCAATCACGTCGAAATGGCCGACACAATACTTGGTCTTCGGATTCTTGAAAGCTTCGCAGACAAACTCTTCCTTCCCCGGCGTGACCCAAGGTACGAACAGGAAGTCGGTAATCTGGTTGATGCTGTCTTGCAGAAACACGTTGTCGAAGTGACCCAAGACCGGGTTGATCGAATCGAACGCAATCGTGTTTTTGAATGGAATGTCATGGTTGCCAACGATAATGATCCATTCGAAGTCTTTCCCGGCTTCACCACACAGCCATTGTGCGTTATACATGGCAGTATGATGAACAGCCGTTCGATTGTCGAAGAAGTCACCAGTCTGAATGATTAGTTTGATCCCACGTTCGCGAAGGACCGGGAAGAATTCATTGACAAAGAAATCACGCTGGTGTTCCCACAAGATTTGGCTGTTGGAACTTACCCCAATGTGCAAGTCTCCTAGAATTGCAACGTTCATTGTTCGTCGGCGTCTAGCGCAATGTGTTCGTCGATGGCGTCGATCAGCCCGCCAATCTCTTCAACATATTCGTTGAGTTCGACCAGGGTTTCGGTGGAATCGTTCGAATCAAAGTCGTCAAGGGTTTTCATTCCATTTCCTTTCTTGGGTTTGGTAGACTTTGGCTTCGGAGCCAAAGCAGTCTGTTCATACTTCTGCACGAATTCGGCAATGTGGTTTGTATCTAGTTCGCTCAAGTCGATATCGTGCTGGGTGTATTGGTCCGGCTGTTCGCTGACTTCTTTCAATGCAGCAGAATCGAGCATCAATGCGTACTTGACGTACTGTTCGCCGCGTTCTTTCTTGATCCGGTCCAGGAACACGTAGTAGCTGGTTTGGGTGAAGTAGCTGAAAGGGTTGGTCGAAACTTCCGGGTCGAAAGAGTCGATGTAGCGAAGGCAATGCACGACAGCATCCATGACCATTTCTTCCCGGAAGGAATAGCCGATGAACTGGTGCTTCATCGAAAGCCCCTTGATCGTGTCGAGCAAACACTTGCCAATGAATTCGGTCACAGGCGGCTTCTCGCCAAATTCATTGATGTGCCTGCGGCGTTCGACCAAAGCCTGATAGAATGCTTGGCGGTCGACGAAGTGTGAACTCTTGTCCTCACTCTTCTCGGTATTCTTGCCGATGATGGTCGACTTCTTGTAAGTCTTCTTTGCGGGAACTGTGGTCATGCCAGTTTCTGCCATTCTTCGTAGGAAAACTCTTGTTCGAGGATATCGGAAATATCCTCTTTGCTGATATGGGATTCGTCGAAGTGTTCAGACTCGCGATTGTACAAAAGATCAGCAACAGACATGCTCGACCCAAAGAGTGCTTTGTAGACCATTGCCTTGTCGATATTATCGACATCAATGACAATCTGGTATGGGTCAAACTGCTTGGGTGGTGTCTTTCGAATGATCTGTGCCATAGTGGTTCCTTCAATGGTTGGTTGCAATACCTGTAGTGTAACAGGCTCGATAGCTTTCGTCAATAGGCTTGGTACAAAGGATTGAAAGAAGACCCCTACGGGGTGGCCTACGGCCGGTTGCCCAATCCTTCCATCGTTCAAATTGCCCTGCCTACGGCTAAATATATTGTTAAAAGATACAACAGCCCTTTCCGCTACACGCTGAAGCTTATAGGTTTTGAAGTCACTTGTCAAGACCTTTTTACAACCATGAATGGAACCTGAACGATGGCCTACTCAGGCAGATACACACCGAAAAACTTGGGAAAGTACATGGGCGATGCATCCAAGATCACCTACAGAAGCTTGTGGGAACTTGGGGTGATGAAGTGGTGTGACGAGAACCCTTCCATCAAACTTTGGTCCAGCGAGGAAGTCGTCGTGCCCTATGTCTGTAAGACCGATGGCAAGCCTCATCGATACTTCGTCGACTTCAAGATCACATTCGATTCTGGCAAAACTATCCTGGTCGAAATCAAACCAGCAGTCCAAGTGCAGAAGCCGAAGATTGACGGCAAGAAGGTAAATAAACGTTTGATGGAAGCCGTCGCGACCTATGCCAAGAACGTTTCCAAATGGGAAGCGGCAAACGCATACTGCCAGCAGCGAGGATGGTCTTTCCAAATCTGGGACGAAAACTCCCTGGCAACCCTCGGCATCAAGACTGCCAGACAACCGAAGAAAGCTTTGCGATGACAAGACCCCGTATCGTCGATGGTGTTCACCAAGATCCGACTGCCAAGCCTCACGTCGAAGGTAAGTCGAGAAACGCCTTTACAGCCCTGTTCAAGAAGGCTGAATTGGAAGGCAAGCTTGGGTCCAAGACCAAGGAAGCCATCGACTGGTTTCGCAATGCGGCGCGAAACTACAAGAACCCGATTGCCTTGCAAGAGATTCAGCATTCGCTGGGTGGAAGTTCACGCCGAACCATCATGAAAATTGGGCATATGTACTTGTATAAGTATTATGCCAAGCACGCCGACAAACTACCCTATTGGGACAGCTTTCCGCTGGTATTCCCATTCCGCGAAGATGCGACGCATTTCTGGGCAATCAATTTGCACTATGCATCACCAAGGCATCGCGCATTCATCATGGAACAGTTGTACACGATGCTGTCGGACAACAAAATGACCGAACAAACTCGGCTGAGAATTACCTACAAGCGTCTAAACAGAATGGCTTCGTTTAGATTCTTCGCCCCGATGATCAAGTGCTATTTGAAGAGTAACTTCCAAAGCCAGTTCATCCATATTCCGGTCGACCATTGGCAGACTGCCATGTTTTTGCCGGTTGCCAAGTGGAACAACAATTCTGCCCAAGTCGTTTACCGTGATTACGAACAGGCCGTCAAACAAGTCAAACACCGGAGAAGAGTCAGATGAAAGTCACACCATTCAACACAGAAAGCTTTCGCAGCGAAGTTGGGCGTCCTGCGCCAGCATCGAAGTATCTCGTCGACTTCATCAATGCACCCGACGTTTTGACGAAGGCTGGGCTGGCTGGTGCTGGTCAAGCTTCGACCAATCAGTTCATGGGAATCCGAGCCGCATTCCTTTCGCTGACTGCGGTGCAGGCCGAACTACCCATGCGCCAGTTCGACACGATTGAGCGCCGCTACAACGGCCCTGTTCGCCAGATTCCGATTGGGCACACCTATTCGACCATGAACCTGGAATTCGTCGAAGATGCGAACCACCGTGTTCGAAGCTTCTTTGCCAAGTGGCAGGAGAATTCTTTCAGCGAAATCAATTCCTACCAAGTTCCGTTCTATTCCAGCATCGTGATTCCGGAAGTCCAGATCCGAATCTATGGGCAAGACGGTCGCGAAATGGAACGCTATGTGGTCTATGAAGTCTTCCCGATCAACATCGGTTCGACCCAGCTTTCTTGGGCCAACAAAGATCAGGTCATGACGACGAACGTCGAATTCTCGTTCCATCGTTGGGAGAATGTTGCCATCGAGGTTGCGCCAGAAGATTCGACACCGAACAAGCATGATCGTTCGAAGCCTACGATGGGCCGTCCAGCCAAAGATTCCGAGGAAAACATCTATCGCAAGCCGGCCAGATTCCAAGACTTCATCGACCGGATTCGCGATGTAAATAATGCGATCAAGTTCGTCAAGGGTTCTTTCAAGACTGCTCAGGCACTAGGACAACAGATCCGAAGCCTCAAAGACATGAAGATCAAGAACTTCGACGACTTTACGAAAGCAGCCGGCAGAGTTGGTGAAACTGTTCGTCGAACGACAGACAGCACAAACTCGTTTGGCACCCAGGCACAACAAACCGTCAAAAGATTCACGACCGAACAAGTCAACAAATTCTTTGGTTAAAGGAATATCATGAAACTACCGAAACGCGACCTACCACACTATTCTGTGACCCTACCATATTCTGGTCGGACAACTACCTACCGACCATACACGGTCAAGGAAGAAAGAATTTTGTCGATGGCTGCACAGACAGAAGACAAGAAAACGATTGTCGATGCGATGAAGCAAATCGTCGAGAACTGTACCGACGAAAAGTTCGAGAACCTGACCGATGCAGACTTCGAATTCCTTTACCTGAAGCTGGTGTCCGTATCGGTGTCGAACGTTTCTTCCGTCACCCTTTCTCTCGATTGTGGCAAGCCAGAATGTCCACGAGAGCATCCGACTGCGGTCAACCTGGATCACGTCAAGGTCAATGGAATCGAGCAGATGCAGGCCAACGGTGCATACCGCAAGAAAGACTATTGGGTCATCCCCTTCGACGAAACTTCTGGCATCTGTATGCGGCTGGTATTGTCGGAAGATGATCCGGACGAAACCTTGTTCAAGTCGACGGTCAATATCTTTGACGCAGATGGGGTCTACGACGAGTTCACCAAAGAAGAGTTGATCGAATTCATCGAATGCCTCAAGCCAGACGAGTTTGCCAAGATTCGGGATTTCGTTGCCAATCAACCATATTGTTCGATTGAGGTCGACGGTCGTTGCAAAGCATGTGGGAAAACCATCAAGCTTGAGACGAAAGGGGTAATGAATTTTTTGGAATGACCTACGATAGAATGGAGTTGTTCAACCACTATCGTTTGAATATCAAGCTGTTGAAAGATGGCTTTTGGACACAAACAGAACTTGACAATATGATTCCTTTCGAACGGGAGGTCAATATTGACTTGATGAACGCTGAAAAGAAAAACGAGAAATAAACAATGGCATCCATTACCACGCGCAATTCAAGAAAGTCTCGATCAATCGGGCCTTCAGCTTTGGACAATATTCAGACCGAAGGTCTTTCGCATTCGGCTATCAAGCTGCATTCGCGAAAAATGAAGCCGACTTCTCGGGTTGTTCCTGCGCGTGAGCAATACAGCGATGAAATGAAGGATGACCACCCGAACACGAAATTGCACGACACCCCACAGCCAAAACGGTTCAATGAAACGATGCCTCGGGAATATGGCGCGATCAAGATTTCTCACGAAATCGCTGGCGTCAAACAGGCTTTGGACCAGATGGGCAACATGGTTCAGAAGCGCCGCAAAGAAGTTCTGGACGAACGCGACAAGGCAACCGACGCTGCGCTGAAGGGTCCAGAATTCTCGTTCACGAAGAAAGACGAAGAGCTTTCCCCTAAAGCATTGAAGGCAGTTCGCAAGATCATTCGCGAAGAGCTTGATGCAACCAGTTTCGACGGGGGTTCGGGGATCGGTTCGGCCCTTGGTGCTGTGGCCGGTGCGCTGATGGGCAACCGGGGCATTCCTGGGACGGGAGGCACCAAAGGCAATGCCCCTTCCAAGGCTCCTACAGGCCCTACAATCGTTCCAAACAACGCACCCACTACCACCGTACCGGGATCGTCTTCCAAGGCTCCTACAGGCCCTAAAGCGGTCGTTGCGCGGCCTGCCTTTGATCGGTCTGCCAGACTTGGGCGCATCGCCGCAGCAACAGCCAGAAAGAAGGGGATTGGTGCAGCCGTCTCAAAGACTGCTGGCCTGCTGACTGGCCGTGCTGGTGGTGCTGCTGGTTCGGCAATGTCTTCTGTCGGTAGTGCTATCGGCAAGGCCGGCGTGCCTTTGCTCGGAACTGCGCTGTATGCTGGTCAAACCTATTACGAGAAAAAGAAGCTAGACGAACTCAAGGAAAATGGGGCGATCAGCGAGAAGGAACACCAAGACGAAGTTCGCAAACTCATGCTCAAGAAAGTCTTGGGTGGAATTGGTATGCTTGGTGGTGCAATCGGGGGTGCAGCAATTTCCGGTGGTCTTGCATCGGTCGGTGGTGGAATGGCTGGCGGATTGGCCGGTGAAAAGCTGGCCGATATCTTGTATGAAAAGTTCAGCCAGAAACCGGAGCCGACAACGGAAGCATGGAAAGCCTTCCGACAACAGAATGACCGGATGGGCGTCAAGATTGTTGAGCCTTCTGCCAGAAAAGAAAAGCCGAAGGTTGGTGAGCCTGGGTCGCCGGTTGTTCTACCGACATTCCCAAAGCCTGATTTGTCCAAGCCGATTCCGACAGAAACTGTCGCGGCACTTGAGCGGGTTTCGCAAGACTTCAGCATTCCTATGGACGAAATGGTTGGTACGGCCGAGCGCGAATCTTCGCTGAATGCCAAAGCCAAGAATCCCCAGCCTGGGCAGACTGCGACGGGTTTGTATCAACACACCGAAGGCACTTGGAACGCATTGGTCGAGAAGTTTCCTGAAGTTGCGAAGAACTACGATATCAAGAAAGTTTCCCATTTCCGCGATGACAGAAAAGATCCGTTCAAGTCTGCGGTCATGTTTGCTGTCTTGCGCAAAGATAACGCAAGCATGTTGGGCAAGCTGACGACCGGAGATACTTCGACAGACAACTATCTCATGCACTTGATGGGAATTGGTGGGGCGAAAAGATTCATCAAAGAATATTTGGCAAACCCGAATCAGCTTGTGACGCAAATTGGTCTGAATATGAATCAGATCGAGCAAAACCCTGGCATCTTTGGATCGGGTGCTAACATCAAGACGTTGGCAGAAGTAGTTCAGACAATCAAATCTGGAACCATTCGCAAGACCAAGGAAGGCTACAAGAGAATCGAGAAGACCAAAGCATTCCAGGCGGCAAAGGCTTCGGTGTCCCTTCACAAGAATCCCGAGTCGACGGGTGCTGCGGAATCTGTTGCCAAAGAATCTATGCCAAAGAAGATTTCGGAAACTCCTGCCAGAATCTCACAGACTGAAGAGTCGACCCGAGTCATGCAGGAAAACAAGAAACAGGCCGCCGCCCCGATGATTGTACCGATGCAGATGCCGATGGTTCCCCAGGCTGCACCGGCACCACAGCAGCAAAATCCGGTTGGTGCAAACCTTGTGACGAGAAACGACAATCCATATTTGGTTGGAACGAAGCTTCAGGAAATCATGAGGCAGAAATAACAAAGGGGCCGAAAGGCCCCTTTTGCTTAGTCGTCGATCAGACCGGCTAGGCTTGCAAGATCATCGTCAAACTCTTCTTGCTTGGCAGGCTTTTGAGCAGCCGGCTTTTGCTTCGGAGCTTCGACGAAATCCGGAACATCATCAAACTCTTCTTGCTTAGCAGGCTTTTGAGCAGCCGGCTTTTGCTTCGGAGCTTCGGCCGGCAGTTCGTCGAATCCTTCGACCGTCTGAATGCCAGACCCAACGGTCGGTCCAAACACTTCCAGCAGACGCTTTTGCAGGTCGGCAACCGACTTGAACTTGTCTTCCTTCAGGAAATCGGCAACCGAATGGGTTTGCTTCCAGATGGCTTCGATTTCGTCGTCCGAACCGATAGCCTTGGGGGCCTTGAAGGTCGACGTATCGTAGCGCGGAACCAGCATCGTACCACCCTTGCCGTCAGGCATTTCGTGGCCCTTCATGCGGATCACGAAGTCTGCACCAGTCCAGGGGTTGAACACGTCGACAGGATCGGCCGGATCAACATCGTCTTGCGGCGGGAACATGGCGGCTTGCAGGATTTCGTCGATGGACGGACCATATTCGTACAGGAAAACCTTGCCGTTGCATTCCGGACGAGCCGGGTCGTTCACAACCAGAACGTTGGCAATCCAGATCGGCTTACGCTTGATCATCTTGCTGATAGCCTTGTCGGATTCAACACCCGAGTTGTACAGCTTGCCGTTGAGGACGTAAACCGGGTCGGTACGGTCGCCGATGGTCGTGCGCGACTTTTCGATGTACCACTTGCCGTTGGCCTTGAAACCGTGCTGGAAAATCTTGACGGTCGGGATATCTTCACCATCCGGAGCAGGCAGGAAACGAATCACGGCAGAGCCGGTTCCCTTTTCCTTGTCGAAGGTGGGCTTCCAGAAACGATTGTCTTCGGCTTGCTTTGCGCCGCCCTTTGCTTGGGCTTGAGCCTTGATCGTGTCCAGATTGGTTGCCATTTTGGCGCGGAGATTTGCGAGTGACATAGTAGAAATTCCTTCTAAAGTTGATTAAAGAGTTTGCAAAATAGACTTCAAACATGATGATAGCTGCTGTCTATTGGCGTTCATTGTAACATAGTGTTCGTATGAACGCAAGCGTTTCGACAGCAGACCCCAGAGAAATCCCTGGGACGTTCCCTTGAAGAGACTGTCGTAGTCAAACAACACACCGAGAGACGAAAATAGTTCCGGAGAAACATCGCCGGTCATAAACATTTCCAGGATCTTGCCTGTCTTCAACAGTTCTTTTGGGGTTGATACTTGAAACAGTTCAGTTGCCTGTTGTTCGAAGTATCGGATCGAAGAGTTATACTGCCGAAGACGGCGGTAATGCTCTTCCTCAATATCGGTGACAAACTTTGCCGGGTCGATAATCAGATTACCTGCCAGCGCAGTCACCCAACGATATTCAGTCTGGTATTTAGATGCCGCCTTTTCGAAGAGAAGTCGCGCCTGGGAAGGATCGTCGAACATCACCTGAAACTTGTTGGCGTAAAGGCCGTATTTCTCGACCTTGTATCCATCCGACAAGGAAAGCTTGACCGTCATGTAGATCGAGAAAGCTTCCCTTGCATCAATGTACTTTTCGTCGTTCAGGACCATAGAGTCTTGGGAATCTCACCTTCGACGGTCTTGGAGAGAATACCCTCTTCCTTGATATGTTGGACGACTGACGGCGGAAGGATTGGGACAACTTCTTCGACTTCGATTCCTTTGTCTTCGCAGAATTGGACGACAGCTTCGATCCATTTCATGCCAGTCGAATGAAGATACTCGACTTCTTCGAGTAGGTGTTGCATCTGTTCCATGATTGCTTGTTCGAAATTGGGTTTGTCAGATGCCATTGGAGTTGATAGTTGATTTGTAGGACATAGAAGAGTTTTTCTTCTGGAGATTGCTGAGAAGATTTCGGAAATCCCCCGACAGCGGCTGTGCATCATTGAGTGCGAAACCCATTCCTAGAACTGGAATTCGATCAACTGTTTTGGCCCCACATTCTGGGCAGTCGTCTTGGGTTGGTTCATCACGACCAGAGATTGACGTGAATTTCTCGAACTCGTGGTTGCAAGTTTTACATTGGTAGGCGTATGTTGGCATTATGGAACGATCAGGAATGTTTTAGGTTTCAGGTCTAGGGATCGATCAAACTTTGATTTGACCCATGCTTCGTGTTCTTCGATGGCATCCTTGAAGTCGAGTTGTTTGCTGATTTCGTTGATGTAGATGCTATAGCTATCGCCGATTACCTTGTAATCATGAACCGTTTCGAGAACTATGCCGATGATACCAGGATAAACCCGGTGGAAGCCGGCATTGAGAAAATATTGTTCGACTTCCCAATGGTGTGGCATGATTCCGTAGACAATTTGTGCAGTCGACATGCTCAATAGCTCCAAAGAATCAGGTGGAATGCCGGCTTGAACTTTTCGTCAACTTCATCAGCAGTGAAGCCACCACGAACCAGACACTTACAAAATTCATTGTACAGCTTGGCCTCAAGCTTGTATAAGACTTCCGGGACAAACTTCTCCGAAATGTTGGTGTCGATTGCCAGATATTGGGTGCCGGCATCGGATTCCCACAATTCCAGATCGCCGGTTTTCATTTCATGTGGAAGGCAATCTTTCCAATCGTATTCGTCGACAGCGACACCGTAGAGAAGTTTTGCTTGGTAGGTTGTACTCATTTGATTCTCCATTTAGGTTTGCGACCCAAGAGCCGCGTCAAACGGCCCCAGGATCGCCCAATCAGTTTCCCGAAGGGGTGGGTGCTTCCGGCATGTAGGCTTCGCGCAGAAGGGCTTCTGTGACGCCTCGGTAGACCTTCGAGTCGATTGCCTTGTCCTTGACCATGCAGAAGAGTTCGGCTTCCGGCTTGTACATGCTTTCAAGAATCTGGATGAACACTTGCTCACGCTTGAGCGGATTCTTGATGAAGGTTGCGCATGTTGCCACAAAGTACGGCACCTTGACAAACACTTTGTTGAAGCTGATCACCGCGTTGTTGCTGTCGGTGATGCCGTTTTCCTTGATCGGCGGGATGCCTTCGGGCAGGTCGAACTTGACCTTTGGGTGCGTCAGACATTCCATGAACTGCTGGACGCACTTGGCATTCTCAGCCGACTTGTCGCGAAACTTGCGCAGCAGATCAATCCGTTCGGCGCGAGTCTTCTTTGCACCACATGCGGCCAAAACTTCATAGAAGTAGACTTTGATATTGGGGGACTTGAGTTTTTCTTCGATTGTAGCCATGGTATTCCTTGTCAGAAAAATTGTAGGTTGCTGTGCATATCACGCATTCCATGTGCGATGAAATAGCTAGCAGTCTTCAACCTATTGGTCGGCTTGATTGCGGCGTAGGTTTCCAGAATCGATTGTTCAATCTCTTTAGGAATCCCGTCGACCAGATCGACCAAAATTCGGTTGCGGTCATATTTACGTGGATCGAGTTCCGGATGAAGAGTTCCATGTTCCTTCCAATGACCTTCCCACTTCTCGATTCTAGCAGCCGTAATAGGCTTTTGTCGAATCTTCATCGCGATTGCATCATCTTCGGACAGAACGTTCGGAACTGCATCGCCTTTATCACCAGTCAGAATCTTTTCTCGCAAGAATGTGACCGGATCGGGTTCGATGATGAACCGCTTGTCGGTTGGCGAATATTGTCGAACCCTCGGAATCTTCTGCAAACTGCGGAAATCACCATCGCGAGAACCGATGATTACTTCCTCGTCTTTGTTGCAGAGTTCGAGGTCAGGTCGCCAGCCACGAATATGCTTGGTCAGGACTGCGATAACATCGTCGGCCTCACAGTTTGGCACAACCACAGTCTTGTATGGGAAATTGTCGGCAAGCTCTTGACCAATCGTTTGGATCGCATCTTTGCACAGTTCCCAATCGAACGGGGCTTCTGCCCTGGTTTCCTTTCGAGTGATTTTGTAGTATGGGAAGAAGTCTTTTCGCCAGTTTTTCACATCGTCTCGGCAGATCACGAAGTTTCCATCGTTGACAAACTTTTGCCGCAGATGCAGAATATCTCGGAAGAAATAGTTTCTGACTGCGGCAAGGTCTGTCTTTGACCTACCTAGATCGTTCGTGGCAGTCGCAGTCTTGGCGATGACGATTGCGTTGAAGTCTAGGAGGAAAGCCATTATTCGTCTTCGGCCATCACAGACGGGTCAACATCCTTCATCAGCTTGGTGTAGGTCTGTTCGAACTTGTCGTTGCTGGAAACCACTTCGCCGAAGTTGCTTTCGTGATAGGTCTTTGCCATCTTGGTGAAAAGACCCTTCGGGATTTCGACACCAGGGATGTTCTCGTCTTCGTCACCTTCCTTCAGGCGCTGGAAGATCGCCTTTTGTAGATCCTTTTCGGCGGCAACACGAGTCAGACTTGCCGAAAACTCTTCGATGGCGTTTTGGATGCGCTTCACGTCAGTTTCCGACGAAGGGAACACGAATTCTTTCTTGGTACGGGCCATGGTAATGATTCCTTTGATTGATTAAGTTAGGAAGCCTGCATTGTATCAGGCTGGTCGATTGTTGTCAACTATCGCCTTGAGTCGCTTCAACCTTCCACATGAAGGCGTTCGACAGACTGCACGGGGCGCACAGCCTTGACATGGGTCGGTAGGAGTGTCGGCGATTTGTGGGCCAGAATTGATCGTCAGAATGGGAACTTGATCAACCGTGATGCCGGCCTTCAGCAAAGCCTTGATGCCGGAATCATCCCGATACCAAAGGTTGTAGCAAACCCGCGAAACGCCTGCCTGAGCGATTTTTGCTGCACAGGGTAGGCAAGGGCTGTGTGTGATGTAGATCGTCGATCCTAGGAGCGATACGCCTTCCCTAGCAGCCTTCAGGATCGCGTTGATTTCGGCGTGAATGACTTCTGGCTTGGTGACGTTGTTCGAATCTTCGCAAGCATTGTCCCAGCCTGCCGGCGTTCCGTTGTATCCAGTCAGACAGACCCCGGAAGAGGTCACGATACAGGCACCGACTTGTAGGCGCTTGGCTTTCGAAAGCTTTGCGTGCAAGATGGCGGTGCCCATATAGACTGAATCGAGTTCAGCCTGAGAAGCCATTATTCGAAGTTCCCCGTCATGGCATATTCGACCAGTTCGCCGGTCATGGTCATGATCCCGTCTTCGGAAATCTTGACCAGATAGGTATCCGGAATCAGGCGAAGCTTTTGCATTTCCAGCCGCATTTCGAAAGCCTGTGTCAGAATTTCGGCAGAAGCATCGACGTTGTAGCTGTCGCTGGAATCGGCCCTTGCGTCGTGGACCTTGATCGACAGGGTTTTGCCATCGGTCGAAAAAATGGTCAGGTTGGGTGCCGAAAGGACTTGGCTGGCACGTTGCAGCGATTGCAGGGTAGCCTTGGGCAGTTCGAACTGAACGATGGGTTCATCGATCTTGATGACCTTTTCATAGTTCGCAGCAACGATGGTTTCGGGATGGCAAACCGCATATCGCAGAACAGTTCCTTGGCCTTCGATGGTGATGACCTTTTCGGTGAAGTCCAGGTCAGGTTCGTTGACCAGATTGATTGCCGAAATGAGACGCGACAGGTCGAAGATCGCGAAGTCGACCGGGAAGGTTTCTTCGGCCTTGAAGGTTGCCAGGAACGTCCGGTCGGCCAGCATCGTCTTGACGACATTGCC
>JACCDQ010932033.1_pt1 | contig 151238 bp, 181 predicted proteins | sample 7446031 | NCBI WGS metagenome assembly JACCDQ01 (sample SAMN15323442, study PRJNA562643) | freshwater metagenome | isolation source: river surface water | place: USA:Blue River Watershed | collected 2017-08-17
CAAGTCGTTCCTGCCGGAGCACAGCCGGGTGTGGAAGCACCTCAACGTGGCGCAGTAAGAGAGGAGGCTTCGGCCTCCTCTGCCGTAAATAAGCGATCAGCAATGGAGCATCCATGAAGGTCGCACATCTCTTCGAACTCAACTACTCACCTAAGGATGCGGAAGGTAAGCGCATCAAGCAGGGCCACGAGTACGGTCCCCACTTCAAGAGCCAGAAGGAAACGAAGTGGGCTGAGAAAGGTCAGCGTGAGTACACCCGCACCGGCATCATCGTCGGTATGGTCGGTGACTGGCTTGACGACATGGGCGCCACCCCGAAGGACCTCGCACCAGCAATGGAAAAGGCTCGTCAGTCCGAGGAGTACAAGGCGCTGCTCAAGATCGGCTTCGAAGAGGTTGCCAACAAGCGGGCTGCCAGCAACGGTACCTTCATCTTCAAGGGCAAGAAGGGCGCCATGCTTGGCGACGACGGCGGTACTGAGACGGTGCTTCGTCGCGTTCTCGCCAACGGGCGCATCACCAGCGTCAGCACGTACGCTGATGGTGAAAGCACAGGCTACACAGGTCGCCTCAAGTCGGCAGAGCCAGCCACCCTCAAGACCCAACCAAACATGACACCGGTCGAGCGCCTCGTCTCCAACTACGTACGCGCCTTCGCTGGTCTCCACAAGGTTCAAGCCCCAAAGTTCAAGGCCGCTCTTCGTGCCCGCCTCCAAGCTGGAAAGGAAGCACGATGAAAACGCAGGAGCTGTTCGAGCTGCGCAAGGCACAACCAAAGACCAAGCTGCGCTACTGGAAGGACGGTAAGCAGCTTGCTGAACCGGAAAAGTACGAAGAGCCAAACTTCTACAAGCCCGGCTTCCGCCAAACCAAGCGAGACCCGAACGTCGGCGACATCCTCGGCACCATCGGCGACTGGCTTGATGAGATGGGCGCAACGAAGGCCGACATTGCTCCAGCGCGCAAGGCAGCGGTTGCTTCGCCTGAGTACCAGAAGCTCATCAAGATGGGCTTCAAGGATGTCACCGGCCCAGGTGAAGAGAAGACGGGCACGATCGCCTTTCAAGCCATCATGCCGCTGAAGGACTGGAACAAGCAGGTGAAGGACATGAAGGTGCTCCGAAAGGTGCACATCAACGGCAATATCCGCACCTTCGCGTTCCGTCAAGCCGATCAGGAAGTTGGCACCTACCACGCCGGCCGTGGCAAGACCTACCACCCAATGACGGTGAAGTCGCACCCGAACATGACAGGAGTTGAGCGCCTGTCAGGATCAATGAGGGCCTCCATGAAGCGCCTCGCTGATCTGTACCGCAAGCCTATTCTCAAGGCCGCTCTCGACAAGATGCAATCCCAAGTAGCCGAAAGGTAAACATGACCGAAGAAGACGTGAAAGCTCGTGTCGACGCAATGATCGACCGAATTAGGGTGGTGTGGGCCGTCATCAGCATTGCCAGTCTCGCTTACTTCTTCATGAGCGATCTGCCGTTCTGGGCCTTCCCGCTCTGTGTCGTCGGGCTGATGATCGGCTACAACCTGCACGTCGTGGTTGGCGGTGCGCGGCTGGTTCACGAGGTGCTGCACAATGGCGGCATGGCGGAGAGGAAAGCCGAGGAAGTTGAGATCCTCGACACGTGCACCGAGTACGTCGGCCGCTACTATGACTTCGATGTGCCTGAGTGGATCGACGTCAAGATCGGCGAGATGGTGAAGCGCTACGTCTTCAAGGACTTCGCCCCCAAGATCGGAGATGGCTTCGGTCTGCCAACCTCGGGCGATCACGTTCTCTACAAGGCAGGTATCTTTCAACCTGCGCAAAGTGAATGAAAGTTGTGTACTTTCGCACGCCCGGGTATAAAATAGCTACATGCATCGAGTAATCGATGCAGCGATTGGATGGAACCGATCGGTGATGGTTATCTACTCATGGAGCTAGCAACGTCTTCGGACAACGCAAGCAAAATTGCCACCCGCAAGGGTGAAAACTGAAAGCAAGACCACGTGATGTCTTCTATCTCCGTCCCACTCTTTGTTCCCCCTTTCTAACCAGTCGAAATTCCGTCAACCTCAACACTGCGACCGCTTGGAGTTGGTTATCAACTACGATGCAAAGCAGAAGCACTTGGCTACCTACACGAGTTGAAAGACAAGTCGGGCAAGCTAAGGGTACGCCGCCAAAGCCTTACGAGCGGATAGCTTCGTCATCTGCGAATTCGATGGACGTTTGAGCGTCGTAAGCTCATTAGGTACCTGTGACGAACTACACAGGTGTAGGACGCGAGTACTAACGTACGGACGGCCGAAATTCCCGACCCCGTATTTTGTCGCTTTGTTGAGGCTGACACCTAACTTGCTGTCGTCGACAGCCGAACCCAGAAGGAGACCAACATGTCATCGAGCATCTACACGAACTACGCAAACGCAGCAACGACCAAGGCTTCCAAGGTCGTGACGCCGCAGTCGCAGGCCATCCCGGGCCGCGAGGCTGAGATGAAGACCAACAACGCCGGCGGCGTGACCTTCACGCTCGATCAGTGGGGTGTGCTCGATCGCTTCCTGATGATCGGCTCGGAAGGCGGCAACTACTACGTGGGTGAGCGTGACATCACCAAGCAGAGCTTCGACACCGTCAAGCGCTGCTTGAAGGAAGACGGTCTCCGCGTGGTCAACCGCGCCCTCGAGTACTCGGTGGCAGGCCGTGCTCCGAAGAACGACCCGGCCGTGGTCGCGATCGCCCTGGCGGCGGTGTACGGTGACGAGGCGACCAAGGTTGCCGCGTACGACGCCCTGCCGAAGATCGCCCGTACCGGCACGTGGCTCTTCCTGTTCGTCTCGATCCTCGACGCCCTCGGCAAGTGGAACGCGGCGGCGAAGCGCGGTGTGGCCAAGTGGTACACCAACAAGGACATGGACCGCCTGGCTGTTCAGCTCCTGAAGTACCAGTCGCGCAACGGCTGGGCGCACCGTGACGTGCTCCGTCTGGCTCACGTCAAGCCGACCAACGAGGTGCAGTCGAACCTGTTCCGCTACGCAGTGGGCAAGGACCTCGAGCTCGGCTCGGCGGTACCGCAGCTGCTGGTGGACTTCGAGCTCCTGAAGCGGACCGACAGCAAGAAGGACGTGCTGCGCATCGTGACGGACAACAGCAACGTTTCGTGGGAAATGGTGCCGACGCAGTGGCTCAAGGACAAGGACATCATGCTAGCCCTGGTGCGCAACATGGGTCTGACGGCCGTGATCCGCAAGCTGGGTACCCTCACGCAGAACGGCGTCATCGCTCCGCTGTCGGAAGGTGCGAAGCTGGTGATCGGTAAGCTGTCGGACGCCGAGGCGCTCAAGAAGCAGCGTGTTCACCCGATCACGATCCTGCAGGCCATGAAGCAGTACTCGGCTGGCCACGGCCAGAAGGGTTCCGCTGTCTGGAAGCCGGAGCAGCGCGTCGTCGATGCGCTGGACAACGCGTTCTACGCGGCGTTCGAGTACGGTGAGAAGAGCGACGAGAGCTACCTGATGGGTGTCGACTGCTCCGGTTCGATGTTCGGCGCGATGGTCAACGGTTCTCCGAACCTGACTGCAGCGGAAGTCGCTGGCGTGATGGCCCTCGCGGTCATCAAGAACCAGCCGAACTACTGGATCGGTGGCTTCAACACCACGATGGGCGAGCTCAAGATCACTCCGAAGATGCGTCTCGACGCGGTTCTGCAGGTGATGCAGCGCTTCAACTGGGGTGGCACCGACTGCGCCCTGCCGATGCTGCACGCGTCGCAGCACAAGATGAACGTCGACAAGTTCGTGACCATCACGGACAACGAGACGTGGGCAGGTCGCATCCAGCCGGTGCAGGCGCTGCGGGACTACCGCAAGGCCTTCAACCCGGGTGCGAAGTGCATCGTGATCGGCACCTCGGTGTCTGAGTTCACGATCGCTGACCCGAAGGACGGCGGCATGCTCGACATCGCCGGCTTCGACAGCGCTGCACCGCAGATCATCGCCGGTCTGTGATCACCGTCATCCACATGGACCCTCCGAACCGCATGGTTCGGTTGGGGTTCGGCAGGAACAACGGTCGATGGTTCGCCAGGGTTGACCTCTGGTGGATCGGACTGAGGCTGACGCGCAGCTAAAGTAGGGGAGCCTTAGGCTCCCCTTGTGGTATGTGCTCCCATAAATAGGGGATGCACCCATTTACCATTGGCATCATCGCTTCTCGAAACAAGGTGGAGTACGAGTACTTCACCAGTGCGCAGTTTCCGATCCTCGTTGAAGAGGCGCTGTCCGTTGGCAACCCGGTGCCGGGTAACGGCGTCCTCTGGGGCCTGCCAGTTGAGCAGCTTTCGGTGCCTTTGCCACAGCCCATCAGCATCGCGTTGCAGGCAACAATCGTCTACCAGACGTACAACAACCCGCTGTGGACGGAAACAGTGTCTGTCAATCTTCCACAGCCCATCAGCATCGCTCTGCAGGCAACCATCGTCTACCAGACATACAACAACCCGCTGTGGACAGAGACAGTCTCAGTTGGTGTGCCGTCAGTACAGGGTGCTAGTCTGCAGACCGTCATCTCCTACGTATCGTACAACAACTCCACCGCTGTTGAAAGTCTCAGCGTCGGTGTTCCTCAGCTCATTTCGGGGTCCCTAACATGAACCTAAGCACCGGTGTATCGGGCGAGTACCGCCTCGTCATCAATCGACCAGACGGCAGTCAAGAGGACACCGGTTGGTTTCCAAACCTCATCCTTGATCAGGGTCTCGATCGGCTTGGTAACTCGGCCTCTGGTCCGATCATTCGCTACGCCCATGTCGGATCTGGCACCACCACCCCAAACGCAGCGCAGACGTCGCTTACAACGTTCGTTGCTTCAGCTGACTCAAATCCAACTAACTATGCCGAAAGCTGTGTCAACGAGGGCTCTCCAACATACGCAGCGCTGCACACATGGCGGTACATCTTTGCGCAGGGTGCAGTTGTTGGAAACATCACCGAGATCGGTGTCGGGTGGTCAACATCTGGCGCCACGTTGTTTAGCCGCGCTCTCATTCTTGATGGTACCGGCTCACCAACAACCATCACTCTAGTTGCCATCGACCAGCTTACGGTGTACTATCGTCTTCGTGTTGCACCGACCTTGACGGACCTGACAGGCGTAGTTGACATTGGTGGTACCAACTACAACTACACGGTGCGCGTTGCAAGCGCAGGCAACTTTGCCAACACGCAGTTCATGTTCAACAGCAGCAGCAACTTCTCTAACGCTGACAGCAACGGCATCTACCCCTATCCAGCAACATCAGTGCTTGGGTCGATTACTGGTACGCCGTCCGGTACCGTCGGTGTCAACGGCACCGCGACCACCGCGGCATACACACCTGGTACGTATTACCGAGATTCGACGTTCAACCTCAGCATCTCGCAAGGCAATACCGCGGGTGGCATCGGCGCCCTCCGATTGGTATGGCCAACTTCGTACAGCGTCATGCTGTTCCAGGTGGGCTTTTCGCCAGCCATCCCGAAGGATAACACGAAGACGTTCAGCATCACGATGCGCCATTCGTGGGCCCGCGCATGATCCCAAGTAACGCGTTTACTCCTGTTCCTGACCCAGCGCCGTATCTTCCGCCGTACGACCTGCCGTTCACGAAGCTGGAGCACGTGGTGCGCGGTGGCATTGCCATCGGTGATGCCTCGAAGGGTCGAGACTATCAGAACTGGCAGGTGCGGTACCAAGGCGGCAACATCGAAGTGCTACCGGTCGGTGGTTCAGTCGCCTTCTCAATGACAGTTGCTGGCGTGCAGACGCTGTCTCTGGCGTTCGACAACAACATGGGTATCGTGCTGTGTTGGATGGCGAGCAACGGTGCCAATCTCTACTACTTCAACACGCTGACTGCTGCCTACACGACGCGCAACTTCAATGACATCACGAGCTGCCGTGTTGTGGTTGATGATGGGCGCGACTTCTACACCGCTGCGTCCGACGTCATCTTCGGCTACACCCGCGCTGGCAACCTGTACTGGCGCCAGCAGCGCGACCGCTACGACGTCGAGTACCTTGTAGGACCAACGGCCAATCTACTAGTGAAGATGGCACCGAACATCAATCGCCGTCTCCAGTTTGCCCTGCTCCCCCAGCTGCCGACAACGTAACAGTTACAATCTACGGTGTACGTGAAGGCCAGGTTGGTGTACAATCACACCAACTTCTGGAGCCGTCATGGGTTTTCGCACCGTCCCCCTGCTGATCAACGACCACATGCACGAGTGGTCGAAGGACCCTGAGCTCGGTAAGCTCATCGCCAACGCGGCGTCCTTCACCAACAGCAGGGAGGGCAGCCGCATCGGCAACTACGGCTACGTCCTGGAGTGCACCCACGCCGACACCCAGACGTTGGCGGTGATCGACAGCTACAGCATGACGCGCCTCGCCACCGGTTCCTGGGGTGGACACGAGATGCAGAAGATGCGCGACCTCGCCCTGCTCAAGCAGGCAGCCGAAAAGCTCGGCTACAAGCTCGTCAAGAACAAGTGACGGTGACACCAGGTGAGGCCTGGGTGAACCCAAACGCGTGCGCTATCTAGCAACTAATGCTATAATCCGCGCGCTCGCTCTCTGTTACCGGTTACATTCTTTCGGTCCAAGCTGCGGGTTTCGTGATACAATAGCACCATCGCAGCGCACCTAGGAACACGCATGATTGCAAGCACCATCTTCGTTCGCATTGTTGCCGCCGACAAGAACCGTGGTTACATCATCCTGGTCGGCTACGATGCCAAGATCGTGCAGCGCACGGCCATCCAACAGGTGAGCCTCAGCGTCCTCTCGAAGGCCAACATCGAGGCGGCCTTCGAGCGCATCAAGGCCAACTACAACGCCTCTGAGCTCCGCGACGGCACCGCCGACGGCATCAAGAAGCGCATCGAAAAGGAAATCCAAGCGAGCGGTCTGTAACAAGATCCCGGCTGTTACACTCTTGATGTGTACGAACTACATCAAGGTGATACAATAGCTCTATCGCAACGGAGATTGAACATGAACATCCACTACGACCAGATCGGTTCCCTCGCTTGGTGCGACCAGTACCGCGACCAGCTGGATGAGCTGATGGAGAAGGCCCTCGCCGGTGACGAAGACGCCCAGCTGCTCGTCGTCAACTGCGCCGCCCACTTCTACGGCCTGGTCATCTGGGACTTCGTGACGGTGCGCGGTCTGATCGACGCCATCAAGGCGATGGACCGGGAACTGGAGTTCGCGTGATGAAGCCCTACGCCTACTACAAGAACAACACCCTGAGCTACCCGTCCAAGGACGACTACACCACGGTGTTCGCCTACCAGCGCGGTGCCCTGCTCTGGAGCGGTACTGCCCGTGATTGGCCGGACGCCAAGAAGGACCTGCCCCCGAACCACCTGGTGGAACGGGTGGTGGACGAGGACGCGTTCAAGGCCGCCCGCACCGCCTACGGCAACGAGACCGCGCGCCTGCACGAGGAGTTCAAGCGCGACCTCTTCGAGCACCACGGTGTCACCGGCCATCCGAAGGCCGAGCGCTGCTACTCGCTGGCGTACGACAAGGGCCACGCCTACGGCTTCGAGGAAGTTGCCAACTACTTCGACGACTTCGTCGACCTCATCAAGGACTGAACATGTACACGCTCGCAAACGTCATCACCCTGGTTCTGATCGGTCTGATCTTGCTCCTGATCCTCGGGCCTGTCATCGCCGGTATCTTTGCGCTGGTGGCGTTCCTGGTGCTGCTGGTGTTCGCGCTGCCGGTGCTCATCGTGCTGTCGCCGTGGATCGTCATCGGCGCCCTGGCCTGGCTCATCTTCTTCTGAAAGTCCCAACATGCGTACTCGCGGCTTCACCCTCATCGAACTGATGATCGTCGTGGCGATCATTGCGATCGCTGCATCGATCGTCATCCCCACCATCGCGGAATGGCGCGGCACGTCCGACCCGGCCCCGGCAAATGCCGTCCCTGTCCAGACGTCGGCGATCGGGTGTCAGAACGGCATCATCTTCACCGTTCGCCCTGACGGCAGCGCCGATGTTTCCTCTGCTCGCCCGGCGACCGATGAAGAAGTCAAGCGCCTGAAGTGCTGATGCCATGATCAACAACCCGACGGAGCTTCGATCTCGGCTGCACGCCATCTTTGCGGCATCGCCTCTGACTGTCGGCGGTCAGACCTTCGGACAGGAGGTGACCGACGAGGCCATCGAGGAGATCATCGGTGCGATGGTGCGCGGTTACATGCAGGAAGGTGGTCCCACTGCCTGTGAGAAGATCGTCGGCGCCTTCTTCATCGGCCTCATCGAGAAGACGGCAAAGTAAGGTTACACTTTGCTGTGTACACGGTCCATGGTCGTGATACAATAAACTCATGGAAAAGCTGACCGACTTCTCAAAGCTCCTCATCTCCGCCAGGTACTGGCTGCTCGGTATGGCCGAGCATGATCCCGAGTACTTCAAGGTGATCGAGGCCATGGAGCTTGGCCTGGCGCACCACGACGGCTACCGCAACGGCGGCGATCCCGAGTTCGTGCACCAGCTCGGCATCTTCCACTACCTGCGGACGATGCACAAGCACATTCGGAACCCCAAGACGGTCTACATGCTGGTCTTCCTGCATGACGCCCTCGAGGACCCGAACCAGAAGACCAAGGCCTACATCGAGCCGGCTGAGATCGGGCGGCGCTTCGGCTCGGCCTTCCTCGACAAGCTCAAAAAGATGTCGAAGGAGATCCTCGGTGTCAAGAACCCCGACTTCAGCCTCGACGCGGTCTTCGAGGACGAGGACACGAGCGTCGCCAAGGGTGGTGACCGCGTCAACAACGTGTCGAGCATGATCGGTGTCTTCAAGCGGCCTCGCCTGGAGCGCTACGTCAAGGAGACGATGGAGGAGTTCATGCCTCGGCTCAAGAGGGCACGGCGCATGTTCCCTGACGAGGAGGCCATCTTCGAGAACATCAAGCTCGAGCTGGTCGGCACGCTGACCCTCATTGGTCACATTCTGGAAGGCTACGTGCCGGAAGGATCGTGATGGAGCAGCTCGTCGAATACCTTGGTGGTCTCAGTGACGCTGAACGGGTCGAGGCCATCAAGGCTCTTCCCAAGGAGCAGCGCGACGAGCTCATCAGCTACATGCTGCATCGCGTCAACACCATCGCGCGTGCCATCATCAATAACAGTGACCACCTGTGGTTGACTGGCGATCTACCTGAGACCCCCTAATGCCTGCACTCACCGACCCATCCATCGAACGGCGTCAAGCGTTGCAGGACTTCGAGCTCCTGATGCAGCGCCCGTCCAACTACTTCAACCTGTCCGCAGAACGGCAGTGGGAAATCGACAAGCAGCTAGGCGCACTCGACGCCTTCTGCGAGCAGCGCTACATCACCGACGAGATGCGGCGGAGGTGGAAGGACCACTTCGGGAGGAAGCTGTGAGCCGACAGGACATCGAGAACGCTGAGGTAGTTCGCATTGACCTCGCACGCCGGATGGCTGAGAGCCTGGGCTTCACGCAGATCATCGTCTTCGGTCATGCACAGGAGTGCGGCACGGTCATCACTACGTGGGGCATCGACGCCGAGCGCTCATCGTACGCAGCGCACGGTGCAAACTACATCAAGAAACTGTGGGGCTGGCCGGAGGACACCATCGTCGAGAGCGGCAAGGTGAAGGAGCTGCGTGACCGCATCGCCGAACTGGAAGCTGAAGTACAGCGGCTGAACGCCGCTATCGATGAAGCAGACCTGAGGCCTGACGTATGACAATCAAGATGATCCTCGCCGTCGATCAAGGCGGCTCCATTGGCTGGTCAAGTGGCTTCCTGCCGTGGAAGCTGTCGGCTGACATGAAGCGCTTCAAGGAGCTGACGTCCGGCCACACGGTCGTGATGGGCTTCAACACTTGGAAGTCGCTAGGTCGCCCCACCGGCCTGCCCAATCGCAAGAACATCATCCTCACTCGCAAGCCGTACATGGAAGCGCGTGAACACTTCAGCGCGTCGAGCGACATCGACATCATCTCCAGCCTGGACTACATCAAGCAGCAGGCGGAGCGCTGGAAGGACCGCACCTTCTGGATCATCGGCGGTGCCAGCGTCTACGAGGAGGCACTCAAGCTGGACGCAGTGGACGAGATCTGCATGACGCTGGTGCACTCCAACAGCGGAGCAGACATTCGTATGACCACCGACCTGGTGGCATGGAAGCGCTTCGTGCTGACCGAGCGCAAGCGCGGCGTCAACTGGGAAGTCGAACCGCTGACCCGACAGTGGGACGGCGAAGTCGAGACCTCGTACATCACCTTCGTACGCACGTGAAACCTATCTACCGTCCAGGTAGGTTCGCCTACCTGCTGCCAATCTTCTGGATGCAGGCGCAGTTTGACGACACCATGATGGGGCTGTTCTTCGGTCTCGCCATGGCGTGGGTAACTGCCAAGATGTTCCCGTGGATTGAGTACCAGAAAACCAAGGAAGAGGACAAGAAATGAGCATCTTCAAGACCAAGGGCTTCGACAGCATCATCGCCAAGGGTGTGGTGGTTCGAGGCGCCATGACCCTCAACGGCACGTGCGTCATCGACGGCACCTTCGCAGGCGACAGCATCAAGTCCGACCAGAACGCCGAGGTCAAGACCAAGAGCGTCCTCATCGTCAACGGCGGCGTCAATGTCGACAGCGTCGTCATCAGCGACGACCTCACCATTACCGGCACCGTCACCGCCAAGGAAGTCCGCGTTGAAGGTACCCTCGCCATCAAGAGCGGCTGCAAGGTACAAGCTGACCGCATCCTGTACCGCACGCTGGTGGCTGAACCTGGTGCCATCATTCTCGGTGCGATGGCGCACCTCGATCACGTTTCAGACGGCGAGCAGGTGTAACCTGAAGCCGGCGCACGTTCTCCCAAACTCGTGGTAGAATGTACTCCTAGGCTACGTAAATACGCGTAGATCATCACAGCAGAAGGAAGCGACCGCATGTCCGCACTCTCAACTCTCTCCTCATCCTTCGCGAGCAAGTTCGCCCAACCAGAGATCATGTCTCTGGAAGAGTACCTGCAGCGCTGCAAGTCCGACCCAATGGCCTATGCATCCGCCGCAGAGCGGATGGTGGCGGCGATCGGACAGCCCAAGGTCATCGACACCTCGAGCGACAGCCGCCTGTCGCGCATCCACTCCAACAAGAAGATCCGGGTGTACGACAGCTTCGGCGACTTCTTCGGTGCCGAGGAACCGATCGAGAAGATCGCAGCGTACTTCCGCAACTCGGCCGCCGGCCTGGAAGAAAGCAAGCAGATCCTGTACCTGAAGGGCCCCGTCGGCGGCGGCAAGAGCTCGCTGGCTGAGCGCCTCAAGGCGCTGATGCAGAAGCACCCGATCTACGTGCTGTACGATGAGACCGAGAAGGACGTCGAGAAGCAGATGTCACCGGTGCTGGACAGCCCGCTCGGCCTGTTCAACGCCTTCGAACACGGCGACATGCTCGAGACCGAGTACGGCATTCCGCGCCGCTACCTCAACACCGTGATGAGCGGCTGGGCGCAGGAGAAGCTCAAGGAGTTCAACGGCGACATCACCAAGTTCAAGGTCGTCAAGGTCTACCCGAACAAGGACAGCCAGGTCGGCATCATGAAGGTCGAGCCGGGCGACGAGAACAATCAGGATGTCTCGGTGCTGGTCGGCAAGGTCGACATCCGCAAGCTGGAGAAGTTCCCGCAGAACCACGCCTACGCGTACAGCTACAGCGGCGGTCTGAACCGCACCAACCAGGGCCTGATGGACTTCGCTGAGATGTTCAAGGCGAACATCAAGACGCTGAACCCGCTCCTGATGGCCACGCAGGAGCACAACTACAACGGCACGGAAGCCATCCCGTCGATGCCCTACACCGGCATCATCATGGCCCACTCCAATGAGAGCGAGTGGTTCAACTTCCGCAACAACAAGACCAACGAGGCCTTCCTCGACCGCGTCTACATCGTCGACGTGCCGTACTGCCTGCGCTACGACGAAGAGATCAAGATCTACGAGAAGATGCTGGCCGGCTCGTCGCTCGCCAAGGCACCTCGTGCTCCTGGCACGCTCAAGATGCTTGCGCAGTGGTGCATCCTGACGCGCCTCAAGAAGCCTGAGAACAGCACGATCTACGCCAAGCTGCGCGTCTACAACGGCGACAACGTCAAGGACACGATGCCGAACGCCAAGCCGTTCGAGGAGTACCGCGACGCCGCCGGCAATGACGAAGGCATGAAGGGCATGTCCACCCGCTTCGCCTTCAAGGCGCTGTCGGCCACCTACGACCTCCGTCCGGAAGAGCAGCAGGCCAACCCGATCGACCTGATGTACGTGCTGGAGAACGCGGTCCGCAAGGAGAACCTGCCGAAGGAGGCCGAGGACGAGTACCTCGACTTCATCAAGACGCACCTCAGCCCGCGCTACTTCGAGTTCCTCGAGAAGGAGCTGCGCACGGCGTACCTGGAAAGCTACCGCTCGTTCGGTCAGAACATGTTCGAGCGCTACGTCCTCTTCGCCGAGGCGTGGCTGGCCGATGAGCAGTGCCGCGATCCCGAGACCCATGTCCTGATGGACCGCGACAACCTCAACAAGAAGCTCGAAGAGATCGAGAAGGCCGCCGGCATCACCAACGCCAAGGACTTCCGCAACGAGATCGTTCACTACGTTCTGCGCTTCAAGGCCAAGAACGAAGGCAAGTCGCCGGCGTGGGACCAGTACGAGAAGATCAAGACGGTCATCGAGAAGCGCATGTTCTCGGCAACCGAGCAGATCATGCCGGTCATCGCCTTCGGTCCGAAGCAGGACAAGGAGACCGAGGAGAAGCACCGCGGCTTCGTCGAGCGCATGCTGGAGAAGGGCTACACCGAGAACCAGGTCAAGATCCTGGTGACCTGGTTCACCAACAACCGCAAGAGCGCGTGATGTTGAAGAGGTTCAACCGCTGGTATGATGGCTTGCAAGAGCCATGGCGGTTCCTCTTCTTCCTGGTCATTCTAATGGGGTGGGTGCCGTTGATGTACACGGCGTCTACCACCGCCTACGTCATCGGTGGCGTCTGGATGACCATCACCTGTGTCATTGCTCTCACTCGACTTCGGTAACCCATGTCTGAACTCCCAACCACAACCTTCATCTTCGTGGACCGTCGCCGTACGGGTCGAGGCAAGTCGCTCAACAACCGCAACAAGCTCCTTGACCGGATCAAGGAGAGCATTCGCTCGTCCAAGCCGCAGGACATCGATGCTGGCGGCGTCAAGGCCAGTGGCGGTGGAGCAAGCAAGTCGTTCGTCAATCCGGTCAAGATCGCTCAAGACGCGCTGCACGAGCCCACCTACCACTACGACCCTGCATCTGGTGAGCGCGAGATCGTTCTCATCGGCAACGACCAGTTCGAGCGGGGTGATGAGTTCCCGCTCAACAGCGAGGGATCTGGCCGTGGTAGGGGTAACGGCAACGGGCCCGGCGAGGAGACCGAGGACGACTTCATCGTCAACATCAGCCGCGACGAGTTCTTCGATGTGTTCTTCGAGGACTGCGAGCTGCCTGATCTTCTCGAAACCCAGGAGAAGGACCTGCCTGAGGCGGTCTGGAAACCCGCTGGCTTCCAGAAGGAAGGCAACGCCGCGCAGCTCAGCGTCATTCGCTCGTACCGTAACTCCATCGGTCGCCGCCGCGCCCTCACCGCTGACAGCAGGCAAGAGCTTGAGGAGCTCGAGGAGGAGCTCAAGGGGCTCGATGAGACCCTCGCTGGTAACCCGCTCAACGCTGTGGCCAACTTCCGCTACAAGGAGGTGACCTCCCGCATCGCTGAGCTCAAGAGCAAGATCGCCATCGTTCCGTTCTTCGAGAAGTTGGACCTTCGCTACCGCAAGAGCGAGCGGGTACAGGTCAAGATGGCCGATGCCGTCTTCATCATGATCATGGACATCAGCGGCTCGATGGACGAAGAGAAGAAGCGGATGGCCCGTAAGTTCTTCTCACTGCAGTACGCCTTCATCAAGCGCAAGTACCCCAACACCGACCTCGTGTTCATTGCCCACACCGATGATGCCGAGGAGATGACTGAAGAGGACTTCTTCACGACGCGCAAGAGCGGCGGCACCGTCGTTTCGCCGGCCTTCGCCCTCGCCCACCAGATCATCAAGTCGCGGTACGATGCCCAGCAGACCAACATCTACCTGTCCTACGCCGGCGACGGCGACAACTGGGACAGCGACAATCCGAACGTCATCGCTGAGATCGAAGAGAAGGGCCTGATGGCGAAGCTGCGCCACGCCGTCTACGCCCAGGTTGGCATGTCGATCGCAGGTACCTTCAGCTATGGCTCGGGTACCACCCTGTGGAACGTCATGCAGTCCATCTCCAAGACCAACCCGAAGATGCACGCCGTCAAGATCGGCGAAGACAGCGGCGTCTTCAGCGCCTTCCGTTCAATCTACGCCAAGAAGACAAAGGCCTCCGCATGAGCGAACCTCTCTACATCACCTCTCGCACCGACTGGTCCCGCGAGCTGATCGAACGCGTCTACCGCGAGATCGAGCAGATTGCTCACGAGGAGCTGGAGCTCAAGGGCCTGCTGTACCCCAACCAGATCGAGGTCATCTCCGCCGAGCAGATGCTCGACGCCTACGCCTCGATTGGTATGCCGGTCAACTACAACCACTGGTCGTTCGGTAAGGAGTTCCTGAAGAACGAGAAGGCGTACCAGTCGGGTCGGATGGGCCTGGCGTACGAGATCGTCATCAACAGTGACCCATGCATCTCCTACCTGATGGAGGAGAACAGCATGCTCATGCAGACGATGGTCATCGCCCACGCTGCGGTCGGCCACAACGCGGTCTTCCGTAACAACGAGACCTTCAAGCAGTGGACCAACGCCGGCTCGATCATCGACTACATGATCTTCGCGCGTGACTACATTCGCCAGTGCGAGCAGCGCTACGGTGTTGAGGAGGTCGAGAACGTGCTGGATGCGGCGCACGCGCTGGCACCACACGGCGTCGACAAGTTCAAGCGCCGGCACCGCCCCAAGCTGAGCGACGAGGCACGTCTCAAGCTCATGATGGAGCGTGAGGAGCGCAAGCAGCGCGAGCTCGACATCATCATGAAGCGCACCAGCATTCGTGATCCTGAGCTCGATGCCGAGGACGAGCACATGGAGGAGGAAGAGAACCTACTCTACTTCATCATGAAGAAGTCACCGTCGCTCGAGCAGTGGAAGCGCGAGATCCTGCGCATCGTCTACAAGGTCAACCAGTACTTCTACCCCCAGGGCCAGACCAAGAACCTCAACGAGGGCTACGCCACCTTCTGTCACTACTACATCATGACGCGCCTCGAGGAGAAGGGCATCATCTCCCCCGACGCCTTCATGGCGTTCCTCGACTACCACAGCGGTGTCGTCTTCCAGCCGACGTACAACAAGCGCTACTACAGCGGCATCAACCCGTACGCGCTCGGCTTCGCCATCCTGATGGACGTCAAGCGTATCTGCGAGGGCGGCAAGTGGGAAGAGACGTCGAAGGGCCGGGTGTGGGTACCAATCACCGACGAGGACCGCGAGTGGTTCCCACAGCTCATCGGTAAGCGGTGGCAGGACGCCGTCAAGGAGGCAGTCTTCGAGCACCGAGACGACAGCTTCGTTCAGCAGTACCTGTCACCAAAGGTGATGCGCGACTTCAAGATGTTCAGCGTCAGTCTGAAGTACGAGGAAGACGATGGTGACACCTCCGCAGAGGCGTTCGTGTCCGAGATCCACGATGACATCGGCTACAAGAACATCCGCATCAACCTGGCACGGTCGATGGAGCGCATCAACTTCGTGCCGCAGATCAAGGTGGTGGGAGCTGACCTCGAAGGCGACCGCGCACTCAAGCTTCAGTACGAGCCGTACAAGGGTCGAACCCTCGATGTACTCGATGCCGACGTCGTGACGGACTACGTCGACTACCTGTGGGGCTACTCCGTCGAACTGGACATTCCCGATGCTGCCTAACACCGATCACCTCTTCTGGCTTCGTCATGACGCCGATCGCTTCGAAGCCGAGCGTACGCGCCTCATCAGCGAGTACATCGCCACCGTTCCTGAGGAGCACCGCGCATCCGTGCAGGCGTTCCAGAACAAGATCGATGCCGCCCGATCGACCATGTCGCAGGACCAGTTTCTGACGTTCCTACAGCAGGAAAGCCGTGAACTTGCCGAGAACCTGTCCGATCAGTTTCTGGCGATCACGCACAAGGCACAGGACATCAAGCGCGAGCTTCGATCAATCGAATGAAGTGATAGCCGGCATCCCACCGTCCGAAGCACTTGTCCTTCGGTCTACGGTGGTGATGACCGTGATCCCATTCTCCGCCCGTGAACATCAGCCATTCCATCCATGGCAGATCACGGGCACCCCTCTCCCCATGGGCGTACACCTGGTGGAATGAACCTACTAGGTGGAGCCATCCAAGCGGGATGAGGTAGCAGAAGACCAGTGCCCAAGGGCTGACGAGCCACAGCGTACCGACGGTTGCAGCAACCACCAACACGTAGTACCGGTGCAAAAACCGGTGCAGGGGATCACGGTACAGGCGAGTGAGCACCCGACGGTTGAAGATGGTCGGGTTGTTCTTCTTCCAGAAGAGATAGCGCCAGCCAGCGTAGTGCGGATCCTTCGGGGTGTCTGCGAACTGGTGATGAGACGCATGCATCGCCGGCCACTGCACGCTTGACCCATAGATGGCGATGGTGCCAAGATATGCCAGCACTACGTGCCAGAAGCTGGATGTCTTGAAGGCACGATGACAGAACAGGCGGTGCATACCAACCGTGATGCCCATCAAGATGAGGAAGGTGCAGATGAGCGCTGGTAGTAGCCACAGTGGGCTCACCACACCGGTGACAAGGGCATACGCGCCAGCGATCATTCCAGCGAGCCCCACGTAGGAGGCCAGCGGTGTCATGATAAGGCGGTGATTGAAGAGGCGATCAGCGCGGGGCATGTGAGTGACTGAAGTCAAGGAGCATGCTGTATTTAGCCGCCTTGAGTGTCACTTCGTTGGACGTAACTGAAATCGTTTGTTCTTCGTCAAAGGTTCGATCACCAACTGTAATCTGCCCTAGACATACCAAGGCCTTGAACCCGCTGGCGACGATGAGCGTCTCGCCTGGATGCAGCACCCTCTTGACAACGGATGGCTGCTGCCCCTTGTTGATGACGCTTGGAATGCACACCCGCGTTGTGGGCTCTACGTACCGAAGCTCGAACGTACCGCCTTGGCCCACCACGTCATGCTCACTTGACAGAATACCTGGAACGCGATCGCCGCGCCGGACACCGTCAAGGTAGAATTCGGCTCGACCTTTCGTGAAGAAGGTGAGCGCCTCCGTCATCATGCTGTCACCGTCAACAGTCTGTCGACTGCCGACAGGGAAGTCACGAAACGTGACTACCCACCCAAACGCCCTTCGTACCCGCGTTTGGTCTTGGCCATTCGCATTGAATAGCGTCTCGATCAAACCTGCGTGTCCTTGATTTCTTCGAGCACCTGGTAGATGAGAGCACGCAGGTACTCCTCATTGACGCTGCCAGCAACGTTCGGGGTTTCGCTTGCGGGCTGCGCTTCTGGCACCGTCGGTACCATCTCGAAAGTGCCAGTTCCTTCGGTACCGATGGCGACAGGGTCGATTGTAGGCGCTGCCTGTGTGGCGCGCCACTGCTCCACGGGCGCGTACAGATCAACCCAAGCCGGAAGCTCTGAGCCTGCCGCTGGGATAGGGATGTTGAGGCTGGTCACAAGCGTGTCGTGCGCATACTCGACGATCATTGAGTTGTTCGGTGCGTCGACCGACATGATTTTCCAGGTGTACTGATGCATGATGTTTCCCTTTGATTAGAAGCCGCCGCCCTCAATCGAGATGTTGTAGTTCACATCGAAGAGGATGGTGGTACCCGAGCTGCTGTTTGAGATCTGTACACGGATGGTGCAGCTATCAATGTTCGGTGCCGACAGCCCCCACGAGCGGGTCGCTGTGAGCGGTAGCCAGCTATTTAGCACGTCACCGGTGTTAGGCGACCCAGAGATTGCAGTAGCCCTAATCCAATAGGATGAACCGATGCCCACGCTCTCTGGTGAATACCAAGACGAGTTGTACTGCAACACATTACCCTGCGTGTATCCTCGCTCATCACCGTCAGAGTAGAAGACAACCCACGCGGCAGAGTTACACCCGATGGCGCTACACGCGTGTCCGATATTGATGTCAGCATGATTGTTGACACCACCTGGAATTGCGTTAGTTCCAGGATTGTCAATGGTGCCGAGGATGTTGAGGCCTGGTCCATATCCTGCGTACCACGTAATGTTGGCGCCACCGGTGATCGCCGGTCCAGCCGCACCACCAAGTCCACCACCTGATACTGAACCGACATCATACGGCCCCGACAGAACACCAGCACCACCGTTGGCACCTGATGCACCTAGTCCGCCACCAGCACCACCAGCACCGCCTCGAATAGTGCCACCAGAAATCATTGTCTGCTGTGCGAACGCAGTACCACCGGTGCCGTTGGTGGTGTACGTACCTGCGTTACCGGCATTCCCTGGTCCTGGCCAATCGACACCTGCACCGGTCGCCGTACCTCCTGCTCCCGCAGTACCGCTTGACCTACCACCACCGCCACCACCACCGCTGTGTGACCAGGTCTGCGTGATGTTGCCAGATTTCTGCACCAGCGTCGCTGTTGCTCGAGCTGCACCACCACCGCCACCACCACCGCCACCACCACCGATGACGCCGTTGTTGTACATGCTGGTCGGGATGTTGTAGATGTACAAGCCTGTGTAGCCGTTACCACCAGCGCCACCAGCCGTTGTGCTAGTAGCGTTTGAGTTACCGCCTGAACCAGCCGCGCCACCCAGACCGGCGATGGTGCCGTTGTTGATGATGGTGAGCGATGATCCGGCTGGATACGGTGAAAGCCTGAGCGTCGTGAATGCGCCTGAGAAACCTGATGGTCCAGTAACCGTGACACCGGGATTGATGGTGACGGTCGCGATCAGCGGAACGGTCTGGTTCCAGCCGGCGGTCTGCGCCTTTGCTGTTAGCGAGTATCCATCAACAGTACTCGCTGTGATCGTGTCGTTGAAGATGAACGCGACGTTCTTCGTCAGCCCACGAAAGTTCGCGAGACTGATTGCTCCCGACGACGGTACCTGACCTGCCGGGGAGTAGTTCGAGCTCGTGACGTAACCCGTACCAGCACCTTCATAGTACTCGTCGATGCTAATAGGGTTCGATCCATCGAACTCGCCCTGGACGTCAAGCAGCGAAATGGGGTTCGGTGCTGATGGGGTAGACATTGATTACTTCTCCGAGAGCTTTGACTTCAGTTCTTCGATCTCGGCCTTGAGTTCCTTGATAGCTTCGACAAGAAGACCGACCGTATTACCGTACGCGACCGTGAGGTATTCATCTCCGTTGCCATCACGCACCACGCTAACGGCTTCTGGTAGCACCTGCTGTAGCTCCTGTGCAATGAGGCCGGTACCGCGACCCTCTTCAAGGTGGTCAAAGGTGACGCCTCGGAGCGTCTGCACCTTTTGCACCGCGTTGCCGATCTGCTGGATGTTCTTCTTGAGACGGATATCCGAGAAGGCAGTGACGTTACCGGAGAACGTCACGTTTCCAGTTGACAGATCCAGCACCATCGGGTGACGACCATTGGGGCCGCTGTCCCACGTGGTGGAGTTGGCTGTCGCGTTTCGCAGAACGTAGAAGATGCTGCTGTTGTTGTGCAGGAACGCCGGCATGTTGTCGGTGTCCTGCATCGTCAGCGTTGGTGAGCTGTTGTTGATACGCATGTTGCCCGATGCGTATACCTCACCGACAGCGCTGACGCCGGTGTTGCTTACTTCGAACCTTGTGGTGCCGTTGAGCCTGAACGAGTGAACGGAACCGGTGCTAGACGTGTTGTAGGTGGCGGCTGCAGTAGGACCCGCCGGTGCCGTCAGCTGCAGCACACCACCGGTTGATGAGCCGTAGATCGCCAGCGCGGAGTTGGACAGCGTCGCTGGCGTAAATCCGCTACCAGTTACCGTGAGACCCGGTACCGTGGTTGTCGATGTCGAGACCTGCATGCGATAGGTACCAGCACCATCAGACCAGCCACCGATGCGGAAGACGTTGTCGGTATCCAGACCCAGGTTAATGGCGTACTGGCCACCGCGGTGGAACGCCATGTACGACGAGTTACCGCTCGTTGAGTACGCCTGCAGCGGTGGCGAAGTGTTTGCGCCAATCGTGCCAGTTGAGCGGAACTGCCAGGTGCCGTCAGCGATGCTGCCCTGATCGGCAACTGCATCAGCGAGAGCACCGATAGATGCCTTGCGCAGGAAATTGTCGCTGCCGTTGGTGACCATCACCTGTGAGATGGAGGTCGCTGCAACTTCACTGTTGCCAGATGACTGGTTGATGTAGTTGTGGTACGAGTAACCGCTGGCGTCGCGTTGGATGACCGAGTTAGCAGTGACGCTGACGCTAGGTGACAGGTTGCCAGAGTGCCAGACTGGGCTTGAACCATTGATGCGGATGTTACTGATACTTGGATCGTAGTACCACTGCCAGGTGCTGTTGCCAGGTGCGTACACACCGCCCAGTCCATCAGACGCGCGGATCATGAACGTCAGCGAGTTGGGCGTTTCAGCAAACTGAATGCCTTGGTAACCGCCTGCCTGTCCACCGACGGCGAATGAACCATACGAAGAGACGTCGGGGTCAAGGTACGCGGTGTTCGACGTACCATAGAGCGTCAGCGTTGCATCGCCGTCGAGACGCATACGCAGGTTACTTGCCGCCGTGAACGTCAGGTCACCGCGCTGGTTGGTGATGCCGAGCTCGGTAGTTGCTGAGTTTCCAAAACCCATCCAGCCACGCTCAACTCCACCGCTGTCCTGCAGAGAGATCCAACCTACTTGCCCTGCGCCGGTGCCTGAGTTGTCGCTGTCACGAATGATCAGAACCGGTGTTGGCGCGTTGATGATTGGGCTGGCGAAGAACGTCGCAGTGGAGCTGAATGAAGCAAAACCTGATACGGACAGAGAGCTGTTGACTTCAGTGAACGCACCGCGAATGTAGTTACCGACGTTGCCGGCATTGTTGTAGCCGAAGTGCGTGCGGTTGTCGCCCTGAGAGATACCGTATGCTGGGGTAGAGAACCACGCCGCCGAGTTCGCAGGTGCTGCGTGCGACAGGTAGAAACCGCCTGGCGTTCCAATCGCCGTTGGGTTGATCGTGAGACGCGTTGCCCCGTTGGCGAACGTCATCGTGTCCGAGGTACGGTTGTAGTCGATGTAGTCGTTCGCCGCGAAGTTGATACCTGGGTTGCCGCTTCCGATGTCAGCACGAATGTAGAAACTGGCAAGTGAGTCCCAGGACAGGCCGATCCCGTTGGTGCTGAAGCGCAGGTTACCGGACATCAGGTCACCAGCCTTCAGCACATTGTCGCTGGCGGCACCAGTCAACGAAGCGGTGATGGTGCTAGCCGCGAAGTTGCCAGCTGCATCACGCGACACGATACGGTTGGCGGTGTTGGTTGACGTATCGTTGAGGTTGAATGTCGGGTTGCCTGAGACGCCGTTGGTATTGGACGACGTGGCGCCTGTCGCGTTCACCACGATCGAACGGACTGTCGCACCGCTCGCGGTGTCGCTGGTCCGAGCAATGAGACCGAACGCACCATCAGAGATTGCAGCGATTGCCGACAGAGTGTTGTCAGCACCTTGATAGGCGGGCGCAACAGTACCGATGGCGGTGATGCGGCCGCGGTCGTTAACGGTGATGACAGGGATGGCCGAGCTGCTGCCATAAACCGCAGGTGTCAGCCCCGCGATCTGTGACAGGTTGATCTGGCCAGACGAGTAAGCGAAGTCGGTCGCGGTGTTGATGTTGGTGACGAGCGTGTTACCAGAGAACGTGAGGCCCTGACCTGCATCGACTGAGACCACCGAGCCGGTGATGTCAATGCCGGTGCCCTCAGTCACACCGCCTGAAGCGGCGAAGCGCGACCATGAAACGGCGGTCGTACCTACGGTGACGATGGCGTTGACCTGGATCCACGCGCTGTCGGCGTCTACTGTGCCGCTGCGAACGAAGACGGCTGCGCCGTCCAGCTCTTCGGGAGTGTTGGCATCAGGTGCGCGAGACCAAGCAGAGCTTGACGCCAGGTAGATGCCGTTCTCGGCGGTGTTGGTTTGGTTCTTGACGAGGACGCGATCATTGGTGGCAACCGTCACGCCGTTGATCGTCTGCAGACCCGACAGGATGATGTTGGTGGTTGTCGCAACGCGCACCGACTGCTTCCACGCCATACCCTGAACGTACGTGTCAACGTAGTCCTTGGTGGCCGCATCGGTTGAAGCGGTAGGTGCACCAAGGTTGGTGATGCGCTGGCCACCCATCTGCAGGTTGCCAGTCATCGTGTCAAGGCCGTTCAGTCGGAGACGTGCGTTGAGCTGCGTCTGGATGGTCTGGGCTGTTGAGATGCCGTCGAGCTGGTTGATCTCGTCGGCGGTGATGCCGGTAGAGATGGCATCAATCAGAGCGTTCTGCGCGCTGGTGAGGTGGCGAGCATCATCTGCCATGTGGGCAGACAGATCTGTCTGCAGGTCTTCTACCTGCGGTACCAGGTCCTCACCTACGTTGGTGACAAGCTTGATCGCGCCCAGGTCTGGGTCTGTGTAGTACAGCTTCTCAGTGTAGCGGTCGAACAAGAAGCGACCTGGACCGAGGTCGCCAGTCAGACTTTCACCGCTCTGTAGAACCCATGCGCCAGAAACGTACTCGTACTTGTTGCCGTTGCGGATGTCGTAGATCGCGTTCTGGTTGTCAGTAAAGCTCAGCGTCTGGAAGGTGGCATTGGCCTGCGACATGGCGCTGAAGCCATACGGCGTCGGACCACGGAACTTGTTGAGGTACGCCGCTGATGTCAGGTTGATAGTTGCTACGGCACCACCGGTCAGGTACGTGGTTTGACTGAGGTCGGAGGTCTCCACGGTGAAGACGTCGCCTGATCGAGTGACGCGAATGCGGCAGCCGGTTGGGTGATCACCCCAGTTGGAGCCAGGAGTGTTTGGGTTGTAGCCAGCAGCCGTCCAGTTGGCACCATAGCCGCCGTTGCCCCACTTAACGAACGAGGTGCCGTCATAGACGGTGACTGCATCGGAACGGAGGTAGTTGTAGACGACGCGCCACGTAAAGTTGTTGCCTCCAGGAGAGCGAATGGCGGTGAGAGTGTGTTCACGACCACCAACGATTGCCCAAGCAATGACTACGCCAATGCTGTCATCGTCTGTCGCGGTAGACGCAACTCGTGATTCCAGCTGATATGAACTGTAGCGCTTGTCGCTGATGAAGCCGATGTGTGAGTCGCTGTTGACGGTCGATTGGATGGTGTCGGTGCCACTGTCGTATGACCACGAGGTAATCTCGGCAGAGATGGCAGGCTGTAGGCTGTCGAGCACCAGCGTACCAGACGCCGCAGTTGCGACATCAGGTTGGCCAACCTGTGAGAAGCGGATGTACGCGGTACCGGCGATACCAGAAGCGGTGATGGTCCAGGTGCCGTTGAAAGTGGTGTTGGTTGGGCAGCTGATCTGAACAGTCGAACCAACAGGGAATGAAGCCAGTAGCGTTGCCGAGTTACCGCTCAGGAACTGAGCGTTTGAAACCCCGGCCGTGCGAGTGAGGTTTAGACCGATGCCAGCGCTGTGAGAGAAGCGGAACCACTCGTTGAAGATGGTAGCGCCGCTAACGATGCGCGTTTGCGCCAGAGCAAGTTCAGCGTCGCTCTCAACAAATTGACCTGTTGTGGCGGTGAACGATTGAACAGACGTGCGGGTGTTGTCTGTCGCGATGAATGGGACCTGACCACGAACGCCTACCGGAACTGATGTCGAGATCTGCTGCTCAACGTACAGCAGGTTGGTGGCATCCGTGTTGGCGGTCGGTGTTCCAACGTTGGTGAGCTTGAAGCCACCGATATTGAGGTTGCCTGTCGCTGCGTTGGTGCCGTTGTGGTTGAGCTTGCTGTTGAGCTGCGTCTGAATAGACGACGTGACACCATCAAGGTAGTTCACCTCTGTCGCAGTCAGCGTACTGACAATGCCGTCGAGCAGCGTGTTCTGGTCTGCTGTCAGGTGAAGAGCGCCGTTGGCCTCGTGACCTGCCAGTCCAGTCGAACCTACTTCTGCCCACGCGCTTCCACTGTAGACACGCAGCTGGTTGAGGTCCGTTCGGAAGAACAGCTCACCGACATCGGGATTGGCAGGATCGGAGGTACCAGACGCCACCGTGGCGTTGATAATGGTCGATGTCTCGGTTACCTGTGGGCGGTCAATCAGCATGGTAGTCTTCTGGAAGGTGACAGACTATTTACGCCGGGGGACCAAGCTCTACCGAAGATTATGGTGGAGCAGTACTTGAGGTGGTGCAGGTGATCGTGTTGGCGGTGTAGGTACGAATGATGTTGGTACCGCCGGAATCGGTTGCAATCTCAAACGTGATGTCGGCTGTGGTGGTACCTGTGCTTGCTCGACTGACACCGAATGTGCGGTTCGATGATAGCGCCAACCACGTGTTGTACGTACCGGTTGTAGGTGAGCCGCTGGTGACCGTTGCCCGCAGCCAGTAGGAGTTGCCGGCACCCGCTGTAGTTGGAGAAAACCAGCCAGGTGGCGTACCAAAGGTTTCATTACCCGTACGGGTAACTGTGCCATCCGAGTTGACAACAATCGATGCGCCTGACGGTGCGCTGAAGTACTCGACATCGGCTGCGTTCCAGATGTCAGTACCTGAGGCGAGCACCGTACCTGACACGGTTTCGGTAAGCCCGCGGAACATGCCAACGCGAATTGTACCCGACGTGCTGATCGCGGTACCATCGGTTGCAGAGGTCGACTGGCCAGAAGGAACGTACGTCCCTCCGCGGTAGTACTCAGACAGGTTGACGGGGTTGACGCCGCCGAACTCTGTCTGAATGCTCGTCAGCGTGACGGCTGTGGTTGGTACCGGCATCTCACTTTGCTCCCTTGAGTTCGGCGATCTCAGCCTGTAGCTGCTTGATCTGCGCGCTCATTTCCTTGGTGGCCTCAATGAGAAGGGCAACCATGTTACCGTAGGCAACGCCCTTCATACCAGTCTCCGGATCGGTGGTGACGACCTCAGGTAGGATCTCCTCAATCTCTTGTGCGATGACACCAGCATGGCGCTTGCCGTTCTCTTCAGGCAGGTCAGTACGGACGTAGGTGTAGCCGCTGACCTTCTCTACCTTCGCAACGGCGTCGGTGATCACCTGGAAGTCTCCCTTGACGCGGCGGTCCGAGAAGGCAGTAACTTCACCACCAGCGTACAGCGCACCTGTCAGACCGATACCGCCAGTCACCTGAATGGAACCGGTCGTGGTTGAGGTCGCCGCTTGGTTAGCTGTCGCGTTCACAACACCATCGAGGCGAACTTCACCGGCGTCGATCCACAGCGCATACGAGTTGGTGATGGTTGTGTTGGTACCAGCTGCTGGTGCGCCCGCAATGTACAGTGTTGCTGCGTTGGTGACGGTAATACCGGTGTTGGTTGCAGCGAATGTCGGTGTAGAGATGGACGCTGCGACACGCGACGCTACCGTAGCCGAAGCCGCTGACGAGTTGTCAGTAGTAGTACCGGTGGTAACCTGCAGGGCGCATCCTGAGGTAGTCCAAGACGCCACCGACAGACCAGATGACGAGCATGATACCTTACCGCCGAATGCTGACAAACCGCCTGAAACAGTGAGTTCATTGACGCCTGCGATTGCCAAGCTGACCGAGGTGTTGGCAACACTGTAGAAGCCGGTGTCGGCGTCTCCAGCAAAGCGAAGTGATGGCGCTGAGACAGTACCTGCGCCGACACTGATGTCGTTGGTGCAGACAAGGTTGCCAGGAACTGTGACCTCGGTCGCTGAGCTACCCAGAGTGATACCACCGCCTTCAAGGTTGAAGTTTAGCGGAGCTGCCGCGCCGGCGTTACGAGCCATGATCTCGTTACCATCCATGATGATGTTTGCACCCGCATCCGCGCCGATCTGGAATGCATGACCGGTAGATGTAAGTGATGCATCAGTCGTGGTAGTGAGACGAAGGATTGGTGCTGTCACCGTGCCGGTGAACGTTGGGCTAGCAGTTGGGGCGGCTCCAATGGTGTTGTATGACACAGTGGCCGCAGCACCAGAGAAGGTCGTACCAGAACCACCACCAGCACCTGAGTTGTTGAAGGTGAGCACCTGCGGTGTGTTTGCTGTTACGGTGATGTTAGCCGAACCGTTAAACGATACGCCGTTAATGGTGCGAGCCGTCTGCAGTGTGGTAGCAGTTGACGCGTTACCGGTCAGAGGTCCAGTAAATCCAGCTGCGGTGACTACGCCGGCTGCCGAGATGGAAGCGACGTCGGTACCGTTGATCATGAAGCGGGCAATTGCAGCCGTCTGACCTGTCGGTGAGTTGATGTACAGGCGAGTTGTGCCCGTTGCGCCGGTGATGGCAGTTGCGAGTTCCGCACCGGTGATGGTACCACCGGTAGAGATCGCGCCGGTACCAGTAATGGCACCTGTGAAGGCGTGTGTACCTGCAACGTATGGGATCGTGCCGGTGTCTGCAGTGGCGTTAGTTCCTGAGAAGCCAATGTAGCCCTGACGCGTACCTGAGGTGTGCGCCATGAACTGGATGTAACCGCTGTTGCTGGCTCCACCAGCAACAAGCCCGACCTTACCGTTCGTGCCAGTACCGACGGTCACCGAGGTTGGGGTGATTGCACCCAGACCAAGGGTAATGGTACCGCTTGAGGTGATCGGTGAACCGCTGACGATGCTGATGCCGTCGTTACCAGCGATGGCAACAGACGTCACCGAACCAACGTTCGCCCACGAGGCTGCTGCACCGGAGCCGTTGGAACGAAGCACCTGGCCAGAGGTACCGTAGTTGGCGCCCGCAAGACCGATGGCGCCAACTGCATTGACGCGGATCGCCTCAGTGCCGTTGGTGGTGATGGCAACTTCGTTGGCTGCGGGGTGGTAGATACCAGTGTTGGTGTTGCCAACCCATGAGAACCCTGGTGTTGACACGGTATCCGCAGTTGGCGACAGGAACTGCGTGCCAGCGCTGATCGTGCCTGAGGTGACGATGGTACCAGCAGTGCCGCTCGGCGCAACGCCGACACCGAGACCTGGGATACCGGTTGAACCGGCAGTCTGTGACGTTCCACCGACTTGGAAACCACCACCCACAAAGTTGTAAATGGACGTCGTCGGAATGAACAGACCGTAGCGGTTAGTGATGGTGCCTGTGGCGAGCATGTCGCCGTAGAACACATACGCGTTGGTGACCGTTGCGCCTGCAATGCCCGCTTGAACACGAGAGCGCTGGCCGTACGCCGTGTTGATGACGCTGGTCGCGCTGCTGGCATTGACAAGGTTGTACGAGCCGTAGACCTGGTCGCCGATGGCTGTTGCACCGCTGACCAGACCGTAGTTGTACGAGCCGTAAATGTTCTCAACGCGGTTGTACGTCAGGTCCGCGCTGGTGTGGTTCGCGTAGTTGTACGAGCCAGTGAGTTCACCCTCACCGTCTACCGATGAGCCACCCGCTGGTCCAACAACTGCTTCGTTCTGTGCACCGCGGACGGTTGGACTGAATGCCAAACCGTTCTGCAGGTTCAACGTCATGCGGTTGAGCGAGCCGAGGTAGCTGCGGTCTGCCGTCAGCGCAACGGTGTTGTCGATGGTGAACAGGCCGAGGTAGCCGTAGCGCGTGACATCAGCTGAGTATGTCTGCGATGAGTAGATGGCCGAGTTGGAGCTGATCGATGCACCAGAACCTACAGCCAAGGCACCAGCGATGTCAACACCTGAGGTGGTGAACAGCGTGTTGAGCGTACCACCTGTCGTGATACCGACCTGATCGGCGGTAGGACGATAGATGCCGGTGTTGGTGTCTGCAGCGAACGTGATGGACGGAGATGCTGCTGAACCGTCGGCGAACGAACCGGTCGTGATGGTGATGCTCTGCCATGTCGGTGCTGAGCCAGAACCGTTCGACGTTAGAACTTGGCCTGACGTACCGTAGTTGGCACCACCGAGACCCCAGCCACCGTCAGCTGCGATGCGGAGGCGTTCGACTTCACCACCGCTGTAGAGACGCAGGTACTGCGATGTGGCAGAACCGGTGACAGTGAAGGCGCGAGAGACGCTGTTTGCAGCAGCAGTGGTTGCGTTTGGCGAGTAGAGCGCGACGGTTGGGATACCGCTAGCATCGCTTTCCATGCCGATACCTGCCAACCAACCAGAACCTAGGCCGTCGGCTTGACCAGCACGAATGCCAATACCATCCAGCGGCAGGTTGGCAACGTGTTCGCCGATGCGAACTTCAAACTTACCGTAGGTCGGCACGATGCCAACGCCGACGGTACCAGTGCTGCTAAAGCGCATGCGCTCGGTCGCACCAGTCACAACGGCAATGGTGTCGGCAGCGGGGCGGTAGAAGCCGGTGTTGTTGTCGCCAGTCCATGAATAGCCAGGAGACGCAAGAGTGTCGGTACCCAGTGTGAGGAACTGCGTGCCCGCACTGACGCTAGTTACTGCCGCAAGAGAGCCAGTCGAGTAGACGTTTGCTGTTCCAGAGCCCAGCTCCACTGATGATGCAGAGATGGCAATCGTACCATTGCTGTCAGCACCATCCCACAGCAGCATCTGCCAACGATCGGCAGAAGATGTAGTCGTCTTGATGGCGAGGTATGGCTTATTTGCCGTGTAGTCGGTCGGCGTCAGACGCAGGTATTCTTGGTTGGTACCTGCAGTAGCGATCTGAATGTTCTGATACGTGCTGAAGCTGTTGGTGCTGTTACGTAGGGCGACGTTGCTCGACAGACGGGCGTCAGCAACGGTGCCAGTTGCGATGTTGGTACCGCTCAGTGCGGTAATGCCAGATCCGTTGCCGCTTGCGGTGCCCGCCCACGAGATACCAGAGCCGGTGACCAGGAAGACGTTGCTGCTATACACCTGGAAGTTAAAGCCAAGCGAGCCGCCGGTGAGAGCGGTGTTGGCATCATCAGTGGTGACGCGGAACACCATCGCCTTGGCGATACCGGGATCGCTGAACGAAGTGAATACTGGCTGGGTTGCTGTTCCGTTGTTCTCGATGACGAGGTACTGGTTTGCTGTGCGGCGGAGGATCAGTTGGTTGTCGAGATCATTGATCGTCAGCGCGCCGTTCATGGTGGTCGCGCCGGCGATAGTCAGAGCGCCGCCAACGGTGGTATCACCAGTCTGCTTGACTTCGAACGCCAGCTTGTTGTACGGGTCAGTAGATGGCGTTGCCGCATTGCCCTTCGAGACGATCTGGAAGCCATCAGCTACGTCGTTTGAGCGCAGGCCGATAGTGAAGTGACCAGATGGGAAGCTTTCAACGAGGGTACCGAAGGTCGAACCAGAGATCAGTCCGTCAATATCGGTGTTGGTTGCAGACCAAGAAGAGATGGTAGCGTTGTCAGGCAGCGTGATTGTGCCGGTCAGCGTCGCATTGCTGATGCTCGGCGCAGTGTTGGTGACCATCGTTGTACCTGTGCCGGAGTACAGGTTGGTACCGTTTGTCACGCGACCGTAGTCATCAACCGAAACGCGGTTGAAGGTGCTGTTACCAACGCCAGTTGACGCGAGGTCGATGGTGTCGGCGTTGACAACGATGCGGCTAGCTGAAGCTGTGCCGATGTTGATGGTGTTACCAGTCTTCGTCAGACCTGCACCGGCAGTGAGGTCGCCTGCGCGGCTGAAGAGTGAGAAGGTAATGGCCGTCGTGCCAACGGTGATCGGATTGGACGTCACCACCACCCACGAGGTATCTGCCCAGGTGGTTCCAAGGTCAACGAAGACCAGGTCGCCGGTGGTTACCTCGCTTGATGGGTTGCCATCAAAGTCGGTGGCACGCGTCCATGCACCAGCAGCAGCGATGTAGACGCCGTTCTGCGAAGCGGTGGTTTGATCCTTGACCAGGACGCGGTCACCTGCCACAACGGCGATACCGTCAATTGTCTGGGTACCGGAGAGGGTAATGTTCGCCGTAGTAGCAACACGGACTGCGGCATGCGGGTTGACGCCGGCGGCGACGTTGTCGACGTACAGCTTGGTCGCGGCGTGACCGTCCGCGGTTGGGGTGCCAACTGTGACCGGGTTGCTGAAGGTCCAGGTACCAGAGATGGTCTCGTTGCCGGCGTTCCGTGCCAGCAGGGTACCATCGGTGATCTGGCTTTCAGTGATGGTGAGCGACGTCTGGTGCTGCGTAACGCCAGTCGAGGCGATGCGTGCGTCAGGGATGGTACCAGTGGTTAGCTGTGTGGCGTTGAGCGCTGTCAGACCTGAGCCTGAGCCGTTGAACGATGAAGCGTAGACCGCACCGGAGAAGCCAGCGCCGCCTGTTACGATGATCGTACCGGAGGTTGTGCTGGTTGAGGCAACGCCTGCTGGGAAGCTGACGCTGTTGTTGGCGTTTGCCTGCCAAGCGTAGGCAAACGTGCTGAAATCACCTGCGGCCGCGGTGTTGTGACGCAGCGAAAAGATGTCGTTGTCTACTACCAGGCGCCAGCGACCGGCTGGTAGAGTTTGGTCACCTTCACGGAACTCGAACTGCGGTGCAGTCGGTGCGTCGATGCGCGACAGACCAGTCGCAACGAAGCTGCTGATGGCGATGTTGCCGGCAGTGAAGCCGCCAGACACGTCACGAGCAACAATGCTGGAAGCAACGTTCGACGACGTTGCGTTACTTGTGATGGTGATGGTACCGCTTGACGTTACCGGTCCACCAGAAGCCGAGATACCCACACCAGACGTTGCGACGTCGATGGAGGTGACCGTACCCGTGGTGACGCTTGACCAGGTTGGAGGCGCACCTGAACCAGCGGACGTCAGTACCTGACCTGCAGTTCCGAAGTTAGGACCGCTTAGACCCCACGCACCAGCGCTTGTGATACGGAGGCGTTCAGTTGGCGTCGTGCCTGCAGCGGCTGTCGTTGACAGTACGAAGCGTGTAGGCACGCTGTCGGTCGCCACGGTGCCGTCAACAACAAACGCGAGGGCACCGCCGCGGGCGTAGTCGGTACCGTCTGAGCCCTCAAACACCAGGCTACCAAGCGCATCACCAGCAGTCACTGCAGCCTGTACACCAGCAGAGGTACCGCGCGTCTTCAGGAAGTAGGTGGCTGAACCGACCGTGTCGGCGCCCCACTGACCGAGGGCGATGCCGATGTTGCCAGAGTTGGTGTGCGTCTGCAGCAGGGGGTGGATGCTGCTGGAAACAAGCTGTGGCTGCTCGCCGCCGATGATCACGCGACCATCGCCCTTCACAAGGAACGGTGTGCTGTCTGGGTTTGCTGCATCTTCGACACGAAGCGCATCACCTGAACCTGCCTGCGTAACACGAAGCGCGTCTGTTGCCGAGTTGACCGTGATGGTCAGCTTTCCAGTCATGTCGTCGCCGGTGCGCAGCACGCGGTCAGCGCCAGTTTCGCCGATCTTGATGACGCCCTGGTCATCGAAGCTCGTGTAGTACGTCTTGTTGGTGTATGGGTTGAAGAGCAGGCGGCCGTAGCCGATCTCAGTGATAAGATCGGTTGTGCCCTGCAGAACCCATGAAGAACCGTCGTACTCGTAGACGTCACCGTCGCGTACGTCATAGATGACGTTGAGGTTATCCGAGAAGGCAATCACCTCGAAGCTTGCTGACGCCTGCGACAGAGCCGAGTAACCAATCTCGCGTGGACCGCGGAACTTTTCGAGGTAGGCAGCCGAGGTGAGATCAACTGTGATGGTTGAACCAGCAACGTAGGTGGTTTCACCGAGGTCAGATGCCTGCACGGTGATGGTGTCACCAGTACGGATGGCCTTTACGCGGGTACCAACTGTTGAGAAGTCGTCCCATCCACCGAGAGCCTGGTTGGGAGAATAGCCTGACACGGTCCAGTTGGCACCGTAGGCACCGTTGCCCCACTTCATCTGGTCGGTCTTGTCTTGGATAACGACGGCATCAGAGCGACCGTAGTTGTAGACAACGCGCCACGTGAAGTTGTTACCACCTGTCGAGCGCAGGGCCGAGAGGGTGTACTCACGACCTGTGTTGTCGACGGCCCAAGCAAGGATCACACCAATGGTGTCGTCATCCGAGTTGGTTGAGCGAAGCACCACCTCGTGCTCGTAGTCGGCGTAGCGCTGCTGACTGATGAAGCCGATGTACGAGTCACTGTTGACAGTAGTGGAAATAACGTCGTTGATGCTGTCGTACGCCCACGACGTGATTTCGGAAGAGATGGCGGGCTGAACGCTGTCACGGTTGATGGTACCAGCAACACCAGTACCGACGTCTGGTTCACCCGCCTGTGAGTAGAAAACGACGTGGTTGCTGCCGGTGTTGCTGACGGCGGTGATGGTGAACGTACCGCTGAATGACGGGTTTGCAGTCGAGGCGACCAGAATGGTCGAGCCGACGGTAAAGGCCGCCGACAGCGTTGACAGGTTGGCGCTGCCAAACTGGAAGCGCGAGACCCCTGACGTGCGGGTGAGAGTGCCGCCCAGCGATGAGATGTGTGAGAAGCGCGACCATTCAGCGAAGATGGTGGCGTTGCTGGTGATGCGCGTATAGGCATCAGTCAGCTCAGTATCGCTTTCGATGAACTGCCCCTTGACCATCGAGTAGCCAAGTTCGGTGGTGTTGGTGCCATCCGTCAGAATGAACGGGATTTGACCAATCTGGCCAGCAGGAATCGACTCAGAGATCTGTGTCTCAAGGTACTGCTTGCTGACGGCGTCGGTCAGGTTGGTAGGGAATGGCAGGCCAGTCACCGTACCACCTCCTACAAAGGTCAGGTTGGCACCGGACGTCATGGTGTCGCCTGACTTCAGCACGTTCTGGCTGGCGGCACCTGTCAGCGACGCGGTGATGGTGCCGGCGGCAAAGTTGCCTGAGGCGTCACGGTAGACAATGGTGCTTGGGGTGTTTGCGTTGGTGGCGTTGGAGACAACAGTTGGATCGCCAGCAACACCGCTCGCGTTGGTGACGGTCAGGCCGTTACCGCTGACAGCGATAGAGCGAGTTGCAGCAGTGCCTGAACCAGTGCGGGTAACCAGGCCAGTGGTACTCAGATCAGCAAATGCTGTCAGGTCGGTGTCAAGTGGTTGACCATCGGAGATGCCGTAGCCAGCGAGGGTGCTCGGCTTGCCGGTGATGTTGGCGAACGATGGTGTAGACGCAACGGCGCTCACCGCCGTCAGTCGGCCCTTCGAGTCGACCGTGAGGGTGATTGTCTGTGTACCTGAACCGTACGAACCAGCTGACACGCCGGTATTGCCAAGCACCAGGCTGTCGATACCACCATCGATGGTACCAGAGACGTCGCCTGTGATGTTGTACGCCGGAGCAGAACCCGCGGTGAGGTTGATCCAAGTCTCGGCCTTGTAGATGTACAGGCCCTCGGTGATATCACCCGAGTTGAAGTAGAAGAGATCGCCTTCATTGGCGAGGCTGGGCAGCGTCAGGCCGTTTGGTACGGTGAGCGTATCGGTGCTGGCGACGCGGTCCCAGTTACCGCCCGAGTACATGTACAGACCCTTGACGCGGACATCTGTGTCGCTGCGGAAGAACATCTCGCCTTCATGTGGCGTGTCTGGGAAAGCCGTTCCAGACGCGACCGTCAGGTTCGCGACGTTGCTGCCTTGTTCTAGTTGGATGCCGTGGAATTTCACAGGGGTGTCTCCGATTGACCGTCAGCCTATTTATGTGGTTGCTGTCTAGTGGCGGCAGGCACCATAAATACAGCGCAATGCAAACATTCAAACAGTTCCTCAGCGAAAACGACCTAGAGAGGCTCCACTTGGAGCTCTTTCTGCAGCGGCAGTTCGGTCTCTCCAAGGAGGAGCGTGTCGAGGTTGCTGACTGGATCGATGGTGAGATCGGCGACTTTGATGAACGTCCCGTCTGGCAAAAGATCTACGACTACTACGTCGATCAGATGCCGTATGACGTCGCGAAGGGCGAGGCGCCTGACTGGGAAACCGAGAGCTGGGTCAATGAGATGGTGCTGCACGACCTGAAGGATGGTGGTGTTGAGACGCACTTCAAGCCGGATGGTAAGAACCGCCCGCGAGACAGCTCTGATCCAATGCCAAGGCGCAGACACGATGACTACAGCAGCTACTAAGACCTTCAAGCAGTTCCTCGAGGCTGAGGCGGACGATCTCGAGCTCATGCGCTACGAGCTGTTCTTTCGCAAGGAGATGCATCTCTCGAAGGCGGCTGCAAAGGTTGCAGTTGTGTGGGCGAAGATGGCAGGACAGCTCAACGCACCGATGATTTCATCCATCCCAGATGATGGGTGGGATCACATTACCGATTGGGCAGATGCAATGTACCGCGCTGAACGCGGCAAGTCCATCTACGACGGTAGATCAGCAGGTGATATTCAGATGATCGTGAAGGCGCTGATTGCACGCACTATGCGTGAGAAGTACCATATGGAGCTGATGAACGCACCGATCGTCGAATCAGTTGAAGCTCTTGAAGAGCTTCCATTTGTCCTTGCTGTTCGTAAGCAGTACGGCATGTCCAAAGAGCAGGCACAGGAAGTCATCGACTGGCTCAAGGGCGAGAAGGACTGGGGAGATCTGGAGCATGATGTACGTGACGTGTTCATCGAACTTTGGGATCCAGATACGCCTGACCTCCACCATCCAGGCATGTCGTACGGAGACTTCGTGATGGATGAAATCCACATGGCTCTCAAGAAGTATCAGCTAGATACGAGGGATCTACCATGATCACCTTCAAGCAGTTCGTCAGCGAGGATGGGTTTCAGCGTATTCGAATTTGGACTGCGCTGACGAAGCTGCTCGGCTTCTCGAAGGATGATGCCCGACGACTAGCTGACTGGCTTCTTGCGGGTAGAACTAACGACGAGCTCCCAAGCTGGGAAGAACTCGAAGAGCACTACAATGAGAAGCTGACCGATATGAAGGCGGCAATCTGGGAGTATGGACCGATCATCTACATTCTCCTGAAGAACGACCTTAAGGCGCACTATGACATCGATCTTCCCAACGTTTAAGCAGTTCCTTCTCGAGGGTGGTAATGCCACCTCTGACTTCGGTGTTGTTCGAGCTACCAAGGACGACATTGTCAAGGCACTCGACTTCGTATCGACGCACACTGGCATCTACAAGCAGAAGCTGATGACCAACCTGCTTGGTTCCACCAGTCACACCCTTGCTGGTAAGAAGAAGGACAGCGGTGACATCGACATCGCCATCGAGGACGGCATGTTTGACCGCAACGAAATCGTCGAAAAGATGAAGCGTGCAACGGGACAGGACAAGCCGAAGATGACTGGCGGTAACGTCTTCTCTTTCGCAGTCCCAACCACAGGCGACCGCAAGGTGCAGGTGGATCTGATGTTTGTGCCATCAGAGAAGTGGGCCCGCTTCGGCTATCACGCAGCGCTTCAGAGCCAGCACAAGGGAGTTGTTCGCAATATGCTGCTCGTCAACGTCATGAAGCACATCTTCGAGAAGGACAAGGACCTTGTTGTCAGGGACGGTGATGAGGAGATCATCCGTGTACGTCGCGGCTTCAAGATGGACGGCGGCCTTGAGCGCCTCTATCGTATCGCCCCAATGCGCAAGGACGGCAAGGGCCGAGTGGCAGCGCGTAAGGCTACGCCTGAAGAGGTTGAAGCTGAGCTTAAGAAGATGGGCCGTCAGGACAAGTTCTCAAAGGACCCAGACGCTATCCTCGACCCAGACAAGGCGGCCGAGTTCATGTTTGGCAAGGGCGTCAAGGCGAAGGACCTGCTGTCGACTGAGGACGTCATCAAGCAGATCTTCAAGCTGCCCAATCACGCTGAGATCTTCAAGGGCGCCGTCGAGGATATCGAGAAGGTTGACCAACCGATCCCCGACGAGATCAAGCAGTTCGCTTAATTCTTGTTGTTTGCAGCGTTGTGCGTCCAGATGTACCGACCTGGTACATCACCAGCAGCGTAGCACTGGTTCTCACAGTAGATCGTCTCAACTTCGCCCTCACCAGCAGGTGTGACACTAACGATCTTCTCCCAACGGAAGCCATTCTCATCTTGAACTGGCAGCTCCATACCGACGGCGTCGGTCGAGAAGATCGGAATACCGTTGCTCAATGTCAGTGGTGTGTTGTCCGACACCGTCAAGCGGATACCGCTCTCAGATACCATCGTCACCAGCTGCTGTGTTGAGCGACGCGAGGAGATAACTTCGCCTGGAACGGTGCTGACGTAGTCGGGTGCCAACAGCAGAAGCTCATCACCTTCCACCACCTCGGCAACCTTGATACCGCTCGGGAGGTAGGCATTGATGGATACAGAACCACCGCCACCACCGATACCGCCACCGACTGCGTAGTACGCAGCGTCAAGGCGATAGGTACCAGTTGACACCAACCCCACCGTGCTGGCAGTGGTTGAAATTTGAACTGTGCCCGCTGTCTGCTCGATGCCCGAACTAGGCATGCCGCGTGAGACCGAAACGTTCGAGGTCAGTGGGATCCAGGTGTTGAGCGCACCACCTGTCACAATGGTGGTTGCTCCATCTGAGCTTGACGTCTGCTGAAAGCGAATGAAGTAGTACGACCCATTGAGAGGATTGGATGGCGTCGCCCACACGTTGGTGGTGCTGTCACCAGCTTCGTAGAACTTGCTGACCGCACCTGAGGGAGTGAAGGTGATGGAGACGTTGCCTGCAGAGATGTTCTCTGCCGCCACCAAGAACCCAGACGATACGGCTTGACCGAGCGCATCAGGCACGTCGAAGTACTCCCGTGGTCCAAAGACATGGATCGCGCCAAATCGGTAGCCCGGCGCGTTGACATACGCTGTGCCGCTTTCAGTCTCATATGAGTAGGAAGCTTCCCATGGTACCTTTACCACTACCGTCTTGTTGGTATTGGAAAGATTTACCACCATGAAGTCAACGTACTGGCGATTGTCAACGAGGGGTCGACGTTCATACGCTACATAGCAGCCTGTAGGGATGGTCGCGTATTGGTGGAGATAGGTACTGGATGCCAGCTGAGAGTAGAACGCCTGATTAGTGGCGTGGTAGTACACCAAGAAGCTGAATGGAGGAACCACCACGCTGTACTCGGCGTACTGGGTAATAGAGGAGCCTGATGGAACGCTACTTGGAAATGGACCATTGCCGGCAATGACTGATGTTGGCGAAGACACAGTCGACAGCCACTTCCATCGTCCAGGTAGAAGCGCGGTGTGGTAGATTCCGTAGTCATCTGTCGATCCGTGGTTGATGTCAAGCGTCAAGCTGTCAAAGTTCTTGATGCTCTCTGGCACCTCGAAGGTACCAATACCACCACCAAAGTCAGAGATGACGGCGCCTGGATTGTCAATCAGCGGTGTGGTGACGATGCCAGCCCCGGTAATCGTCACTTGGAGGTCAGTGAACGTTTTGACGCGACCACCCGGTTCATCGGCGTAGTCGTCGTTACCGTAGGCGATTGGCAGAACTGTCGTGAAATTGGAGTTTGCTGCCTTACCTGTGAGCGAGCCGACTGTGAAGTCGAACAGCTGGTTGGCCTTCGATGACCAGCCGCCGGTATTTCCATCGTTGCTGACGTTGAAGCGGCCACGTGGTACCCAGCTCTGTACGTTGTTGACGTCAAGCGCAATCAGCAGCGTGGTGTTGTCGTAGAAGAACTGGAGCGCTTCCTCAGGAGTTAGGAAGTTCGGTCCGCCACCAAGCAGAAGCTGTTGGATACCCATTACGACATCTCTCCAGTCACCTTCGCTACCGACGAGGAGCGGAACCAAATCGTCACCATTCCGCGAGGTGGGATTGTCTTGTTGCCGGTCGCTGCAGCGTCTCCATATAGCGTCATGCCCGCGGCCTGCACCAATGAGATGCTGGAACCGGTGTCATTGTAGATCGTGACCGTGTCACCACCGGAGAAGACGCCGTTGTCAACGGTGATTGTACCAGTTGCCGCCACGGCGCAACCTGACGTTACAGCGGTCAGCGTGCCGCTGGTCATGTTGGCAAGAGGTACGCGACGGAAACCTACCTCGACGTATCCACCAGCCGTGGTGTTGGGATTTGGGACATCAATCTGTACATCAGACTGCAGGTTCGTCATTGACAGCAGTAGGCGCTGACCACCGCCCGTGACGAAGCCGATCTGGTTGGCGTTGGCGCCTGGAGAATAGAGACCGGTATTCGGATCACCTGCAAACGCAAGACCAGGTGCACTAACGGTTCCATCGGCTAGATCAAGTTGGCCAGTCATGGCGTTTGAGCCGTCGAGGCGCAGGTTGCCCGATGCATTGCCGGTGACGTTGATGGTGTAGGTGCCTGACAGACGAGCTGCGGCAACCGTGCCTGTCAGCACGCCCGCGTCTAGCGCCGTGACGTTGAGCGCGACGTTGCTGCTACCGTTGAACGACACCGCCGCGGCCGTGGCACCACCAGTGATGCTGAAGTTGCGGGCTGTGGTCAGAGTGCCAGCGCTGGTGGCAGACGTTGCTGTCGTCGCGCTGCCGGCCGTCGTTGCGGTGGTGGCAGACGTTGCAGATGCAGCGTTGCCAGAGATGTTGATCGCCCACGTACCAGATGCACCGGTGCCTGTAGTTGATGGCGCACCCACCGTGTTGTAGGAAACCGTGACGGCAGCTGAGCCAGAGTACGCGGTACCAGAGCCTCCACCTGCTCCGCCGTTGTTGAAGGTGATGGCCTGTGGGTTGGCAGCGGTGATGCTGATGTTTGTAGTACCGTCGAACAGCACGCCGTTGATGTTGGCACCAGGTGACAGCTGGGCTGCCTGCGCAGCGGTACCGATTGACAGGCTTGCTGGGTTAACCCACGACGGTGCGCCCGAACCGTTGGCGCGCAGCAGCCAGCCAGCAGTGCCAGCACCAGTGGATGCAAGGGTGGTGGGTGTCGCGCCGTAGATGACGCCACCCTGTGTAATTGAGAGCGCGGTGCCGGTGCCACCCTTAGCCAAGCTCAGGATGCCGCCGATGCTGTTGAGCGACAAACCCGCTTGGTTGACGGAGACGCCAATGTTGCCGGCAACACCGTCACCTGCGGCAGGGCTGATCGTGATGGTGCTGTCGCCAGTGATGGCGCGAGTTGCGATGGTGCTGGCGTTGGTCTTGACCAGGATACCGTTGGTTGACAGGCCGCTGAGAGCGTTGAGTAGGCTTGACGTCAGCTGAAACGCGGTGCTGTCCAGACCATCAAGCGTGTTGGCGTTGACGCTGACTGATGCACCTGTGAGCGGGGTCCAAAGTTGACCTGACTGATCACCAAGCGTTCCAGCTGCCGTGTCCTGCACGAAGCTGAAGATGTGCAGGCCAGCATCTGCTCCTGATGTCTTGAGGAAGAGCGCACCGTCTGGAACACCGGTCGAAGGAGGCAAGGAGGCACCGTAGTTGATGATGGCGCCGCCGAAGAAGTTCTTGATGCTCATTGCGCTGTCCTGTTACTTGTTGAGTTGAGCCTTGAGCTCATCGATCTGCTGTTGCTGTTCCTTGATTGCCTCGATGAGCAGACCCACCAGGTTGCCGTATGAGACGCCGTACACGCCGTCCGACCCTTCACGCACGACTTCCGGTACGACCTGCAGAACTTCCTGCGCGATGAGACCGGTTTCACGTCGACCGCTGTCCTTCATCGTGTAGTCAACACCACGAAGCGCCTTGACCTTTGCCATCGCATCGCTGATGGTGACGATATCACGCTTGAGGCGGCCATCTGATGGCGCGTAGGCGGTGACGTTACCCTGTGCAGAGATGTTGCCGGTTACGGTCATGTTGCCTGTGAAGGCATGGAAACCAGATACGTAGTTGATGCCGCCACCGTCTGTGGAGCCAGTTGCTCCGGTGTTGCCGATGTAACCAGCACGAATGTCGTTGCCTGGCCAGAATTCCAGGTAACCTGAGTTGCCCGACCCAGATGACTGCATACGGATGGTTCCAGATACAGAACCACCACCTGCACCAGCCTGCACGTAGTTACCAGCGACAACGTTGCCTACCGTAGCAGAGATGTTACCAGTTGTCGAGATGAGGTTGCCTGCCGCTGAGACGAAACCGGTGCCGTCAATACCGAGCAGCGTCAGGTTGCCGGTCATGTTGATGCTGCCGGTACCTGGGAAAGACACGTCACCTACTGCCAGCGCGGTGGTTTTCAGCGGCCCAGTCATCGTATCGCCGGCCTTGAGCACGAAGGTGCTTAGGACTGGGCTGCCCTCGTCAACGATGTACCGCCACGGACCCCAGGTAGCCACAACGCCATTGTCGTCATTGACACGGTACCGAAGTTGACGGAAAGGCGTAGTCTCTTCCGAGTCCCAATTAGCAGCCAGCTGCAGCGACTTGGCACCCGAGGTTCCACCCACCACGGTAATACCCACCTGGTAGAACCCCATGTCTGTGTTGTATGCGTCAAAGCCAGTCAGCGAGCGAGACAGGAAATCCGCCGGCTGCATTGACGGATTTGACGTGACCGAGTTTCCGCCCATATCGTAGAACAGTGATGGGCGAGAATACGTGGTTGTGGTTGCGATCGGCCAGCCGGTAAACGTCCTCAGGCCGGTATCAAGGTTGCTGATCCGGTTCCACAGCACCAGATCGGTTGGAATGCTTGCCGTCAGCAGGTTTGAATTGATGCTGTTGACTGCGATGGAAACGTTGCTTGCGCCAGTAAAGGTGACTGCGTCCGCCTGAAAATAACCGGTGTTTCCAGCAGGACCAACAATGTCGATGGATGCGCCAGGGCTGAGCGAACCTGCGGTGGTTGCTGATCCGGCTGTTCCGGCGCTGTTCGCGTAGTTGGCTGTTCCTACTGTGAGCGATGCCGGGTTCAACCACGATGGCGCGCCTGTGCCACCTGACTGAAGCAGATGTCCTGCAGTCCCAACGGAAGTAAATGCGAGCTGTGATGCTGTTGCACCGTAAACGACACCTCCAATGACCGAAGCGTTGTTGCCTGTGCCGCCCTTGGTAACTGGAAGGACGCCGCCCATGTTGGCGAGGTTGAGGTTACCTTCGACCACATCCAGCGAGATGTTACCGCCGACACCGTTACCATCTGACACAGCGATGCGGTTGGCGCTGCCAGGAACAACGCTTCGAGTGATCACCGTGCCGGCGCTGTCCTTGACGAGGATACCGTTGGTACCAAGGCTGCTGATGGACGACAGGAGCGGGCTTGAGAGCTGGAAAGCTGAGCTATCGAGACCGTCGAGCGTGTCGGCGTCGATGGTTGAAGAGGTGCCGGTAAGAGGCACCCAGTTCTGACCTGCTTGATCACCGAGTGTACCGAGGTTGGTGTCGCTGATGAAGCTGAAGAGATAGAGGCCCTCGTCTACACCGCCCACCTTGAAGAACAGCGCACCATCGGGGGTTGTCGCGGCTGGCGGCAGGGCGGTGCCGTAGTTGATGAGTGAACCTGAGAAGTTCTTGGTAGGCATTGGTGGTCCTGAGCGGGGTTCTGCTTCAACCTATTTATGACGCAGCACCGCCACCCGTGGAGAGTAGAATGTACCTCAGTTGCACGGTGTCTCCTAGACCCGTTTCAGTGGGAGCTCTCGTAGCTCCCACTTTTCTTTCACCTGGGGCTGACCAGGAACAATTTCTTGTACGACCTACATCTTTCTGTTACCGGAAGGCTGGTGCTGTACAATTTCATTACCACTACCGGAGCTCGCATGGACCAGGCACCCTTCGACCACACCCAGTCGCACTACCTCAACAATGACTTTCGGACCTGCCTGCACAGCCTGTTCGAGCATGGCTACGAGGCGTTCCCGCGCGGCACCACCACCCGCGAGCTCCTGAACTACAACATCACGCTGGTCGATCCCCGCAACCGCGTTATCACCTTCCCTGAGCGCAAGACCAGCACCAAGTACCTGCTCGGCGAGCTCATCTGGTACTTCAGCGGTTCCAACGATCCGGCCGGCATCCTGCCCTACGCCAAGTTCTGGGATGGCATTCGCAACTCGGGCGACGTCGACGAGTACGAGAAGGGCACCATCAACTCGAACTACGGCAACCGTCTCTTCGGCCACGCCCTGCCGGCCGCCTTCTGGGAAGGACGCATCCAGCCCATCAACCAGTGGCAGGAAACCGTCGAGCTTCTGAAGAGGGACAAGGACACGCGCCAGGCCATCATCAACATCCACGTGCCGAGCGACCGCCACGTCGGTAACAAGGATGTTCCGTGCACCCTCAGCCTGCAGTGGTTCATCCGCGAGAACAAGCTGCACCTCATCGTCAACATGCGGTCGAATGACATCATCCTCGGCTTCACGAACGATGTCTTCCAGTTCACAATGCTGCAGGAAGCAATGACACTGCAGCTGCGCGAGACCTACCCCGGCCTCGAGCTGGGCTACTACTACCACAACGCCGGTTCGATGCACATTTACGATCGTCACTTTGTGATGGCGCAGGCGATCATCGCGAACCAGCGGGCCGTCGACATCTCGATGATCCCGATGGACCGCTTCGATGACGACATCCTGACCTTCCTCACCGGCACAGAGGCGGCATGGCAGGCGGCTGGGGCACCTGAGGACTTCGACTTCGACGCGGTTCCTGCATTCCAGGCCCTCACGCCGTATTGGCAGAACCTGGTGAAGGGCTTCTTCCTGCAGGATGAGAAGGCCCTGCACTTCATCTTTGGGCAGGAGGACTGATCATGTGGGAGTTCTTCCAGTACCTGATGGGCTTCGTCTGCATCCTCTTCGGCGTGGGTGGTGGTGGCGCGGCCATCGTCTACTCCCAGGACGGTGCCCGCACGAGTGAGTTCGGCTTCGCTATCATGCTGGTCGGTGTGGGCTGGGGCGCGTCGATGGCCTACATCGCCTACCGTCTTTTCGGGTTCAACTAATGCGCTACGAGCAGCAGATCCTCGAGGCGTTTGACCGCATTGGCTTCAAGCCGCGGGATCGTCAGGTTGAGCACATCAACAAGGTGGTGGTAGCCTTCCTCGATGAGGGCTTCACCAATGTCATCCTGTCCGCACCTACTGGAACCGGCAAGTCCATCATCGGGGCGGTGGTGGCCGACGTCATCCACCAGATCAAGTTTCCGAATGTCCGCAACGGCGCGTCGTTTATGCTCACCGCCACCAACGTACTGGCGCAGCAGTATCACGATACCTTCGGCGACCCTGACAACCCATGGGAGGGGACGTTCCTGCAGATCAAGGGAGCCGCCAACTACAAGTGCGAAGCGCTTGACACTCCCGAGGAACCAGCCAAGGCCGACAGCTGCAGCATCATCGCCTTCCAGAAGGCCGGCATGCAGGACATGGTGGACAAGTACTGCGGTCGATGTGAGTACCGGCTGTCGCGGTCGATGCGCGAGAAGAGCCGTCACCTCATCACCAACTACGCGTACTACTTCATCAATCGCATGTACGCAACGCACCCAATGGAGAAGCGATCGGTGTGCGTCTTCGACGAGGCGCACCTCCTCAACGATCTCTTCGTCGAGCACAACGCCATCTACTTCTCCGAGAAGCGCATCGATAAGTTCGCCGAAGAGATCTCGGAGAACCTCGGGCTTGGCAGCACCGACATCTTCCATGGCCTGAAGAAGATCAAGGACGACATGGTGATGGGTCGTATCAACGACCAGAACTATCCACAGCACCTGCAGAAGCTGCTGGACATCTACAAGGCGGTGAGCGATGCCTTCAAGGCAGCAGGTGACCGTAACTTGCGCTCACCTTCGAAGTACCTCAAGCTGCAGAAGCTCAGCAAGAAGTACTACGATCTCGGCTGCAAGATCGACGACCTCTTCATCTTCGGTTACCCGGCAGTTTTCGAGTACAAGGCAAAGGACTACAAGAAGCAGCAGAACGAGCATGAGATCAGCGTAAAGCCGATCTTCATCGGCGAGATGTTCACCGCGCTGCACAACGCGCATCACAACCTGCTGATGTCCGCCACCATCAGTGAGAGCTACGCCAAGCGGACGATGACGCTGCCTGGTACCACCAAGCACATTCGTCTCGAGCCGCAGTTTCCGCCCGAGAACAAGCAGGTCATCTTCTTCAAGCCGCAGACCCTCAACTACAACACGATGAAGGATCCTGAGACGGTAAAGCGGTTGTGCGCAACGGCATACCAGATCGTGAAACACCACACCGACAAGGGCGAACGCGGTATCATTCTGGCGCCAAGCTTCGTGGTGACGCAGTCCATCTCGTCCTCTCTGCAGGGAGCACGCATCAAGGGGCTCAAGGTCTTCGAGCACGTCCGCGGTGAGAAGCTGGCTGAGGTCCTGTTCGACTTCAAGCGGCACGATGGACCTGCTGTTCTGGTGACGCCATCCGGTTTCGAGGGCATCGACCTACCAGGCGACCTCAGCCGGTACCAGGTAATCGTCAAGGCACCGTTCGCTTCTCTCGGTGATCGTCGGATTGAACACATCCTCAACGTCTATCCTGACATCTACAGCATGATCGCCCTGATGAAGATCGTACAGGGTGCAGGTCGAAGCGTTCGCTCGCAGGAGGACTACGCCACCACCTACATGCTTGACACCGCGATCCAACGGCTGTGGACGAAGGGCAACGAATGGCAGGACGAGTTCCTGACACGGTTTACCTCCAACCTTGGTTCTGTCGACCACGACTGAGCAAACCGGTGTAGAATGCACCATGCCATTCGGTTCCAAGCCAGACATCGACTATGCCCTAGCTAAAGCTGCCAGAGCACCCCGTCGGGCACGCCGAGCTCGCAACCGAACACGTTCACGAAAGAAGTGGGAAAACCCAATGGATGACATTCCGCTGTTCAAGCCTCACGCCATCCCCAAGAACGAGGTCGTTCTTGGTGTCTACGGCTCTGAGGACTGGGTCAACGCTGATTGGCTGCGCAGCCGCCACCTCAGCGGCAGGGCCACGATGGAGACCCACGACACGTGGATCACTCCCGCCGACTTCAAGCTGAGCGTCTTCGTTCGCGCCCTCGGCTTCAAGTCGTTCACGTTCTTCGGCCACCAGAAGGTCCTCATCCCTCAAGAGATGGGCATGCTGCTCCTGGAGCAGACCAAGGGCAAGATCATGGTGACCTTCACCGGTGATCCTGACTGGGTCGAGGAGTGGGAAAAGAAGTTCGACGGCTCGTTCAAGCGTGCCGAGAACCTGATCGAGTGGGTCTACAACTCTCGCGGCGACACCATCTCGGTTCCGCTCAACTTCCGTCCGGCCATCCAGGCAGCGTATCCCTGGATCAACCAGCCGATCAACGACTACATCGACGAGTACCTGGACAGCGACGCCAACGTCCTGATCCTGATCGGCCCGCCCGGTACCGGCAAGACCACGTTCATCAAGAACCTGATCCACCGCGCCAAGGCCAATGCCAAGGTGGCGTACGACGAGAAGGTGCTGCAGGGCGATGACTTCTTCGCCGGCTTCATCGAGGACGAGTGCCGCTTCCTCATCATGGAAGATGCCGACGCCTTCCTTGAGAGCCGCCAGGATGGCAACACGATGATGCACAAGTTCCTCAACGTGAGCGACGGTCTCATCTCCGCGGCCGACAAGAAGCTGGTCTTCTCTACCAACCTGCCGAACGTCCGTGATATCGACAGCGCGCTGCTGCGCGAAGGTCGGTGCTACGATGTGCTGGAGTTCCGCCCTCTGGAGCGAAGCGAGGCCAAGGCCGTGCTGGCGGAGGTCGGCTCTGATCGTGAGCTGCCTGATGGCAAGGAGTTCACGCTCGCCGAGATCTTCAGCTCGCAGCCGTCCAACAACAAGAAGCCTCGCGGTATGGGGTTCCACCCGTGAAGATCTACTCTCGGCCACCTGCTGAAGACGACGATGTCCTGATTGGGTCGGGACAGAACGTGCTGATGCTGACGGACGAGCAGCTGGAGCTCATCGCCGCGCTGGTATGCTCATGTCGGCTCGGACAGCAGGGATACTCCAACGCGGCCTATGAGATCATCGACATGATCGAGACGGCGTACGGCTCTGATTGGATGCACGACGCCTCTGACAAGGTCGACCCGCAAGTCAGCATCGAAGACACCGCCGGCAATGTAGTGTTCAACAGCACTGCCGGCATTCACTACGTCACCCTGGAGGTTTGATGTCCAAGTCTGTATTCGCGATCGAGGGGCTTGACCGCCTCGGCAAGAGCACCCTCATTGAGGGTATCATGAACGCCCTGGGCTACTACGAGGTGGTTCACTTCAGCAAGCCGAGGAAGCTTGACGCGTACGCCAACACCGCGCAGGTGCAAGGTGTTCCCGCCGCCAGCCTGCAGGTCTATCACTACCAGCAGGAAAGCTTCCGCAACTCGATGATCATGGCCCGCTCTGGTGCGCGCATCATCTTCGACCGCTGGCACTTGGGCGAGGCCGTGTACTCGCCGATGTACCGCTTCTACAGCGGCGACTATGTCTTCGACTTCGAGCGCAACCACAACATGGACAGCGTCGATGTCCGCCTCATCCTGTTGACGGAAGATTTTAGCGTCTCACGCCACTTCGTCGACGACGGCCAGTCGCTCGGTACTGTGAACGACCGCGAAGAGGAGCAGAACCGCTTCATCACCGCGTTCAACCGCTCCATCATCCGCGACAAGCGCATCATCAGTGTGACTGACCCAGGGCTTGGCGGCTTCAAGCCGAAGGACTGGATCCTTGCAGAGGCGCTGGCTTGAGGATCGTCGCCATCTCAACTGAAGACGAGGCGAAGCAGCGGTACGAGGCCGCGAAGTCTCAGGGGTACGTGACGTTCATTTACGACCATGCCGATCCGCTGCGACAGCTTGCTAGCGACAAGTTCGTCTACGTCAGCAGCGACAAAGAGCTCAGCGAGAAGATCCAGCTACTACAGGCTGATCACAGCTTGATCGAAGAAGTGATGAGGTTTTGATGGCTTCCCTATTTGGCGCAGCATTCGACAGGCTCGACCGTGAGGTGCAGCGCGCTCTTGCCAAGCGGCTCCAGCACCGTCGCATGCGCTACCTCAAGGCGATGGCGCGTCAGACAGTGCACTCGGAAGTGATCCTCCTGGGCGATACTCCTGGACCTGGTCGACCGAACAGCCCCAACTTCCATCACACACCCTTCTACAGCACGAAGAACTCCAGCCTGTGGATCAATCGGCTGTTGGGTGAGCACTCAATTCCCGAGACTTCGCTGCTGTGGTTCAACACCACCCTCGCAGACGGAACTCCTCTGCTACCTGAGCTCTTCAATCGTCAGCTCTACACCAACCCGCCCGTCATTTGTCTGGGCGGCAACGCCGAGAAATGGCTCACGAAGGTGGCGGAGTACGAAGGACGCTTCGTCAAGGTGCATCACCCTCAGGCATGGAAGAGGTTCCACTCGAAGGAGCACTACCCGCTCATCGATTACCTCGAGGATGCGCTCGACCTAAACAAAGATCCAATCTGACGGCAACTTCCCGAGTACAATCGGATAAGTAAGTGCGGGCCTCAAGAAAGGACATCATATGCGAGTGCTAGTAACTGGAGGGTTGGGCTACATCGGGTCGCACGTTGTGGCTGAGCTCACTGACTATGGGTGGGACGTTGACGTTATCGACGACCTCAAGGACAACGAGAACTTCGATTTCGTGCAGGACCGGGTGAGCAACCTCTGGACATCTGAGGTGCAGCAGTTCACGCAGGAGATCTACGGTCAGCACTACGACGCCATCGTGCACCTCGCCGCTCTCATCTCCGTCGAGCAGAGCACGCGTGAACCGAACACGTACTGGCGGAACAACCTGACGGCGACGATGGATCTGTGTAGGCTCAAGACCAACCACCTCGTGTTTGCGTCGACGGGAACCGCCTTCAACCCGACCAACCCGTACGCCAAGACCAAGGTGGCATGCGAGGAGTACATCAAGGACGTGCACGCATCTGAGGCGCAGCGCTGGATGAAGGGCTACACGATCTTCCGCTTCTACAACGTCTCGGGGCTCCGTGAGGGCATCAAGCCGACCGGTCAACCAACGCACCTAATTCGCCTGTGCGCCGAGGCTGCCCGTGGATTTCGCCCTGAGGTCAAGGTCTTCGGCAGCGATTACCTGACAAGGGACGGGACGGCGGTGCGCGACTACATCCACGTCGAGGACATCGCTCGATCCATCCGCAACGCCATCATCCACGGCCCGGCCAACACGCCGTTCGAGTGCCTTGGTACAGGTTCAGGTTCGACGGTGCTTGAGGTCATTCAATCAATGAAAGCCGTAACTGGGGTCGACTTCCGAGTTACAATGGCTTCACGTCGAGCAGGTGATGATGCAACCACGGTGTGCCCTTCGCAGTACCGTCACATCAGTCTCACCAAGACCCTCAATGACATGTGTCTTTCAGCCTACGAAAACCTATGAGCAAGAAGATCCTGATTACCGGTTTCAACAAGAACCAATGCACCCGCAAGTTCTACCTGCGGCAGCAGCTCAAGGTGGTGCCTTCGCACTACTCGCTCTTCAACTGCCTGACTGACATGGGCTACGAGGTCGAGCAGCGGCAGGTCACCCTCGGCGAGGACCTCAGCGGCTACGACGAGGTGATCGTCTTCATTGCCGGTCCTCGTCAGCTGGTTGCGACGACGGTGTACGAGGGCCTCTATGCCATCTCGCAGCACCCGTACTGCATCCTGGCCTTCGATGACTGGCAGGTACCTGACCTCTTCAAGGGCGTCGCGAAGTGCGACGGCAACCCAGACGAGCTCTTCGCGCAGTTCATTCTCGACGTCAACAAGAAGACACTCGAGGAAGTCAAGCCGTTCGAGGGCCACTTCATGCACGCGCTGAGCCGTATCACCAAGATGCAGAACCGCATGCTCATCAGCGCCTTCCGGACCGAGCATGTCGGTGACGCAGACAACTACGGTCCGCACCTGCTGTTCGACAAGATCAACTACCCGCGCAACCGCCTGTTCGTCTACAACCCGAACCCGTACCACCGCAACCGCAAGCCGGGTGACGTACTGCACGAAGGCGCCGAGGATCCGACGTGGGTTGCCCCGACCTTCAAGATGGGCGAGAGCCTGCCTGTGAAGAAGGAGCGCCGCTTCAACTTCGCGTCGCTCGTACAGAGCAAGACACAGAAGTGGCTCAAGAAGCAGGGCTACACTGGCAACCCGAAGAACGATGAGGAAGGCACCATCGGTTCCTGGCCAGTCGATCTCTACGGCTCAAAGGCCGAGACGCAGAAGCGTCTCACCGAGGATCAGATGTGCGAGGTATTCGCTCGCGATTGGGGCTGCCTGATGCCGGGCTACGAGCACGCTGGCTCCGGCTGGTGGCGCGCTCGGCCGCTGCAGGCCGCCGATGCTGGCTGCATCCTGATCGGTGAGAAGAAGGAGCTTGCCGTCTACTACGGCAAGGACAACCCAATCATCGAGCTCAAGGCGTCTGACCTCATCGAGCTGAGCGACAGCGAGCTCGCAGAGGTCGCGATGGAGCAGTACCGCGCTATCTACAAGACGCACCCGCTTGACAAGGCAGTTCAACGTTCTGAAATCGCAGCAATCCTGGAGGCATCAAAATGAGCGCACGTTTCACCAAGAAGTTGTTCAACGCTGAGGACGGCACCCGTACCCTGGGCTTCTACCTGCCGAACAACTCGCAGGCCTTTCTGACGTTCAACGTCAACATCCTGGAGGACATGCGGCTGGATCATGGTGATCTAGCGGTTGCCCGCCAAGTCGCCATCGCCATCCAGGACATGCTTCAGATCCAGCTGACGCCTGAAGAAATCGAGTTCGCCGTGGAGGACATCTGATGAAAGTTCTCGTCGTCGGTGCCGGCTTTGCCGGTGCCACCGTGGCGCGAACGCTGGCTGAAGCTGGTCACAAGGTGCTGGTGATTGACCAGCGTGACCACATTGGCGGCAATGCGTTCGACTACGTCAATGAACACGGCATTCGGGTTCACAAGTACGGTCCTCATCTGTGGCACACCTCCAACGATGAGGTGCAGGAATGGGCCTCACGCTTCACCGAGTGGGTGTCGTATCGTCACCAGGTGACCGCGCAGCTCGAGAACAACAGCCATGTTCCGCTGCCGATCAACCACGAGACCATCGAGAGCGTCTTCGGCAACCGCTTCGATGCGTGGGCTGATGCAAAAGGCTGGATCCAGTTTGACTGGGATACCGGTGCGATGGTTGGCTACCGCGAGGGAGCACACGAGGCCTTCCTTGAGACCATCGTTGAGCACCACCTCGATGTCACCAACAGCCGTCAGCACGTCGAAAACTCGGTTGGAAAGGAGCTGTGCGACCTCTTCTTCGAGCCCTACACGAAGAAGATGTGGGGGCTGTCGCTCAGTGAGCTGCCCGCATCGGTCGCAGCTCGTATCCCAACGAACGTCGCCAGCAGGTCATTCGACTACTTCCCGAAGGACAAGCACCAGGTCCTGCCGAAGGATGGCTACACCGCGATGTTCAAGAGGATCTTCGATCATCCGAACATCACCGTTCGGTTGAAGACGAGCCGCCAGCACCTGATGGACCCGAAGCTGCAGGTCTTTTGGCAGAACGAGGTCAAGTTTGACCCACGCTCGTTCGACCATATCTTCACGTCGGAGCCAATCGATGCGTTCTTTGATTGCTGCATGGGCGAGCTGCCTTGGCGCTCTATTCGCATGCACACCTTCTCGGTACCACTGCCGAGCGTGCTGCCTACACCCGTCGTCAACTTCACCCACACGGGACCGCACACTCGCGTAACGGAGTGGAAGCAGCTGCCAGCGCATGGGAGCAACCCGCACTGGACGACATTGACGGCTGAAGAGCCGTGCGACTACCGTGACAACAACCTCGAGCGGTACTACCCGGTCAAGACGTCGCAGCGCGACTGCCCGAACCGTGCTCTCTACAACAAGTACGTTGAGCTCGCTGAGAAGGCGAAGAACATCACCTTCATCGGTCGCTGCGGTCTCTACGCCTACTACGATATGTGGATGGTGATCGCACAATCCCTCAAGATCACCAATGACTTTCTGAAGGAACGCACATGAAGTTTGATCGCCCAACCCTCGTCACCCTCACCGCACCGACGTGCAGCGGTAAGAGCTACCTGCTGAATGAGGTCACATCGCGCGGCATGTTCAGCCGCATCGTCAGCACCACCACTCGCGCCCAGCGCCCCGGTGAAAAGGCCGGCGTCGACTACGACTACATCAGCATGGAGCAGTCCAAGCAGATGGAAGCAAACGGTGAGTTCTTCGAGCTCATCACCTTCAACGGTGTTCGCTACGGCGTGACGCATGACCAGATGAACCGCGCAATGAGCGACACCCGCGCTCCCATCGTCATCCTTGAGCCGCAGGGTCTGGAGATCTACCAGCAGAAGTGCAACGAGCGTGGCTGGGGCGTCTTCAAGATCTACGTCCACACCACGGAAAACGTTCGACTGAAGCGCCTGCTACAGCGCACCATCGACACGGCATGTGGTGCTGTCGACACCCTCAACCCCGCACCAGGCAAGTACGCGCAAACGTTCTTCGACGTTGGCTCTGACGAGGCCAAGAAGGTCATCACCAACGCGGTGAATGAGCACCACCGTCGCGTACTGAGCATCACCGGTGACGAGCGCCACTGGTCGAACCGCTTCAGCTGGGACGCCATCGTCCCTGGTGACGACCTCGAGAAGGCCATCTCGATGATCGAACAGGGCATCAAATGGCGCAACCGCAAGGAAGCTGTGCCGCAGGCCGTCGGCGCAGTGACGCTACCGCTATGAGCGACAAGCACCGCGGCCGTATCGGCTTCACGTGCTCCACCTTCGACCTCTTCCATGCCGGTCACATCATCATGCTGGAAGAGGCGAAGGGGCAGTGTGACTACTTGATCGTCGGACTGCAGACCGACCCGACGATCGATCGGCCCTCCAAGAACAAGCCAGTCCAGTCGGTCTTCGAGCGCTACACACAGGTGAAGGCGTGTCGCTACGTCGATGAGATCGTGGTGTACGCCACTGAGGAGGAGCTTCGAAACATCCTCCTCGCGTACCCGATCGACGTGCGCATCCTTGGTGAGGAGTACCGCGACAAGGAGTTCACGGGTCACGACATCACCGGCATGGAGTACTACTTCAACAGCCGTAAGCACACCTTCTCGTCAAGCAGCCTGAGGGAGCGGGTGTATCAGATGGAGCTGGCTAAGAGCTCCCAGAAGAGCTCCTAAGTTCCCTAAGAGCTCCCAGAAGAGCTTTGACCCCGTCAACCTGTGTGACGGGGTTTACTCCTGCGCGTCCCTAGGCTACAATGCAACATCGGCGCTATTTGTGCCCTAATGCTATAAACCGCGGAGCGCGTGTATGGTGAAGATCTTGGTGTGGGTACTGGTGCTGCACTCATGGGACGGAGGGATGGTCGTGTACGACAACCTTGCGACCTACGACAGCTGTGACCGGCTTTTGAAGCGGTCAGTTGCATCTGGTTACGAACGTCGCAGCCAAAGCGGCACCGTCAACGGCACCTGCACTCAGGTTGAGAAGTTCGTGCCTGCGCAGGTCGCTCCGGTCGTCAACGTTTCACCAGCTGAAATCAAGGTCCCTGCACCGCAGGTTCGCGTCATCATCAAGGAAAAGAAATGAGCACCCTACTCCATGCCCAGTCCGTGCTGCAGGAGCAGCGCATGACCTACGAGTTCGACCCGAAGGCCCTTGAGGTACTGATCCTCAATGACCTCGGTCTGACGCCGATCGATGCCAAGGTCGAGTTCCTGGTCGGTGACACATGGACCGGTTATGGTCAAGGTGAGACCAAGTCATCGGTCTTCACCGGCGTGCGCGTCACCTCGAAGCGCCGTGCCACCATGCAGAACCAACGAGATGACGTGATCGGAGACCGCTGATGCCGAGCCCCCACAACTACCGCCTGTACTCCTTCGTCGCCAACCACTACCTGTCGCCGCTGCAGTGCGGCCTGCAAACGGCCCATGTGGTGAGCGAGATCGTTACCAACATCAGCAACCGGCATGACGGCACGTTCATGGACTGGGCCGCGCTGGACAAGACCATCATCATCTGCGGCGCCGGCAACCATCAGGGCGTGCTCGACTGCTGGGCCGAAATAAAGTGCACCGGCATCGACACCGGCTTCATGCCTGGCGCCATCTTCTTCGAGGACGAGCAGTCGATGAACGGCATGGCAACCGCGTGTGGCGTCATCGTTCCTCAAAAGTACTGGGACGTCGTCTACGAGGACGGCATCCAGAACGGTCTGGGCTACGAGCGCTACGTGCACGCGGTGAAGGACATCAACGGTACGGTCACTCAGCTCATCGAGTACCCGCTGACCCACCCCGAGGGCATGTTCATCAAGCACATCAAGGGCTACCGGCTAGCGTAACATTCCACCAGGTGGAAGTAGGATGTTACACTTGAGCTGTGTACATCCTGCCCCACCTGGATAGAATGGCAACATGTCAAACACATCCTCACAGCACGGCATCTACTTCGGCTTCTACTGGCAGACGCACGAGGCGGAGCGAGCTGAGACCTACGCCGAGGCTGACGCCTTGGTATCCGCTGCCATCAAGGGCGGCATGAAGAAGGAAGACGCGGTGAGAGCCGCGCAACACATCTTCTCTGCCGGCTGGTCTGCTGGATCTGACGACGAAGCCTACAACAGCCACGACAACTGAAAGGAAACAACCATGCTGATCCAAGGTCTCTCCACGCCCGTCTTTGCCCTGCGCACCATCGACGCCTACATGGACGGCTACTACATCGACCGTGACGGTACGGTGTATTCCACCAAGGGCCGCACCGGCGTCGCCAAGCTGTCGGGCTCCACCACCCCGAGCGGCCGCTACTACACGCTGAACAAGCGCACCCACCGCGCCGACGACGTCTTCCGCCGTGCCAAGGCGCATCGCGACTTCGTCATCGAGACGAGCCCGGGCGTGGTCAGCCTGCCCAAGGCCGTCGTTCCTGCTGGTCTGCCGGTCGGCCGCACCAAGTCGGCGCGTCACGCCGTCAGCGTCAAGGGCTACGTGCTGGCCACGCTGGCACCGAATGACAAGCTGGTCTTCGGCACCGAGCCGGTGTTCCACGTGTCGGACGTCACGGCCCGTGAGGAAGCTGAGCGCATCGCCAGCGGCACCGGCGCCGAGGTCGTGATGCTGAAGGTCGTCGGCAAGGTGAAGGTCCAGAAGGCGGTCTGGGAATGAGCACGATCTACGTGCTGATGGCGGTGCTGGTCTTCAACGGCCGTCCTACCGACTTCTCGCAGGAGTTCATCTCCAAGGAAGCCTGCGAGATCGCCAAGGAAAGCATCCGTCAGAAGACCTCCGACGGTCGTTACATCCTGCTGACCTGCGAGAAGAAGTGAGCCAGCTTGCTGACATCGAGGACATCGTCCGGACCCAGCCAATGGAGCCGGACGAGCGTGCTCGCCTCTTCTACGAGCTGATGCAGGCTCTCGGCTGGGAAGTCGATGGTGTGCATTCACCTGCCGATGCGCAGGTCTACCTCTTCCAGATGAGGGAATGATGAAGTTGCTGCAGGAAACCACCGAGTGGAAGGTGCCGACGCCCAACCACATCTACATCTTCGACGGTTCGTCCAGCAAGATCGCGGGCTACATCAAGGCAGGCACGAAGGTCGCCATCAAGTTCAGCGCACCGATGGGCTTCGACAAGCGCGGCCGCACCTTCACTGAGGTCAAGCCGAAGGGCTTCGACCTCTCAGCTTTGTAACAAGTCCTGGCTTGTTACAACCTGCGTCCCGCCGGTGGTGTATAATAGCACCAACACGGAGAACATTGACACATGGCAACCAAGTCCATTGAGCAGAAGTTTCGCAAGCTGAGCGAGGTCGAGCACGTTCTGCTCCGACCCGGCCGCTACATCGGTTCCATCAAGCCCCACACCGCCGACGAGTACGTGCCGAACGTCAAGTCCGCCACCGACGTCACGATGGTGAAGGGCAGCTACACGTACAACCCCGGCTTCCTCAAGCTGTTCGACGAGGTCATCAGCAACTCCGCTGACCACAGCAAGCGCCCCGAGGGCAAGCACCTCGACACCATCCGTGTCGAGGTCGACCAGGACAAGGGCGAGATCACCGTCTACGACAACGGCGGCATCCCGGTCGTCAAGCACAAGGAGTACGACCAGTGGGTGCCGGAGATGATCTTCGAGCTCCGTGCTGGTACCAACTTCGACGACAGCGAGGAGCAGACCCTCACCGGCCAGAACGGCGAAGGTGCGGCCCTCACCTGCATCTTCTCGACCAAGTTCCGCGTCGAGACCTGCGACGGCAGGAACCGGTTCCTGATGACGTTCAGCGAGAACTCGCAGCACCGGCCGCCCGCCAAGGTCACTCCCGCCGGTGGTGACAAGGGCTACACCAAGATCACGTACGTCCCCGACTTCGAGAAGCTCGGCATGTCCGGCATCGACGGCGACAACATGAACATGCTGCTCGCACGGGTCTACGAGATCGCGGCGACCAACACGCACCTCAAGGTCTACTTCAACGGCACCCGTGTGATGACGCGGACGTTCAAGGACTACATCGAGATGTTCGTCGGCAAGGACGGCGAGTACGTCTTCGACGACGGCGAGAGCTTCAAGGTCGGTGTCGCCAAGTCCGACGACGGCTTCACGCACACCTCGTTCGTCAACACGACGCGCACCAAGATCGGTGGCACGCACATCACGTACGTCGTCAACCAGATCGTCGACAGCGTTCGCGAGTTCATCAAGAAGAAGCACAAGGTCGAGGTCAAGCCGGCCGACGTCCGCAACCACCTGCACCTCTTCATCGACGCGACCATCGTCAACCCGCGCTACTCCAGCCAGACGAAGGACGAGCTCATCACCGAGCCGAGCGCCTACGGCCGCACCTGGTCGGTGCCCGAGAAGTTCATCGCCAAGCTGGTGAAGTCCGACATCATCAAGGCGATCCTTGATTGGGTGGCTGCGAAGGAGCAGGCGCAGATCATGGCCGACCTGCGCAAGGTCAACAAGGACACCGACAAGATCAACTTCCGCCGCATCGACAAGTTTGCTGATGCCCAGGAACGTCACCAGCGTCACAAGTGCATCCTCTTCCTGGCCGAGGGTGACTCCGCTGCCAAGTCGCTCTTCGCGGCTCGCGGCAAGAACCCGTACATCGGTACCTTCCCGCTCAAGGGCAAGCCGCTCAACGTCCGTGAGAAGGACATCGCTCGCGTGCTTGGCCTGGACAAGAAGAAGGAGCGCGAGAAGGAAGGCAAGAAGACCGAGCCGAACGAGATCCAGAAGATCCTGACGCTCATCGGTCTGAAGATCGGCGAGCCGGTCAAGTCCCTCACCGAGCTCAACTTTGGCAAGGTCGCCTTCGCTACCGACGCCGACGTTGATGGCGCGCACATCGCCGGCCTGCTGATGAACGTGTTCGACACCTTCTGGCCGGAGCTCTTCCGCCTGGGCTTCGTTCACATCCTGCGGACGCCGACCGTCAAGGTGTACCTCAAGGACAAGACCGTCCTTGAGTTCTTCACCGAGCGCGAGTTCAAGGAGTGGGTCGCCAAGGATGGTCAGCGCACCAAGGGCTGGACGCACCGCTACTTCAAGGGTCTTGGCACCACCAAGACGCCTGACTTCATGCCCTACATGGAGCAGCTCGACCAGTACCTCTTCCAGGTGACCGTGGATGGTGACGAGGACAAGTCCGCCATCGACCTCGCCTTCTCGCCGGAACGCGCCAACGACCGCAAGAAGTGGCTCGAGACGCCCGCCGGCAACTTCGAAGACTTTATCGCGGAGGCCGCATGATCGAGCTTGACCCCAACCGCAGCTTTGCTGTCCAACGTGCAGAGCGTGAGGTTGCGCTGCAGCAGCGTGAAGTCCGCTATGCCGAGCAGGAGCTCGAGCGAAAGCGAGAGCGTCTCGCGACAGCTCAGGCTGTCCTCGACGCCGAACTGGCAAAGGAAAAGAAATGAGTGACAACCAATCTGACAACTCCAAGGACTGGGGTGTCTATGCCGCCCAACCGCTGACGCCCCTCGAGGAAGCTGACATAGCGGTGCGCGAAGCACAGGAGCTGCTGTGGTCTCTCGAGGAGCAGCTCGAGGAAGCCAAGCACAACCTCACTCGTGCCAAGGGCAAGGCGCAGGTGCTGCGTGATCGACCGACGTGGCGGAAGATCTTCTGCCCGCAGGTCATCACGACGCTGCCCAACCTCTACACCATCTGCATGCAGACCGGCTACTCCTACGCGCTGTGGAACGGCCGCATCTACCGCGCTGGCCTGCCAGGCGAAGGCATGATGGACACCGGCATGATCGAGTCCGACATCGAATGAGCAACATCAACCCCGACAGCTTCGTTCTCCTACAGCGTCACGAGGAGCTGAAGGTCATCGAGTGGCTCAAGTCCGCCAAGGTACAGCGTCTTGTCAAGCAGGGTGCTGACTTCGCCATCGTCTTCAGCCGTAAGTCGGGTATCGGTGTCAACGTCACTGCGACCGTCAAGCTGGGCGATGAGATCCTGTCAGAGGACGTCACAAGCTACGAATCATGGTGATCGACCAGCTTGAGCTGCCGGTCATCTGGCGCCTGGTGACAAACCTCCTCGCGAAGGGCGTCACCGTCGAGATGCGAGCCACCCATCTCGGAGATGCCACCGCTGGAAGGATTGAGACGGGAACCATCACCGAGGTTCGAGCTGACGGTTACATTCTCGACGGTAGCTTCTGCGCCCTCTTTCCAGAGGATGACGAGTGGAAGACCCTCAAGAAGGTTGATGCACAAACCTTCTGCGTTGTCAATCGGTAACAGACCATGGTTGGTTACACTCTGCTGTCGCCACTGTGATACAATACATCTATGAAGAAAACTGCTGCTACCCCCACCGGTGACGTCCATGCCCGCCGCATCCCGATGCGCGCCTTCTTCGGCACGGCGTTCAAGGAGTTCTCCCTCTACGACAACGTCCGGTCGATCCCGTTCCTGACCGACGGTCTCAAGCCGTCGCAGCGCAAGGCGATCTACGGTACCCTCACCCGCGGCGAGAACGCCGGCCTGATCCAGGTGGAGCGCCTCGCCTCAGTTGTTGCCGCTGCCACCGACTACCATCACGGTACCGGCTCGATGGCCTCGACCATCGTCGGCATGGCCAACAACTACCCCGGCTCCAACAACCTCAACCTCTTCGTGCCTGAAGGCCAGTTCGGTTCGCGCCTGACGGCTGAGAGCGCTGCTCACCGGTACATCGAGACCAAGCTCTCGCCCTGGTTCCGTGCCCTCTTCCCGAAGGCTGACGACGCGATCCTCGAGCACCACGAGGTGGACGGCGAGAAGATCGAACCCAAGACCTACGCGCCTCTCCTGCCGATGGTCCTCGTCAACGGGGCTCAAGGCACCGGCACCGGCCACGCATGTCTCATCATGAGCTACAACCCGAAGGACGTTCGCGAGGCCGTCCTCAAGGTGCTCGACAACAAGAAGCTCAAGCACGGTTCGCTCTTGCCGTGGTTCAACGGCTTCAACGGCACCGTCGAGCGCAACCCCGAGACCGGCCAGGTGGTGATCACCGGCAAGCTCGAGGTGGTCAACAGCACGACCATCAAGGTGAGCGAGGTGCCCATCGGTACGTACCTGGACCAGTACAAGGCGCGCCTCAACAAGCTCGAGGACGATGAGTTCATCAAGGACTACGAGGACCGCTCGACCGAGCAGGGCTTCGAGTTCATCGTGCAGGTGCCGCGCAGCACCACCGCGCTGAGCGAGGAAGAGCTCTACAAGAAGTTCGGCCTCATCAGCCGCGACACCGAGAACTACACCGTTTGGAACATCGACGGCACCCTCCAGCGGTTCGAGTCCGCCGAGCAGCTCGTCGAGGCCTTCGTGCCGTGGCGGCTCCAGATGATGGAAGTCCGCCGGCAGTACCTCATCGCCGACCTCAAGGAGCAGGTCCGCTTTGCTAGCGAGGTGATCCGCTTCATCAAGTTCTATCTGGCCAACGTCAAGCTCTTCCGCGACACCTCGAAGAAGGAGCTGGTCGAAGTCCTGCTGCAGAACAAGTTCGTCGACTACGAGCGCCTGCTGTCGATGCAGATCTGGTCGCTCACCAAGGACCGCATCGCCGAGCTGGAGAACAAGCTGGCGGGCCTCAAGTCCGAGCTTGCCAAGATCGAGGCCGACACCGCCGCTGACATGTACAAGCGCGAGCTCAAGGCGCTGCCGCTCTGATCATGGCTGCCAAGTCCGCCCTCGACCTACTGCCTGCGGTACGCGCACACGTGCTGCAGAAGGCGGCTGCCGGGCACACCCTCCTCGGGCTGAGCGACGTTACCTACGCGGTTGACCGACCGTCGGTGCTCGGCGCGGTGCAGACCGCTGGTCAAATGGTCCGCTCAGTCCGTAACTTCTCATGGTCTCCGCAGAAGCGGCGCTCCAAGCTCGGTCACCGTGGCTGGGTGCAGACCTGTCTATCGCGCCTCGCGAAGGAGGGACTGGTGTGGGAGCGACAGCGACCAGAGGGCAACATCATGTACGAGCCGGTGGACAAGTTCTTCCGCATCCGCATCACGAAGGCTGAAGCTGAAAAGAGGTTGAAGTGAGCCAAGCCACAATGGAGGAACCGAAGCGCCTCTACACCTACAATCGGCGCGTCTTCCTGACATACCGGAAGGAGTACTCGACGTACGCCAACGAGTTCTTCGGTGGGGAGCAGTGGCACTGCTGGGAAGAGTGGGCGGTGTTCTTCGGCTTCAAGGTGAAGGGAAGTCCGTGGTTCGGCATCGAGGACATGTACTACGACGGCCACACCATGTACATCATCAACTTCGCGGGCCTGTCATTCGGCAAGCTCTTTTCGTACGACGCCCGACCTGTTAAGGAAACCACATGAGCGACGTCTTCTCAAAGCCCTTCGTCGAGTACAAGGAAGAGGGCAGGTACGGCACCAAGCTGCGCGAACCCACTGCGCAGGAGCTGGCTGATGCTGAGCTCCGTCGTACGACGCTGAAGCTGCTGAGGGACCGGCTACAGGCCATCGAAGCCGAGATCGATGGTCTGGAGAAGGAGTGCACTCACACCGTGTCATACGACCTGGCTGGCTTCCCATACGACATCCGCATGTGCTACGCGTGTGGCGCAGGTCAAGGACGCGTGTGATCCGCAATCCCCTGTACTACGACGCCATCGCCGGCGTCACCATCGACCTCAGTCAGCTGGTGGAGGTCGGAGATCCGTGGATGGATGGCGTCACCACCTTCCACACCAGCAACAATCCCTCGGTCGGCTTCAACTACCGTTACGCCGCCTGCCCCAAGGAGATACTGTCGTTCAAGAGGGGGTTTCGTTCAGGCCCATGGCGCAATCCGGATCTGACGTTCCGTGAGCCCTCCCAGCAGCTTCTTGCTGTTGGTGAAGAGATGATGGTCATCTACGACGAGGCGGCCAAGTCCGGCGATCGCCTCAACTACGTCGTGGTCATGCATGAAGAGACACAGGAACCTGTCGCATTTCGCAACATGAAGCATCACCATGCCAAGCTCATCGAGGCATGGAGAAAATGGAAAGAGATCGAACCCGAGATCTACGCCATTATTAGAAAGCACCTCTAAGTAGGTGCGACAAGCCAGGAGGAAAGCCTGTCTCGCTCGGGACAGTTCCCACATCAAGCGCAGAGAAAGCAATGGTAACCATTCTAGACACCGGCCCTCACTGGCAGGGCAAGCTCGGCAAGAAGACGAAGGGCCTCAAGGCCAAACCACTGGTCAACCTCATCGTTGACCGCTCGGTGATGAGCAAATTCCTGCTCGACACCCTCGAGGCGAAGGAGGTCCTGACCCCTGACGCCTGTGTCTGCATCGGCGAAGGCAACGACGCTTGGCAGCAGGCAGCATCCAAGCTGCTGAAGGACTACGACATGACCGGCATCGACGCCGACGGCTGGATGCTGTGGCAACCGAAGCCGACCAAGATCGTCGAGTTCTTCGAGATCACCAAGGAGATGGGCGAGGGGTACATGGTCGGCCTGTGGGGTCAGACCATCGACAACATCCCCAACCTGCAGAAGTTCGTGCCTGGCGACGTCATCGCCCGCCAGCGCGACGAGCACCACGACCAGTGGGTCATCAAGCGCGCCATCTGGCTGCGGACCTACAGCGAGATGGCCGTCGGCTGAGCGACGTGATAAAATAGTAGCATGGCAAAAGAACGCAAGCTACTATTTTCCGTGACCGCGAAGGACTGTGACTGGTCCTTCTCACACGGCTCAGGCAACGGCGGGCAGGCGCGCAACAAGAGCCTGTCCGCCGTCCACTGTCACCACCGTGCGTCGGGCGCCAAGACCTTCTCTCAGGCCGGCAGAAGTCAAGAGGACAACAAGCGTGATGCCTTCGTCAAGATGTGCAACACCAAGGAGTTCAAGGCGTGGCACCAGCGAGAGGTATGGAAGCACCTAGGCGTGCTTGAGCAGATCGAGAAGGCGGTTGCAGATGGGATGCAGCCTGAGAACCTACGGATGGAAGTCCGTGTTGACGGCAAATGGGTCGAGGTTCCAATGGATGCACCACTTGATGTTGATCAAGACGCCATGACAGCGGAGTTCAGGGCATGAGGAAATTGCCGGATGAGATCTTCCAGTACCCCTCGAAGGTTGAGGAGCTCGCCCCAGACGAGGCGTACTACGCCCTGGTGGACGAGACCTATCGCACCGACGACGGTGACGGTGGGTACAGCAGCTCTCCCTACATCGACATCATCTACCTCGGCAACAAGGAACAGGCACTCGGCTGGCTGCACCAGCAGGAGAAGAAGCGCGATCAGCCGTATCACGTGCCCTCACGCTTCAAGATCGTTATCATGAAGCCCTGCACCATCAACCGAACCGTCACCATCGACCTATGAGCAAGCGCGACTACTACGAAGTCCTCGGGCTCGCCAAGACGGCCACCGACGACGACATCAAAAAGGCCTACCGCCGCCTATCATCAGCTCACCACCCGGACAAGCACACGTCTGCCTCAGACGCAGAGAAGGCCGAGCATGAGGCCAAGTTCAAGGAGGCCAAGGAAGCGTACGAGCACCTGTCCGACGCACAGAAGCGAGCGATCTACGATCAGCAAGGCCATGCAGGCTTTGAGCAGGGTCCGCAGTGGCGTCAGGCGCAGGGTTCCGAGCTCGACGACATTCTCGAGCAGCTCCGTCGTGCCCGAGGTGGCCATGGCTTCCATCGCGGCAACTTCAAGCAGGTGACGCAGTTCCAGGCGGCCGTAACGCTGAAGGAGGCGTTCGAGGGCTTCTCGGTGCAGATGCAGCTGCCGGACGGCTCAACGAAGGACCTCAAGGTTCCGGCTGGTACTCCTGACGGGTACCGGCACCAGGTGGATGTTACGCCCAACCTGGCAGCGATCATCATCGTTCGTATCCATGACGACAACTTCCGGATCAAGAACGCGGCTGACTGTGGCTGGCACCAGGAAACCGTCAATGGCCAGCAGGTGGTGGTGATTGAAACGGGCGACGTCGAAACCACCATCAAGGTTGACGCCCTCGACATCATGCTTGGTACCTGGGCGCACGTCCCAAGCTTCGAAGGCGAGAAGCTGCAGGTTCGCGTGCCCGCGGGCCTGACGCTGAGCCAGCGCCTCAAGGTGAAGGGCAAGGGCTACTATCACTGGGTGCACCAACTCAACAAGCCGGGCCAGCGCGGCGACCTCTACGTTAAGGTGGAACCTGTCTTCTCACCGCTCAAGAGCATTCCGGCAGCCAAGGCGAAGGAGCTGTACGAGACCATTCAGGCGCTGCAGTCGTCTGAGGACAAGAAGTGAAGTACCTCGGTATCGCTCGGGTCATCTCGGGTGGCCAGACCGGTGCCGATCAAGGTGGGCTGATGGCGGCGTGGCGCCGGTCTATTCCGACGGGAGGATGGGCGCCCTACGACTACCGTACCACGCTTGGTCCCAACCCACTCCTTGAGGTGCTCGGTCTTCGCGCCACCGACGCCAAGAACTACCAGGACCGGACGTGCCGCAACGTTGAGGATGCAGACGTCACGCTGGTCTTTGGCTTTGATCTGTCATCCCCGGGCAGCCGCCAAACCATCAACTACGCAAAGCAACTGGATCGTCCGTGCTTCGTCTTTGAACATCCCATTGGACGAGACGACGAGGCGAAGCAGATGCGGCTCATCGAGCAGGCCGTGGAGTTCATCCTCAAGCATCAACCTGTTGTCGTGAACGTTGCTGGAAACAGGGACACCGACGCCAACAACTCCAACTTCACCACCACGCAGCGTGTCTTCGGCCAGATCCTCGACCTGGTAAAGGAACGAATGGCTGAGGACAACTGAGATACAATGAGGGTATGGACAGCCTGACGGAAACCTCAAAGTACCTCGCCTACATTCTGCGACATCGACCAGATGTCGCAGGCATCTCCCTAGACAAGGAGGGGTGGTGCGATGTTGAGGAGCTTCTACAGAAAACCAAGATCACTCGAGGCGTCCTGTACGACATCGTTGATGGCGATGACAAGCAGCGCTACACCTTTTCACCAGATGGTAAGAAGGTCCGTGCAAACCAAGGCCACAGCGCTAAGGGTGTTAAGCTGACGTTCAAGCGTGAAGTGCCACCGACGGTTCTGTACCATGGCACTTCAGAGAAGGCCCTCATGACCATCATGAAGGAGGGCCTCAAGCCGATGAACCGCCATCACGTCCACCTTTCAGCCGATGTCGAGGTCGCCAAGTCGGTCGCCGGCCGCCGAAAGGGAGATGTCACCATTCTCACCGTCGATGCCAAGCGCATGCTGACAGACGGTCACAAGTTCTTCCTGTCGGACAACGGTGTCTGGCTGGTGGATGCAGTCAACCCCAAGTACCTCACACCATCATGAACTTCGAACACGAGTACCTCGATCTCCTGTACCACATCCTGAAGACGGGTGAGCCTCGTGCTGATCGGACCGGCACCGGCACCATGGCTTCCTTCGGCTACACCATGATGGTGCCGCTGAGTGAAGGCTTCCCAATGCTCTCTACCAAGAAGCTGCCATTCAAGTCCATCTTGAGCGAGCTGCTGTGGTTCGTCGAGGGCTCAGGCGATGAGCGGCGCCTTGCCGAGATCCTGCACGGCTCCCGTGACTTCACCAAGAAGACCATCTGGTCGCCCAATGCAGAGTACACTGCCGGTTCCAAGTTCGTGCCCACCTTCCCAGGTGATCTCGGTCGGGTGTACGGCGTGCAGTGGCGGTCGTGGCTCAACACGCGCATCACGTCGTACGACGACTACCTTCACCACCACGAAGCCGACGGTTCAATCAGCGGCTCCACCTACTTTGGTGCCAAGGTCTCGCAGACCAGCATCGATCAGCTGGCGCAGGTGGTCGACAAGCTCAAGAACAACCCGACCGACCGGCGCATCATCCTCAGCGCCTGGAACCCAGGTGAGCTCGATCAGATGGCGCTGCCGCCGTGCCACATGTTCGTCCAGTTCTACATGACCAACGACCGCGTGCTGCACGCGCAGATGTATCAGCGCAGCGTCGACACGTTCCTCGGCCTTCCGTTCAACATCGCGAGCTACGCCCTGCTGGTGCACATGCTGGCTCACCTCGTCAATGCCACCCCTGGCAACCTACAGCTGGTGCTCGGTGACACCCACATCTACAAGGACCACATCGAGGCAGTCGAAACGCAGCTGCAGCGCGAACCACAGGAGGAGCTGCCGAAGCTCGTCATCAAGCGCCAGGTCACCAGCATCGACGACTTCAAGATGGATGACTTCGAGCTCGTCGGCTACAACCCGCAGCCGCACATCCCCGCCAAGATGAGCAACTGAGATGGGACACTACCGCGCCGACCTGGCATGTGACACCTGCGGCGAGGTACGCTGCGTGTGTCCTCCGAAGAAGGAGAAGCCGAACCGCAACTACATCGTCGCGGATGGCTTCAGGGTGATGACAGTCGAGGAGTTCGACGCTGACCCGGCCTACAACACGCAGAAGATGCGGATCGGTGGTTCTACCTACACGCAGCCCGTAAATCCAATCCTCTATCGGCTGGGCAAGAAGGAGTTCAAGAAGCGACACGACGCTGAGATCCATGCGCGCGAACTGTGCGAAGCCGCCGTTGAGGAGGCGAGGGCTCGCCTGCTGACGCTCAAGAACATCCTGAAGGTGCAGCGCCCATGGGAGAAGAAGTGAGCGTCTTCTATCGGTACATTCGACCGCAGCGCTTCAACCCAAAGCGCGTGGAGCTCATGACCATGCCTAAGGGCGGAGTGTGCCTGCGCTTCGAGCGGCTACCTGAGGGTGATCGCTTCTTCACCTACGCGCGGTGCCACCCAACCGAGTACTTCAATAAGGATGTCGCGCGGGTGATCGCTGATGATCGCGCAACCGCCGCGAAGTCTGATGAGCGGGTTCTCAACCAGCTGCGCTTCATCCCTGACAACCAGATCACCGATCTGCTGGTGACGGTTGTCATTCTGCGGTGCCGTCAGATGGATGTCTCAAAGGAACACCCGCTCATTCAGCACTACATGAAGATCGAGTACGCTGGATTTGCTGATGTTCTTGAGCAGCTGCACAACAGCAACATCCGCGAGGAGCAGGCATGTGAGGCGTGGAAGCGCGTCAACGCCGACCTCTGGAAGACCGCCTACCAAAGAGCCAACAAATGAAGCACACCATCGGCAACGTTGTTCAGTCCGTCAAGTCCGGCATCATCCTCCATCAGGTCAACTGTCAGGGGGTGATGGGCTCAGGTATCGCCAAGGAACTTCGCGAGACATACCCAGCGGTGTGGGAGAAGTACAAGCGAAAGTGCGACGTTGCCCACATCGAGGATGGGCGCAACGGTGAGACGCTGCTCGGTCTGGTGCAGCTGGTTCGCGTCACCGACACCCTGCTGGTGGCGAACCTCTTCGGTCAGCAGTACTACGGTCGAGACCCCAACCGGCGCTACACCTCGTACGACGCGCTTGACGAGGCGCTCAAGACGCTGGCATGGATGCTGCCGCCCCAGGGTCTGACCGGCGAGGACTGCCACCACCCGCTCATCGGCTGTGGGCTGGGCGGCGGCCACTGGAACGTGGTGGAAGCGCTGATCGTTCAGCATCTCGGGGTTCACACCACGCTCTGGACGCTCGACTGACCCGTAAATACTGGGTACGCAAGGTGCCCACTCATGAACTTTCTCCAGCAGCTAGACGAAGCAGCCAACATCCCCCTTGACCAGCTCAAGGACAAGATGAAGAAGGACCCTCGGGTCAAGATGATCTTTCAGCGTGATCTACAGCTCGATCAGCTGAAGGACCCTGTGGAGTTTGCGAAGACCATTCACTTCTACATCTTCAACAACCCGAAGGTTCGCGAGTACATCGAGAAGCGCGGTGACCGCCGCGATGTCAGCAAGAACTGGTTCAAGAGGATGGCCAAGTCCTCAAACCCTACCGAAAAGCTGACACAGATAGAGCTTGACTGGCTACAGAGCCTCGTCAAGGAGCTCTTCAAGGACGCCGCCTACGTCCAGAAGAAGGACCTCAGCAAGCGTGGTTACGAGAACCTGATGCACTTCTTCAATGACCGTGGTAGGACGTTGGACGCCTACACTGCCAAGGAAGTAGAGAGCCTCAACTTCAAAGGCGATGGGCCTGTCACTCTGTACCGCGGTCTGTTGTTCGATGACAAGTCGCTTCGCGCTGAGGAGCGGTTCGGCTATGGAGACGGTCTCAAGTTCCTGGCAGCGGTTCGCAAAGGTAAGCGTGTCGTCGATCTAACCTACGACGAGCACACTGTATGGACGAAGAACAAGGACCAGGCCCTGCTGCAGGCGCTCTTTGGCAGTGAGGCCGGCTGGCGCTCTGTCAGCGACACCAAGGAAAAGAAGATCGCCAAGTACAAGGGTAAGCTGGCATTCGTCATCTCGACCCTCGCCGATCCCGATGACATCGTTGTGGATTTTGCCGAGTTCAGCGCCGCTACTGGTTGGCCGCCAAAGGATCAGCCTGCCTACAGCTCGGTGATCCTCAAGCCAGGCAAGCACCTGTCTCGCATCGTTAGCAAGCACACTCAAGAGGGTGAAGAGGATCCAATTTCACAGGATGAAACGCAGGACCTCGACGACATCGAGCAGCTGCTCACAATGTTTGGCCGCATCCTCAAGCTACCATTCCCGACCATCGAGTACGAGGACCTGTCGCGCTTCACTCATGACCCCGACATCATGAAGCAGATCAAGATCCTGATCGACCCTCAGATGCAGGAGAAGATCGGCAAGCTGCTCAATGCCACCGTCTCCTTCTACCAGAAGCATCTCAAGGACCTGGACTTCACTAAGCTGGCTGACCAGTCTGGATCAAACTCCAAGACCTACGACGCCCTTCGCAAGATTGCTGACATCTTTGACAGTTACATTCGTCACAAGGACTTTGCCAACCCGAACTCGGTGCGGGCGCACGAGCGGACCGTCGGTACCGGTCACATTCGCGATCTAGCTTCTGGCGATCGTATGTTGTCTGCCCAAGAGTACGACATGAACGCTGTAGACGCGGCGAATGTCATCGCCTCACAGAAGCGTTGGACGAAGTGGAACCTCAGCAGCGTCTGGCGCGGCTTCGCCAAGGTCGCAGATCCGAACATTACCTTCCCTGAAAAGCTACACCTCGAGGGCTGGAAAGTGCAGAAGCCAATCGTTGACGCAGCGGTTGATGGCTTCTACCAAATCCTCGGTAAGCCCAAACCTGCGAGCCACGCTGAGCAGGCAAAGGAGTTCGTGAAGGTGGCTGGCGAAGCTGCCAAGGTTGCCAAGGCAGCCAAGTTTCTGCAGTCGGTCCGGGAAGCTGCGCTTTCCGCCGGCCAGTAAATAGGACATGTTCCTAAGAGCAGAACCGTGCGCACATTCAAGCAATACCTGATCGAAGCTGAAGTCAACTTCGACACCTCCGATACTTCCCCGGAAGCGAAGAAGGCTGGTCGTTCCACGATCAACCGAATTGCTGAGCTGTCTCCGGCAGTCCTCAAGAAGATGGAACCGTACATCGGCAAGAAGGCGACCTCGCCTGAGCAGATGATGAAGGTCTTCAACGCGTTCTGTGAGGCCTTTCCGAAGGAAGCAAAGATCATCTCGACCAACCGCGGCCAGCAGGTTGGACCTGGAGAGATGGTGTTCTACTACATCTTCGACAACATCGGAGTAGGCGGCAACCAGAACATCGACCTCTTCTTGAACGGCAAGCCGTTTGCTGAAGTCAAGTCAGGTGACGTCATGACACGTCGTGGTGCAAAGTGCGTCGAGAAGTACGAGCTCAGCCCTGGCAACCACCCAGCGGTTCGCAAGATCCTGAAGGCGATGAAGGAGTTCAACTCCGCGTACAAGGATGAGCACGACGGCGAGGATCTTCCAGGATGGAAGAGTGAGGATGACGTCAATCTTGGTCCTCTCCTCAAGTGGCGCGAACTTGAGCTGTCTGGAACGGGTGGTCTAGACCTGACCCTCAAACCAAGCGGTGACCTTCTCAAGAAGGACGAGACCGATCCAGTGCTCAATGTCAACAAGGCAAAGTCAGTGGCTCCACTCAAGAAGCTGCTGGATGAGCCGGTTGATGTACAGAGCATCGATGACATCATCGATGAGTGGGCCGACAACATCGGTGAAACCTATGTCAAGGACAAGCTGTTCTTCCTGCTGGACAACAACAAGCTGCGCTGCGTTTACGCAGGCAACATCACAGCAGACAAGCTTGATCTGATGGCCATTTGGCGTGGTCGCCCAATCGCGCGCGTTTACCCAGACGGTAAACCGAAGGGCAAGAAAGCTGAGACCAAGGAATGAAGCACTCCGAAATCTACGACAAGCACTCAGATCGGCGAAAGAGCGCCAAGCCCAAGAAGCGCGTCAACGAAGGACGCGACAACTGGGATCGCCACGCTCGCGTCTCGTTCAAGAACTTTGTTCGCGAACTAAAGCACGCCGACCTGGAAGCCGATCTCGATGACTACGAGGATGATGCCGACCAAAACACGTAACCGGTGTTAGGGTCAGCCTGGGATAAATACCCCGTAACCAGGAACGCAGCATGTTTGTAGTCCCACTCAAAGGCGACAAGATTGAAACGAAGGATGGTGTCACGTTCACCGTTTTGTCGTTCACCAACTACCGGGACAAAGGTCCTGCCGTGTATGTCGAGCACACCGCCGGCGTTCCGTCAGACGCTGTCTACTTCTTTGATATCATCAAGATCAACGGTCGTTCGGTTGAATTTGTGCCCGGCGCCAAGGTTTTCAAGGCATCTGGTGAGATCAAGCGCAAGTACCAGCTACCTCAGGTATCTGACGCCGTGACCTTCAAGACCAAGAACGGATCAGAGACCATGAAGGTTTCTGGCCTCAAGCTTCACAAGCGCAACGAGCTCGCCAAGGGTCTCTTCGTCGTCGGTCAGGGCGAAGATAGCGAGGAGAAGCAGAACGTTCGCCTCTCGCAGATCATCGACATCGAGCGTGACATCGGCAACGACATGTTCTCACGCGACAAGTTCCTATCATACTACTCAGACTACAAGGGCAGCTGATGGGAAAGCTTCTTACAACACTCGACCAACCTACCAAGAAGCCGTATCAGCTCTACACCATCGAGCACGGCATCGAGCGGCTGTCAGTCAAGGTGCCGCTGAAGGAAGCTGCTTCATTTGAGAAGCAGTTCGCGCAGTCTGATAAGTCGAAGGAAACCATCACCAACCTGCTTGCGTCGCTGGGCGGCTCCATTGTTGGGAGCCGCTGATGCACCTTAAGCAGCTCTTCACCAACAACGCGGTATCGCTTCTAGCGGCACCTATCAGCGCCTCGTCCACCACCCTTGCGGTGATTGCCGGTCATGGTGCCCTCTTCCCAGCCATCACGGAAGCGGGCCACTATTTTCTGGTAACGCTCGAGAATGAAACGGCAACGCAGCGCGAAATCATCAAGGTCAACGGTCGCGTCGGCGACGTCTTCACTGGTCTGGAACGAGGATGGGAAGATACCATCCCGCAAAACTGGCCAGCTGGCGGCGGCAACGACACCCTCGTTGATCACCGAGTTACGGCTGGAACCCTGCAGGGGTTGATCCATGAGACCAACTTCGGCGCCCCGACCACAGGTACCAGCATCATTGTTGGCGACACCCAGTCTGCCAACACGATCGACACGACAGGTTCAAACAAGACCTGCAAGTGGATCATCACCATCAAGTGCGCCGATGGTCGCATCTCGATGGCAGAGGTGCTGGCGGTCTACAAGCCGCCACCAGAGACGCCCATCTACAGCATCTACGCCAAGGTAGGTGACGCGGTAAAGTACAAGATCAACGTCCTGAGCACTGCTACCGACATGAGTTTGAGCGTTGAGAATACCGATACATCAGATTTTGTTGAGGTGGATGTCATCCGCCTTCAGCACTACGCGTAAATAGGTAGTCACGTCAAGTGAACCAACAACCCAACTAAGGAGACATTCACATGTCAGCAGATTTCTTCCGTGTCTACCGCGGCCTTGAGCTCGACGAAGTAGCACAGTTCCTCACCGGCACAGGCGCACCAGGCGCTTCCGGCGATACCTCAACAGCCCCACGCGGTTCGTACTTCACGGACACCGCCAACGGCGATCTTTACATGAAGATTGCCCAAGGTACTGGTACCGACAAGTGGAAGCGCATGGCTACTGAAGACTACGTCTCGACCGTAGCTTCAACCGGCCTGTCATGGCGTGAACCTGTCGACGTCATCGACACCACCGCCACCACGACCACCGCCCTCAAGGCTGACCTCGACGCCGACGATCTGATCCAAGGCGTGCCGGTTACCCTTGGCATGCGCATTCTCGGTTCCAGCATCACTGGCAACAAGAACATCTTCGTTGTTGGTGGCGTATCTGGTAACTGGACGCTGACTGAAGACCTGAACCCAGAAACCTCTGGTGACACCACGTACGTCGTTGGTGGTACCGATGCTGGTAAGACCTACCAGTTTGACGGTACGAACTGGGTCTGGATCCAGGGTTCAGCCTCTGACGAAGACGCCTTCATTCGCGCCTTCATGGGCAAGGACGGCGCCGGCAACGAGCTGCCGACCTACACCAGCACCAACGTCGTTGCCAACAACGACAGCCTCGAGACCGCCATTGGCAAGCTCGACGCTGAAGCTGGCTACGTCAACACCTTCACCGGCAAGACCGCAGGTAGCGATGTTCCTGACTACTCGTCAGTCAACGTCGTAGCCGACGGCGACAGCCTCGAAACTGCCATCGGCAAGCTCGACGCTGAGATCGGTGGCACAGTCGCCAACGGCGAAGTCATCCTCGCTGCCAACACCGTCAACCAGAACGTCACCGCTCTGGACGGCGAAGTTGCCTCGATCAACGACTACCTCGGCAAGACTGCCGGCGATGGCACTCCAGACTACACTGGCACCACCTACGTCGTCGATGGCGACAGCGTCACGTCAGCCATCAACAAGCTCGATGCCGCCATCGCTGCCACCAGCCTGGTTTCGACCCTCACCAACGTCACCTCGGTCTCTGCTGTTGACACCGTCACCGCAGTTGCTGCTGAGTGGGACGTCTACGTCCGTGAAACCGCTACGCCAACCCGCATCCGTTCCTTCAAGGTCTTCGCGATGCACAACGGCACCAACGTTGACAGCACGATCTTTGCTGCTCTGACCCGTGGTGGTACCATCACTGGCTTCCAGGCAACCGTCACCCTGTCGGGCTCTGACCTTGTCCTGAACGTCCAGTCGACCGCCGCCGTCGACGTCAAGGCGCAACGTATCTCGGCTATCGCAGCGTTCTAATGACACCCTGAAGAGATTGTGAATGGCGACAGATCTAAACCTAGCGTTTCAGTTCGAGAATGGTCTTGCGTTCACTGAAACCGACATCGCAATCTTTTCAGGCAACGTCGATCCTGGGGCTGGTGCAGGAACGCCAGCCCCTCGCGGTTCTCTCTTTCTAAGGGACAACGGCGAGCTCTACATCAAGGCCGGCGAAGCTGACACCAGCTGGAACTGGCATCTCCAATCAGATGACGTTGTCATCAACGTCATTCAGCCGTCCGCCGGTCTCGCGATCACGGGCGCACCAATCCAAAACGCTGGCACCCTCACATTCACGCTCGCCAATGATCTGGCTGCCGTCGAAGGACTGACGGGTTCTGGTATTGCTGCGCGTATCGGCGCCGATACGTGGGTAACTCGCTCAATTACTGGAACCTCCGGTAACATCGTCGTCACCAATAGTGATGCCGTTGCCGGCAATCCAACTATCGATCTTGCCGCAGTTGGTACTGCCGGCACGTTTGGTTCGGCAACTGCAGTTCCTGTATTCACAACTGACGCCTTTGGTCGCGTCACCGCCGTTACCAACACCGACATCTCGCTCTCGCTTGATAACCTGTCAGACGCTGTTATCACCAGCCCAACCAACGGGCAGATCCTGACCTTCAATGGCACCAACTGGGTCAATGCGGCGCCGACGGGAGGTTCAGGTACAGTCACGTCAGTTGCAGCGACTGCACCTACTGCCGGCTTCACCATCACTGGTTCGCCGATCACCTCAAGCGGCACGTTCGTCTTTGCACTCGCAAACGACCTCGCTGCGATTGAAGCACTCGCAACGACGGGTATCGCTGTCCGCACCGCCGCCGAAACCTGGACTACTCGTTCCATTGCCAGTGGTCAGAACATCACTGTGACGAACGCAGACGGCGTTGCAGGCAACCCATCGATTGCACTTAGTGGCGTAGTCCCAATCGCGAACGGCGGCACCGGGCTGTCGGCACTGGGAACGGCGCTGCAGGTCCTCCGCGTCAATGCCACAGGTACCGCTCTTGAATACGCCACCCCTGAAGCAGCAGGAACTGGTACAGTAACCTCAGTTGCCGCGACGCAGCCAGCCGAAGGTCTCACGATCACTGGCTCACCAATCACCACTTCTGGCACTCTCGCTTTCGCTCTCGCGAACGACCTCGCTGCCATTGAAGCCCTCAACGGTACCGGCTTCTACACCCGCACTGGCGCTGACACTTGGGCAGCGCGCTCTCTGACGCAACCTGCAGCCGGCCTGACCATCACCAATCCGGCAGGAACTGCCGGAAACCCAACCTTCGCCCTTGCGAATGACCTCGCTGCAATTGAAGGTCTCGCCACAAATGGCATCGCCGTTCGTACCTCGGCAGACGCGTGGGCAACTCGCACGATCCAAGGTACCACAAATCAGATTGCAGTCACCGATGGCGCTGGTACCGGAGGAGACCCTGTTGTAGCCATCGCCACTAACCCAGTCATCCCTGGTACCGGCTCGGTACAGGTTCCAGCAGGCACGACGGCGCAGCGTACGTCGCCCGCCGCCAACGGCATGATCCGCTTCAACACCACCACCAACCAGTACGAGGCGTGGGTGGTAGACAAGTGGGTTGGACTGCAGCTCTTTAGCGAAGGTGGAACGTTCCAGCTCAATGCGTACCTGGGACCCATCCCATCGACATCAGGTACGTCCGCTGTTCCGTACGACAGCACCGAACCTCTCATCACCGAGGGTACTGAGATCTGGACGCGCACCATTACGCCGTCCACTGTCAGTTCGCGCTTCATTGTTGAGTGCCCGTTTACGGTCGACCTTGGTACGTCGAACCGCGTTCTCATCGTCTCTATCTTCCGTGACACCATCAACCTTGGCACTGCGCTCTTCTACTCAACGGGTGGTGGTCGCCCAATCACGCTGTCAATGAAGCTCAACGATATCCCAAACACCACATCACCAATCACGTTCAGCATGCGCGCTGGTGTTGGTGCAGGTTCAGGTACGTGGTACATCAACGCAACGGCAGGGGGTCAGACCCTGGGCGGTAAGCTCGTCAGCCAGTATGAAATCCGAGAGTTCGCATCATGAAGCCTAACTACCTAGACGTCATTGTCAAGCACTACCCGTCGCTGGTTGTTCGCGCGAATGGTGATCCGAGTGTGTACGCCAACGTCACCGCTGAAGCTGGTGGTACGCTACCTGACCAGGCAACCCTGGATGCTCACCGCCTGCAGATGACTAAGGACAACATGTGGGTCGCCATTCAAGAAGAGCGCACCCGCCGACAGAATGGCGGCGTCTACATCGCCTCCATCAGCAAGTGGTTTCACTCTGACCAGACGTCTCGCATTCAGCAGCTTGGGCTGGTGATGATGGGCGCCAATCTGCCAACCGGCATTCAGTGGAAATCAATGGACGGCAGCTTTATTGAGATGACGCCCGCCATCGCGCTCTCCATCTTCAATGCCGCCGCAACGCTCGACATGACCGCTTTTGCTATTGCAGAGCAGCATCGTGCAAACATGGTAGCATCTGCTACCCCAGAAACATACAACTACTCTGGCTTCTGGCCGGCAATCTACGGAGGATAACCATGTTCAAAGGTATCACTGAGGCGGTGGTCACGTTCATCGGCAAGATCCACTGGAAGACCAGTCGCAAGCTGCCAGCTGAAGATCTCGACTACATCCGTGGTCAGCTCAAGGACAACTACCTGATCATCTGCACGTATCGCAGCAACCACCTCTCCTCGTTCTTCATCGGGCTTGGACACTTCCTGCTGACAGGCCGCTGGGGCAAGTGGTCACACGTTCTCATCAACCTCGAGGACGAGGTGAAGGCTGACACGGACTTCCGCCTGATGCCAGCCAGTCGTGACATGGTCGAAGCGGTTGGTACCGGTTCCCGAGTTCCTACCTTCGAGCAGGTGTTCGGCGACATTCAAGGCGTTGCCTTCCTCAAGCCGAAGAGCATGACGCTGGATGAGTGGCGCACCGTTCTTGACGCAGCCAAGGCGCAGCTCGGTAAGCCATACGATAACCTCTTCAACATTGCTGACGACAGCCGCGTAAGCTGCGTCGAGCTGGTGCGCAACATCCTGAAGGGCCAACCGAACTACGAGCAGGACTTCGCCCACTTCGAGGCGTATATCCAGCGCAAGGACAATATCACTCCAGCCATGTTCTACGAGTGCCCTGACTTTGAGGTCATCTACGAGAAGCGCGTCTAATGGCAATCAACGCCTGCACGATCAATGCGTTCACTATCAACTCGGCGCGCTGCCGGCGCCCGAACCTGTTCCCGCCTGATCCTGTAGTCCCGATCCTCGGTACCAACAACCGCAACCTCAGCATTGCATTTGCAGAGCGGTACCCGCACCTCGTTCGCCACACTGAGCATGAGGTTGAAGATCACCCACCGCTGCAGTTTGAACAACCGTTCATCACGGTCACGGCTGAGTTCATGGGTGAAACTGGTGCCCAGACCCTCGAGGCTACTCAGCACCTGGAGTTCGTAACGGTCGTCGACCTCCACATTGGCGAGCATGCCCCTGACATCACTGTAAATATCTCAGACCTCTCGATCTGACCAACATGCTTACCATTGGACAACATCACGACGTCACCTTCAAGGTCAACGTCATGGGAACTCAGGCCGAGCCTAAGGCTCGGCTTGTGCTCGGCACCCACCCGGAGCTGAGCTTCCCTGCAGTCAAGACCGGTGACATCTGGATGGCAACGCTCCGCATTCCGTCAGACATGGAGGCCGGTTCGTACCCAATGCGAGTAGAGGTTGTTGTGAACAACCGCCACTTCACGCCGCTTACCAAGATGGTGGAGCTAGTGTCTGTTGAACAGCCAGCGCCAGTCGAGGCATCTCAGCCTGAACCTGAGCAGACAGCTGAGCCGGTCGAGCCAGTGGAAGCTGCACCAGCTGAGGTATCCACAGACGAGATCCCCTTCGTTGCTGCAGTAGAGCCTCAGGACGAAGCGCAGCCACAGGCGGCTGCACCCCGCATCAGCATCATCCAGATGGTGGCTGACCGCGAAAAGAAGGAGCTGCCTGTTGCAGAAGAAGCACCAACGAAGATGGAGCTGCCCGCGTTTGTTGCAGCGCCAATCGGCATCAAGCCGGTAGTTGTTCCTGCTGCCCCAGAACTGGCGGCCCTGCAGAAGGTCGCGGAGGTACCTGCGCCAAAGCGCTTTGCTCCGGTGGTAACGCCTCTACCTAAACCTGAAGATGTCAAGCCGGCTCCTATCAAGGTCAAGCTTGGTGACATCATCAAGGTGGCCGAGAACATCGAACCAAAGAACCCACCCCAACCCCGCAAGAAGACCAAGCCTGTAGTCGAGCTGAAGGCAGAACTGCCAATCAAGCTCGTCAAGGGCGACATCATCTACGAGTGAGACACATATGAAGAGCTACAGCAGTGACAACGTCACCAGGGAATACGTTGACAACGCGGTCCGTGAAGCCGTCACCAGCGGCCAGCGCAACGTCGCCACCCAGGTTTCCAGCCTCGACGAGAAGCAGAACCAGCGCATCGGCAATCTTGAGCGGCTGCTGATGCTGTCGTTCGCCGTCAACCTGATGGCGGCAGTTGGTGCGTACTTCTTCTAAGTTGTAACCTGTTACAACTCCCAGGTGTACAACCTGGGGCATGAGTGTATAATGCACTCATGAACTTCCACCACATCCAAACTCTCGCCGATGTCCTGCCGTTCGTGCAGGACAACCCGCAGATCCGCGTCAAGCAGGAAGGCTCGTGGGGCCACACGGTGGTCTGCTACATGCTGCAGGACGAGGACACCTTCGGTGGTGCACACCAGGCGGTCGAGCGTGAGGCACGTGGTATCACGTTCTTCGAGGACGGCAAGATCGCTGCTCGCACGCTGCACAAGTTCTTCAACGTCGGCGAGCGCGAGGACACGCAGCCGCACGTGCTGCCGTGGGACAAGGTTGTCCGCATCATGGACAAGCGCGACGGCTCGATGGTGACGCCGGTGCTGCACCCGAACCGTGTGTCGTTCACCTTCAAGACCAAGAAGTCGTTCGCGACGAAGGAAGCTGCGCTGGCCCAGGAGCTGTGCGCCGATGCCGACGTCTACAAGTGGGTGCTCAAGCTCCTGCAGGATGGCTTCACGCCGACCTTCGAGGTGACGTCGCCGCGGTTCCCGATCGTTCTCCGCTACGAGAAGGACGAGCTGACGCTGCTGCACATCCGCGAGAACATCACGGGCCGTTACCTGACGGAGCAGGAGATCATGGGCATGACGCCGCCGTTCCCGGTGGTGGAGAACCTGATCGGTCTCTTCTCGGTCGCCAAGGTTACCGATGCTGGTGTCGTCAACGTTGTGGACTGGGAAATGATGAAGCGTGCCGCCGAGACCCGCGAGGGCATCGAGGGCTGGATCATCCAGTTCGAAGACGGCGACATGGTGAAGCTCAAGACGAAGTGGTACTGCGATCTGCATCACGCGGTGACTTTCACGCGCTGGCGTGACATCGCACGGGCTGTGTGCGACGACAAGGCGGATGACCTGAAGGGTGCGTTCGCCCTGACGGGCCGCTCGATCGAGCCGATCCTGAAGGTTGAGCGTGAGGTCAAGATGGCGCTCGAGGAGCACAAGGCATTCGTGGATGCCGTGGTTCTCGAGGCTCGACGTGACAGCTGCTCGCCGAAGGACCTGGCGCTGCGCATGCAGGGTCATGAGCTCTTCGGCATGATCATGCGGGTGTTTCGTGGCCAGGACCCGGACTGGATGGGCTGGTATGTCAAGAACCACCTCGAGAGCGATTGGGGTCTCGAGGTCGTGGAGGTGAACGTATGAGCGACTGCAACTGCACCGATTACGAAGACCACATCGCGGGTGGGTGTGCCGCACGGGAACGTGCCAACAAGCTGAACGACGCAGATCGCGAGCAGGCCGAGAAACACCAGCCTGCCCCCGAGTACGTCTGCCGGTGTTCCAGCTTGGAGGACCACAGCCTTCTGCGGCTGTGTCGGCTGTGACGCGCCGCTCCAAGGCCGCGCCGATCCTCTGCGCGGAGGTGGTACCAGGCAAGTTCTACCTGGCTCCACGCCGTGATGAGAAGGCACGCGAGGACTGCATCGCCGAGGTTGTCTGCAGTCAAGAGCCAGGCTGGCAGCGCGGCTTCGTCGTGGTAACACCAAGCGGCCATTCATCCTCGTCTGGGTCTGCGGTAGTCCGCTTCGTTGAAGACGGGGCGCTGGCCACCCTTCCTGTCTACAGGATCGGTGATGACTGGATCTTTGCGACGGGGCCTGAGAAGTACCACCCGACAACCCTTCGCGAGCTTCCTGAGGACTACTTCGACAAGCGCCTGCTGGAAATCCAACAGCACATCAATCGGCTCACCCTCCAGATGGGTGAGCTCGAGGACCTTCGCTCAACTCTCGTCGTCATCAAGAACAAGGTACAGCATGCGTCAGCCGGTTGAAAATCGCCAGCCACCAGCCCTCAACAAGATGGAGTACTGGATCTTTGCAAGCCGCTGGCTGCAGGCGCCGATGTACTTCGGTCTCATCGTCGCGCAGATGGTGTACGTCTACAAGTTCGGTGTCGAGCTGACGCACCTCATTACCGGCGTCAACCAGATGAAGGAGGTCGATGTCCTGTTGATGGTACTCGGCCTGGTGGATGTCGTGATGGTCGCCAACCTGCTGCTGATGGTCATCGTCGGTGGGTACGAGACCTTCGTTTCACGGCTCTACATCGACGACCACCCAGACAAGCCCGAGTGGATCGATCACGTCGATGCTGGCGTTCTCAAGATCAAGTTGGCTGCAAGCCTCATCACCATCAGTTCAATCCACCTGCTCAAGACCTTCATCAACGCCGACAACGTCAAGAACGACACCATTGCGTTCCAGATAGCCATCCACTGCGTCTTCCTGATCAGTGCGCTGGCCCTGGCTTGGACCGAGAAGATCATGAAGAGCGCGAAGCATTGATGTACCCCATCAACAAACAGCAGCTGATCCGCACCTTCCAGCGACTGCACTTCAAGGCGACGCATTCACCGCACGAGGTGGTCCGCAGGCGGCATAGGAAGGTCTATCGAAGGTGGCATGATACCCACTTTCCAAAGAACGCGTCAGCCCGTTACTCCAGCACCTGGTCCGTGGGCTCCTGGCTCTGACCTGTGTTTCACATCGTGAAAAGGGACCCATTGGGTCCCTTTGTCTTGCTCCGGTAAATATCTGACAGCAACCAACCTGTCGAGGAGGCAGACATGGAGCTGAACGTAAACATGATGGAAGAGCAAGTCGAGCAACCAGCAGTGGTCCTTGATGATGAGGACACCGAAGCGCTGCTCATTGACTGTCACTCCTTCATCTACAGCGTGATCGGGCGTTCCGGCAATCCCAAGTGGATGGAAAAAGACGGACACGCCCTGCTCAAGAAGCTAGAAGAAGTTCTAGCTTGGTACAAGGTGCAGTGACTTATGCTGACGCCAACCGCCGCTCGATGAGGCCGTCGAGGCGGCCAATGGACGTCGTCAGTGTCTTGGCGATGGCTGGTTGGTTCTGGAACGCGTAGTAGCGAGTGGTGAGAATGTTCTTCACCTCGATCAGCTGGTTCACCGACAGTGTTTCCCACGTGTCAGCAGGCGGGATTGGTTGAGTTGGTACATCGGCGAAGTACTCGCCGTCGGGTCGGGTGTCTTGCATAGTAGAACCTCCTTTTCTTATCTACAGCGCCCCACCATAAATACAATTGTTCTAACCTGAGACATACCATGAACCTCCACCGCGTTATCACCAACGAAGGCTACGGCGAACAGCTGGTCGTACTGACCCTTGATGAAGTCATCAATCAAGGCAAGGTCACCAACCCGTACCAAACGTTCGTGCTCAGCTGGCTGTCGGAGCACTTCCGCAATGGCGTCAAGCCAGCAGCACCAGGTCTGCGCAATCCAGGTTCAGTCGGCGGTACCTCTTCCGCCGTCGTTGAGGAAATCAAGGCACTCAGCCCAGAAGAAGCAGTCAAGCTGGCGTCCTTCCTAAAGGACGCCATGACGATGGCCCAGCCGATGGCTTGGGGCAGCGACCTCTGCGTGGCTGACTGGCTGAAGTTCGTGCTGCACAAGCAGGACTGAGTAAAGTGTTCCAATCCTTGGTATTGCACCAAGAATGAACCCGACCAAGGGCCTATCCTACCCTACGCTCGAGCAAGGGCGCACGCCCCCTCGTTACGCTTCTCTTAGCCCTTTCGGTTGGACCCGCGCCGTGGCATCGTTCACGGACATCATCACTCCCATTCCTGTAGGAGGAACTAATGGGACGTCGTCTGGCAGTCGCAAAGCAAAAGTACCCACAGCCAATCAATGAGGAAGGAGCAACAAAAGTCATCCGCCTGAAGTTCAATCCAACACCCAAGAATGAATCACAGCGTCTCTACAAGCAGTCGCTCGAGGATTCAACCCTTACCATCGGCGCCGGCCCGGCTGGCTCAGGTAAGTCCTTCATTGCAATGGCAGTGGCAGTCTCCAAGCTACTGAGCAATGAAGTCTCGAAGGTCGTCATTACCCGCCCCGTTTGCGAGGCAGGAGAAAGCCTTGGCTTCCTGCCAGGCACCTTCGAAGAAAAGATCGCTCCCTACCTACTCCCCCTCCTTGACGCGCTGCAGGACCTAGTTGGTCCTACCATGGCGAAGAAGCTGCTCGATGACAAGCGCATTGAGTTCGCACCTCTTGCCTACATGCGTGGCCGAACGTTCAACTTCGCTTACGTCATCCTTGACGAAGCGCAGAACACAACGCCGGAGCAGATGAAGCTGTTCGTCACCCGTATCGGTGAAGGCAGTCAGTTTGCCATCAACGGGGATGAGTCACAGAGCGACCTGAAGGGTGTTCCTGAAAATGGCCTTCAGTGGGTCACGAGGAAGTTGTCCGGCGTGAGCCGCAACATCAACGTCATTCGCTTCACGAACGCAGACTGCGTACGATCACCAATCGTCCAGGAACTGCTGGTACATCTCGATTCGCCAGAGCCGCGTCAGTCCCGCCGCACGAATGGGTACGCCGCTGCTCCATCACTTCTCTCAGCCTAAGGGGAGGGCACTGCAGCACACTCAAGGGACCGCAAGGTCCCTTTTTCGTTGCCTGTAAATAGAGCAGCGCAACAGATACCGGCCGCGCACCCATCATTTTCAAGCCGGTGAAAGGTACAGCATGTCATACATCCTCCAATGGAAGAACCCAGCGGTTGACCCAGCCAAGACCAACATCACGGTCCCAGTAGCCTCAACCGTTTCAAACGCCTCGTCTCTCACCTTCACAGGCAAGGGCGCCGCCAACTACGGCAAGGTTCAGCAAGAGAACCTGATGCGTCTGCTTGAGCACTTTGCCGACAGCACAGCACCGCTCTATCCAACGGTCGGTCAGATCTGGTACGACACCAGCGACGAGGTTCTCAAGCTCTGCACCGCCACCGCCCCTCTCAACTGGCGCTCGCTCGCCGGCGTGCAGGTGACGGACGTCGGCGATCCAGCACCGACCAACCCAAACATTGGCGACCTCTGGTTTGAGCGCACCGGCCCGCTCAGCGGCTACCTGTACGTCTACAACGGGCTGGGCCGCTTCCCAGTTGCGACATCAACAAACGGCGGCTGGAGCCAGATTTGGCCAGCCGTATCTGAGGCCGCGCTGCGCGACGAGTATGACGAGATGAAGGCCGCGGTCAACGCGCTGCTCTTCAATGGCACAGACGAGTTCGGTGTTGCGCAGACCGGTAACGGTGCCGCCGGCCTGCTCTTCAGCAGCTTTGCCAACTTCGCAGCTCTCGATAGCGACCTTGACACCAAGTACAGCGCCACGCCTGACGGCAACGTCAACTACGCAGGTACGGTCGATCTGCGGACGCAGCCGTACTCGGGCGACTGGGATCAGCTTCTCAGCGCTGCTCGCTGGGCGGTTGAGCGTCTCGATCTACCGTCGACGATGTGGGAGGACATCAGCCCAATCCCATTCGTGCAGGACGGCCGCCAGCCGCCGAACAACCTGCTGCTCAACTACACAGCGGCTCTGACAGAGCCACGCTTCCCGACCTACGAGCGTCGCTCCAGCCGTCGCTATGGCATGGTGACGATGACGCGCCTGTACGCTGAGACCATGAACGTCCTGTCGATCGCACAGGCCAACCGCTTCAGCATGCGCGGCATTGCAGGAAACTCGGGCACCAACAGCACCTTCATGCCTGACGTTGCCCGCTGGATCCACTGCAGCCGTTCATCCAGCTCGTTTGTCTCAGGTCTCGGTGTTGTGTCCACCGTGTTCAACTGGGCATCAGACGCCGACCGCAACCGCTTCACCTACGGCGGTAGCGCCATTGAGATCGTCCTCGCACATCCTGCGGCATCATCGGCAGGCGACCTGCAGATGCAGTCGTTCCTGGCGAAGCACAACCGCTTCCGCATCACCGCCGACAAGGTGCGTGCTCTTGCAGGCGCGGCACCGTACACGATGACGGATGTTTCTTCTTCCGGTCTCAAGAACGTCATTGACAACTCAGGCACCATCTCGCTGGGTGCCTTCACAGAAGGTGGTGTCACCCTGTCCGTCGGCGGCATTCGCGGTACTGGCAGGTTCACCATCGTCGTCAACCTGAGCGTGTCATCGGCCATGACCGGGTCCACGACGATTGAGAAGCACATCATCAAGGACTGCACTGCCTATGGCGGCGCCGACACCGACGTGTTCCCAGCACCGACTGCCTACAACTCGGCAACTGACTCGAGCGGCACAACGGCGTCGTTCGCCAACGTGGCGGTGACGCTCCGACCGACTGCCAACTTCAGCGCCAGCGCCACGACGATTGGAACCGGTGGTACGGTAACTCTCACCTACACAGGTTCAGGTTCACCTACGCTGGTTGAGTGGGACCTCAACTATGACGGCGCGTTCGAGGGAACAGGTTCGAACTACACGTCACCACCGCTGACGTCAACAGGTCTGCGCTACACGGTTCGAGTTCGTGCAACCAACGCGGGTGGCACTGACGTCCTCACGCGTCCAGCCTACATTACCGTCACGTGATGGTAGGTTGCGTGTGTACAGGTGGTTGACGGCATGTAACAATGCATCTAACGTCAACCACCGCTGAGGAGCACACATGCAAAACCACCGCGCACCAATCATTCTCGAAGGACAGGTCTACTACGACGAAGGCAAGAACGCCTACCTCGTCGTGACGAAGAAGCTAGGGGAGATGGTCTCCTACACAGGTCAGGCGTTTACTGGCAGCCTCGGTTTTCGAGGCAAACTGGAGGATGAAGAGTTCGTCCTGAAGTTTCAGCCGGTTGATCCGTCCGACCTGTCAGCGGGTGAAGCCGCCGAGCTCCTTTCGTTCTGTCCTCCGGGCACCAAGCTCAAGATCGGCTACATCAAGGAGGATTGACATGGCAAAGATCGTAAGTCGGCACGATACCGACGCAGCTCGCATCAAGCTGCTGCAGGATGGACTGACCAACTTCAGCCTGGGCGCCATCACCAAGGATGGCTCAGGCGTCATGCAGGTCGGTGATGACATCGACACCCTCATCACCCAATCTGTCAGCGTTCTGGCAGGTCTGGTCCAGACGGTAGAGCACGCTGCAGTCGACCTGTCGATTGCCCGCCTCGAAGCGACCCAGTACAGCCTGCGCGTCGATGAGCTCGAGAGCGTCGTCGAGAACCTGTTGTCTGACGTCTCGTACGACGAGGCGCTCGACCACGCAACTGCTGACCTGATGGACTGTTTCGCTTCAAGCGGTGCGGCTGACGTCAGCGCAGACGGCGAGCTCGTTTTCGACGAGCGCATCTCCTTCAACAAGGAGGACATCAAGCCCATGCTGCGCGAGGCCATCGTTCGCTGGATTGCGCTGAAGCTCGAGCAATGAAACCGAACCTCCCGAAGGAGCCACCTGCTGGCCTACTGTGGTCGATGGCAATGCGGCTGCGTCACGACTTCGGGATTGACGCCGATGACAGCAGCCCGTTGGCCACCGGATTTACCGGGCGGGAACGCGAGGTAGTCCTGGCCGACATGCGGAAGCTGTACGAGGAGGTGTCTGGACACGGCTTCTTCCGATGGGAAGATGTAACAGGACCCTCGGAAGGTTAAGGCCTGTTACAACTTAGTTGTGTACATGGTTGGTGGTTGATATAGAATAGCTTCATCGGTTAAACAAACAGCCGAATCTCCCGAAACCTCAACCTTTGGAGCCAACCATGTCGCAAGCCACCGAAACCCAAGCCACCGTCGAAGCCGTCGCCACCCCCAAGTCGGTCGCCCAGCGCGCCAGCCGCAAGCGCTTCTCCTTCGGTCCCGTCTGGAACGCCTCGGTCATCGCCGGTACCGCCACCGACGTCGCCAAGCTGGTCGAGCAGGCCGTCAAGCTGAAGGCCGGCAGCCGCTCGGACCTCAAGAAGCTGAAGCTCGCCACGCTGCGCAGCAAGGTCGCCGCCAAGCTGCAGGCCGAGACCGCCGCGCCGGCCACCACCGAGCAGGCCTAAGCCTCCCAACTCCGCCGTTGAGGGCCCTCGGGGCCCTTGAGGCGCTACTAGGAGCAGCACATGGCGACCATCGTCCACCGCATCGTCAATGGCCTGACCGACGCTCAGCGCCTGCAGATCATCTCAGATCACCGCGCCTTCGAGCGTGACGGCTTCATCGGTGACTGCCTACTGCGTTCGACCGCCCAGCAGATCGCCGACACCTTCGGCGGCTTCGCAGGCAACGCCCCCATCTGGATGGAGCAGGTCGCCAACGCGGCGTACCGCAACTTCGCGGAGCGCTTCATCGCCAACATGGACGACGGCAAGTAAGATGCCCGAAAGTGCAGAGGTTCGACGGCTGGCCGGCGACATCGGAGCTGTCATCGGTCAGAAGGTAGAAGGCACCCGAGTGGTGAGCGGCCGCTACACTCGCAGCCCGATCCCCGGCTTCGATAAGCTGACCGGGTACCGCCTGATGAACATCGGCGTCAAGGGCAAGCTGCTCGTCTTCAACTTCAAGCCAGACGGTGACATCGGCATCGAGGTCAACATTCTGTCGACCCTCGGGATGACTGGCTGGTGGCACTACAGCGACGGTGACCTTTTCCTGCCGCAACAGCAGAATGCCTTCAACCCGAAGCACGTGCGCCTGCGCATTGACTTCGAGGACCGCTCCATCGTCTTCACCGACCCTCGCAACTTCGGTACGCTCAAGGTGACGACCAACGCCGGCGTCCGCAAGAAGCTGCAGGAGATGGGACCCGACATCGCGCGCTTTCAGCTGGTTCCAGCCGAGTTCTGGATCCGCTTCGACAAGTACGCCAAGAACCGATCGATTGCCGAGGTGATGCTCGACCAGCGCATCTTCTGTGGCGTCGGCAACTACATGCGCGCCGACGGGATGTACCTTGCCGGTATCGACCCGCGAGTGCCAGCGAAGAGCCTGTCGAGGCGCGAGCTCGGTCAACTGTGGAACAGCACGCATGTAGTGGCGAATGCTGCCTTCCAAGACAAGGCCGTGGGCAGCAGCACCAAGTACTTCTACAACGAGTGCTACGGTCGAACGCACGACGATCACGACAACCCGATCGAGAGCTACCAGGACAGCAACGGCCGAACCGTTTGGTGGTGTCCTGCGCGACAGGCGTTGTAAATAGGTGCATGAAGCTTCAGCACCTGCACTCCCTCCAAGAAGGTGGTTGGTCAAACACCGCCACTCAATCCACTCGCCTGACGCCTGCCACCGTCAAGAAGGCGCTGGCTCTGCTGCCTGAGTTCGAGAAGGCGCTCAACGTCTATCTCGAGGTTCATGGCCTGCCGGCGGTCTCCATCTCCCATCCAGTAGGATCGACCGCCTACGTCGATCGTGATGTCGTTGAGAACCCCGACAAGGAGTACGGCGACATTGACGTGATGGTCGAGCTCCAGCCGATCCATGGTATGACTGAGAGCAAGGCAGCCACTGCCTACCAGCAGGCGTTCGCGCACTTCATCAAGCATGAAAGTCCTGAGTTCGTCTACCGCCACGACACCACCGGTCAGAACGTGATCTTCCGGGTAGGCAACGACGAGTACGTGCAAGTGGACCTGGTGAAGGCCTTCACCGATGCCGCTGAGTGGGCTCGCTACCGCACCACACCCGAGTATGGTATCAAGGGCGCCCTCATCGGCTTCCTCTACAGCTCGCTTGCTGAGGTGCTGCATCTCTCTATTGGTCAGCTTGGCGTGCAGTACAAGAAGAAGGCTGGACAGCTTGTCAAGTTCCGCACCCTCAAGCAGGACGAGGTCGGTACCATCAGCCGCGACTTCGAGATGTTTGGCCGCCATATCGCTGAATGGACCGTCCAGCACATGAAGCCGGGAACCAAGCAGGTAGCCATTCACCCCGTGCTGGCCCGCCGGCCTGGCATGCGGTATGAGGATGTTCGAGTTCGTGATCTGGCCGACGTCGTCAAAGGTATCGCGCTGACACTCGAACTCAACGGGGTACTTGGCAAGGGTCACCTCGAGGACTACCCAACGGCTGAGAGCCTTGTCGCCGAGGTGCAGCACACGTACCTCGAGAAGTGCATCGACGCCGCCAACAGCTCGAAGTTTGACAAGGCTGAGACCGACGAGGCCAAGGCCAAGGCGCTTGCCACCAAGGAGATGCTCATCTCCAAGTCGAAGGAACTGGCGAAGTACCTCGACATGTAACAGCTTCAGGTTGTTACAATCTACCTGTGTTCTTGACCTGAGTTGGGTGTATAATGCACCTATCAACTCGGAGAGCACATGACCAAGCCCAACGCTACCACGATGCCGCTGACCGTCAAGGTCGTTCGTGAGTGTGCCACCAAGACGATCAACCACCAGCGCGATCTCCTGGATGAGAGGCTTCGCGACATCGCCCGAGCGTACAACGACGAGGTGGCGAAGTACAACGTCAGCCGCTGGACCAAGCTCTTCCGTCGGGCGCCCAGACAACCGGTTGTGGTGGACGAGGTCATCGTCACCTGGAAGAAGCTGTGGCTCTCCGGCAACATGCGCGGGGACCACCTCGCCTACCAAGAGCTGTGGATCACCCGCGTTGGCTGGTGGAAGCGCCTCCGCCAGCTGGAGGCCCTGCCTGTGGCCGATGACGACAAGGTGATGAACGTCTCCGTTGAGGACCTCGACCTCATCGACTACAACATCTGGACGAAGGAGCAAGCGTGATCCTCGAGATTGGCTTCCTGCGCCCGACGAGGGAGCAGCTCGAGCATCTCCGCAAGAACGCGGATGAGAGCTTCTGCGCCACCTCGAGTGAGAACTTCGTCAAAGCTGGGTTCCCGTCCACCGTCGGTTGGATCAACGCCGAGGATACCGCCACCCTGCTGCGCCTCAAGAACGTTGAACCGCATGACGACCCGTGGGTGAGCCGTGGCAGCGAGCCAAAGGTCCGCCGCTCCATCTTCTGGCTGATGGATGGCGGGCGTTCGTACAGCGGCGAGGGGGTCTTCTTCGGCTGTGGCCGCGGAGTAACCCGCCTCAAGCCGGGACAGTTCGTCGTCTTCAACGACAAGATCACCCACTGGGTGATGTCAGACCGCATCTGGCGCGGCGCCGCCATTCAACTCAGGAAAGCACCATGAACAGCACCGGTATCGGCTACATCTGCCTCGCGGCGGTCATCATCTTCGGCCTCAGCAACTGCGGAATCAAGATCGACCCGAAGGAGGTGCAGGCCATCGCTGAGGCATGCGCCAAGCTCGGCAAGGAGCCGCGCATCGTCACCCGTCCCGGTGAGGGCATCCAGATGGGTTGCACCGGCGAACCTGCGGCAAGCGGTGTACGCTGACGCGTAAACTAGCTACAATATCTCAACAAGGAGCCACTATGTTTCAGCTGCGCATCACCGTCATCCACGCCCTCGGCAAGTTCTCTGGCTGCCTGCAGCTGAGGGAACCCGATGCCACCGAACAGACTGTCCGTGACATCAGCGACGGCGTTCAAGCAACGATCAACCGTCTCGATCGGCTGGTGCTGACGCAGAACGACGGCACCGAGATCGCCTTCAACGAGAAGATCCTGAGTGAGTCCATCTTCGTCTTCGCGGTGGAAGAAGCAGAATGAGCGGCGGCACCTTCGATCTGTCTCACTTCGAGCTGACCGACTTCTCGGAGGACCTTCTCGACTGGCTCGAGAAGCACAAGGACGAGGTACCTCCGCTGGTCCGAGCTCGCCTCATCAATCTGGCGAACCAGGCAGCCAAGATGGCACCGCTAGTCAAGGTGGCGGACTACTACGCCTCAGGCGACTACGGCGACGACACGTTTAACGAAGCATGGACCGAGGCGCAGAATGCGTGACGACAAGGACTTCATCAGCTGGCCGTACGACCCGATGATCAATCGGGATCGGGCCGACATCATCATCGACATGCTGCGCTTCATCCGTGAGGGGCTGCGTGACATGGGCGGGCCTGCGAAGCCGCACGAGGGGTTCTACATCGTCGAGAACTTCATCAAGGCGGCACTCTTCGAGAAGATGGCCAGCCCGATGGCGAAGCCCATCCCGAAGAGGATGCTGCAACCGGCCGGCGACACCCTCGAGCTGGTGGCGCAGTGCATCCTGCGCGAGCAGAACTGGGTGGTCAAGGGCACCCCGCTGGCGGCCTTCAAGTGCGGCGTCATCACTGATGAGCTGCAGCAGCGCATCAACTCGTTCTGGCACCCCGAGATCGACGAGACCGCGCCCACCCTGGCGACGGCCTTCGAGGTGGCGTACTCCAACGCCGCCCGCGCAGGCACCCGGCTGGTGCTGATGCACGTCATCCCCGAGCTGCTCAAGATCAGCCATGTTCCGCCGGAGTGGGGCAAGATCCGCGAGGAGCTGTGGATCCGCAAGGCAACCTTCCAGCGCGACCTGCTGATCTTTGGTGGCCTCGCCGGCGGTGAGCTCATGAAGACAGCGCTGCGGCTCATCGCGCCACAGACGTGCTACTCTGAAGAGGGCGCCAGCGTCAAGTATGGCCTGATCCACTTCCTGCAGCGCGACGGCTACTCACCTGGGCGCTGGATGTCGGCCACCGAGGAGAGCTTGGAAGCCGACATCAAGAGGGCGTATGAGGCTCTCTGACCTGCTGTGCCGCTTCAAGTGGTACCGCCGCCTGCGCGGCGGTACCTGGCACCAGCACGGTAGACAGTGGTACCGCGTGTCAGTGGAGGTCTTCACGGTGGTGGACCTCTACGACGACATCTCGATCCGAGACGACATCCAGGACTTCCTGAAGGCCTGCGACAAGGAGAACCAACGTGAGCGTTCATGAGCCACGGCTCTTCACCGAACCTAACGAGGACGAGCCAGATGACGCGATGGATATCTGGATGGACGGCGAAATCATCATGACGGTGACCTACAACGACATCGGCTACGACGGCATCCGCACTGTCAGGGAACTGGTGGAGCTCATCGCGCAGCAGATGTAACTGTTACACTTCTCGCGACACAACCTGGGAAGGCTGTGTATAATGGCTCTATCGTAACCCAACTGGAGCCGCACATGTTCACGATGCCCCGTTTCGAAGGTGCCATTCAGCCCGGCATGGTCTTCCGCCATCGCGCGTTCGACATCCGCTGCGAGGTGGTCGAGGTGACCGGCTTCCAGGTGGTGGTCAAGCCCATCGACTGCGAGGGCAACCGCAGCGAGCACCTGATGGACCACACGGTCGGCAGCTTCCGCCAGAACTGGTCGGTCGAGCGCCGCGCCGAGGAACGCTGGGCTGCCAAGGTTCCCACCTCCGTCTGATCCAGCGCTTCGAAGAGTGTAACCGTCGGGAGGCGGTTACACTTTAGGTGTGTACAAGATTTGCGCTTGATGTACAATACACCTATCGACAAACATACTGACGGAAACGCTCAAATGTCCAAGACCGCTCTCCTCGCCTTCAACGACAAGTCCGGCAAGTGGGAAGCCTCCTACGGTGGTCAGGTTTTCCTGAAGTCCGCCAACAAGGGCTACGTCGTGGACAAGATCGTCAACCAGATCAGCAACAAGGCCAAGGCCCTGGGCGTGACGGCTGTCGAGGAGATCGGCGCCGCCAAGTCGATGTCCGCTGTCAAGACCATCGACCCCGAGCTGGTCTTCAGCATCAACGAGCGCTTCCTGATCCTCGAGGACTTCGTCGACATGGTCGCTACCCGCACCATCCCGTCGGCGGTCATCACCGGCCAAGGCGGTCTTGGCAAGTCGCACACCGTCTTCGCTGCTCTCAAGCGCGCTGGCTTGACCAACATCGACGACATGGAGATCGGTGCTAGCTTCGACGAAAGCAACTCCGAAAAGGCCTTCGTCGTTGTCAAGGGCTTCTCCACCGCCAAGGGTCTCTTCCGCACCCTGTACGAGAACAAGGGCCGGCTCGTTGTGTTCGACGACTGCGACAGCGTTCTCAAGGACCCGGTTGCCTCGAACCTCCTGAAGGCCGCGCTCGACAGCTACGACAAGCGCGTCATCACCTGGAACGCGGAAGGCGGCTTCGGTGGCGACGACGATCTGCCCAAGTCCTTCATCTTCACCGGCGGCGTCATCTTCATCAGCAACATGCCGATGTACAAGATCCCGCAGGCGATCATCTCGCGCTCGATGCCGGCCGACGTGTCGATGACCCGCAAGGAAATCATCGAGCGTATGACCGCGATCGTCAAGTCCGACGAGTTCCTGGTCGGCTTCGAGATGGCCCACAAGCTGGAAGCTCTGGACTTCATCGCCGCCAACTCGGAGCGCCCCGAGATCAAGGAGATCAACCTGCGCACGCTCATCAACGTCACCAAGGCCCGTGCCACCAAGCCCGAGCACTGGAAGCGTCTGGCTCTGTACGCGATGATCAACGCCTGATCGGCGGTTGGGAGATGGAAGGGCGGCTGAGCCGCCCTTCGTCACATGTGCGTGATGTTCGCCGAGGCGGACTTCATCGCCTGGACGACCGATTGCCAGCTCTGACGGCTGTCAAGGATCAGGTAGACCTGCTGGTGGTGCTTGGCGTACAGCTCAAGGAACGCCTCGCGGTTGCCGCCACCCATGATGTCGGTGTCAGTCAGGATCAGCACGTTGTACTTCTGCGCGGCGAAGGCGCTGAGCTCGGCAGTGAGAGCCTCGCTGAAGTTGGTGGCACCGCCCTGATGGCGCGACAGCAGGGACGCGATGGTCTCCGGCTTTCCAGTTGCGCCCTTCGCGCCGACCTCCTTGACGGACTTGATCGGCACAGCCGTGCCAGCGCGGCCCGAGATGGTGCACAGGTACATGTGGTAGTTGCTTGAGAACTCCACGAAGGCGAAGCTCTTTGAGACGGCTGCCGAGTTCTCAGTCAACAGCTTCTGCACGTTGGCGAGAACGGTCTTGATTGCCTCGTGCATCGAGCCAGAGCTGTCAACGACGATGCACAGTTTGACGAGGTTCGACTCCACTTCCTTCTCACCTGGGCGGACTACGCCGGCGCCGGTGTCGGCTGCCGTGTGGACGCTGGTGATGTTGCGGCGGTGAACCTTCTGGTATGTCACCTCAGTGCTGTTGGATGAACGTACCAGCCGAGCGAGCAGCGTCTTCCAGTCGTAGCGGGGACGCATGCCTTTCCAGTCAACGGTGCGTGGGTTGGTTGGACCACCGGCCCCGCGACCACCTTGGCCAGGCTTGCTGCCCTTGCCACCAGCTTGGTCGCCATCGCTTGGATCGCTGCTGTCCTGCTGCTTACCAGCCTTGCTGCTGACGCGCTTGCTGTGTTCCTCGATGTCGCTCTCGTCGATTGGGTTGCCTTGGGCGTCCTTGGGCTCACCATCACCTTCACCCTCTTCACCCTCTCCGCCTTCACCCTCATGGTGTTGATCGCCGGCCTGGCGATCAAGCTCGGACTCGGCATCATCGGGCTCGAAGTCGTCCTCGTCACCCTCTTCACCGCCACCTCCACCGCCGCCACCGCCGCCACCTTGCTGCTGTTGCTGCTTCTTTGGCAGAACGATGATGTCGTCGATGTCAAACTCTTCCTCGACTTGGCTTTCACGGAGCAGTGCGTTCATGGGGTCTTCTTCCCTGCTGGCGGCGTTGTGACAGCCGGCTTCTTGGCAATCTTCGGCTTGCGGTAGTCGGCGATCTCAGCGGCTGTGGCCGGACGAGCCTTAAGCTTTCCGGTCTTGGCATCGACGGCGGTTACCACGTGGTAGGTGCCCTTCGACTTGCTGTAGATGACATCGCCAACCTTCGGCGGTTCCTCGGCTTCCTTGAGCTTCTTGAGCTCGTTCTTGACGAGGTTGTACATCTCAGCGTAGGTGTACTGACGGTCGTAGTTGATCTCGTCGTTGTGCAGGCACACTGGGATTAGCGTATGGCCAGCCTTGGCGAGGTCAAAGTTGGTGCGGAAGTCGCCCACCCAGTTGATGATCTTGCCCTTGGCCTTCTTGCCTTCGTCGTCCTTCAGCACCTTCTGGTAGTGGAAGTCAGCGTGCGAGTAGTGGTAGAACTCGTGAAGGATCAGGAACTCCAGCATCGCATACTCGTCGGGGAACGGACCACCGTTCGACTTGTACTTCTTCATCTTCGGCTTGATGCCAGCAACGTGCGCGTAATTGATGCACTGCTGCATGAAGTGCGTGTTGAAGATGAACTCGCCGGTTGGAGTGGCGGCGGCGGTGTGGATGTCGCCGAACTCCTTGTTGGTCTGCGCATCCTTCGATGGAACAAGGATGATGCGTGGTGCTGCGATCGGCTTCTTGTTGTAGAAGTTTCGGAGCGGGAAGAGCGTTGGGTTCTCAACTCGAACTCGGCGTACCAGCGCCGCAAAGTCCACGTTGTTGAACTCAGGGGCAGTTGATGGTACACCCGCACGGATCGGCTTGGTTCCTGCCTTCTGGTGTAGCAGCTTCTCCTGCGCGTCCATCAGCTCCTCAGGCTGGAACATGCGGAAAAGGGCGCCTTCAACGGCGTTGGCAAGCATTGAGTTGAAGAGGATGGGCGACTTCTGCGCCTGCTTGGTAAGGCGATCAATTTCCTTCTGGATCTCGGCCTCAATCTCCTTCACTGGTACCTTGGCGGTCTTGTGAATGTGATTGATGATCGCCCTTACGTGAGGGTCGGTCAGCGAGGACTTCGGTAGTACCGTGCCCTTCGCTGACTTGACGTTGCTTTCATCGAGCAGCATGGATTAGCCCTTCTGCAGGGTCTTGACGAATGCGGTAACCTCGCCTACGAAGTCCATGATCTCGTCGATCGCATCGATGTTCTCGTCGGCGATGTCCTCCAGCATTGCACGAACAGCCACCATGACCATGTTGAGCATGTCGTTGCGGATGTTGTGGAACTTGATGGCGTGCAGGATTTCGCGCGTGATGAACTCGATCTTGCTGACTTCCTTGTCGGTGATGTCCGTTTTCTTCTTCTTGACGTCGAGCTTCTTAAGCTTGTGCGTCTTGTCGAAGGCCTTCTTGAAGTCAGTAACGACGTGGTTGGTCAGGAACTTGGCGAGGTCTTCCTTGAAGATGGTTGGCTCTACCGAGTTGATGTAGTTGACGAACTCGAGGTCGTTGAAGAGGTCGTCGTCCATGTTGGCGAATGGCTTCGACAGGATGTCCTCGAGTGAGCGAACCGACTCGACCTTCTTCTTGAAGATGGAACCGAGACTGTAGGTGTCAGTCACCTCGAACCACTCTTCCAGCTCGTTGGCAAACTCAGGTGCATCAACTCCGTGCTTCACCATGACGGTGTAGGCAGGGCCGTGGCTGAACGCACGGCCGAGCGCCTTTCGAATGCGAGCTTCGCTTTCGCCAGCGTCGTGCTCAGGGTCAGCGAGGAGGTCCATCTCCTTATTGTAAGCGCGCTGCAGGGCACGAGCAGAGTTTGCCAGGACCGCCTTGTACTCGCGTGAGGAGATGTAGAGCGGTGTTGGACCAATCTGCAGGTAGAAGTGCGGGTCGGCACCGCCGATGCCCTTGTTGCTCTTCATGCGGAAGTGCTCAACGAAGGCGAACAACGCCTGCTTGGCGATGTCGGCGATCTGCTCATCAACACCGAGCTTTTCCTTGTTGAGGTAGTCCTTGAACTTGTTCCAGCTGATACCAACTGGGATGACGTCGAAGACGTCACGAACGTGCTTGGTGAGTTCGGTCGTGCCCTTACCCGTTGGGTTGATGGCGGCGATGACGACGGAACCCTCTGGTAGCTTGTACTCGTCGGTGAACTCCTTCTCGAGAACGACCTTACGAATGGCATTGAAGACCTTCGTGTTGGTGCGGTTCAGCTCGTCGAAGAAGATGAGGTACTTGGCTTCCTGCTTCTCGTACTGCGCAAGACGCTTCTTGGCTTCTTCAGCACCGAACGCCTTTTCAAGTGCCTTCGGGAAGGTTGCCTTGCGGCGCTTGATCTGCTCCAAAATGGCATCGTACAGCGGTGGGCGCGAGAAGTCGACCTTCATCTCGTCCTTGGACTTCTCAGCGATCGGGGTACCGATGACCTCTTCAGGCGACAGGTTCTGCACGTCAACAAACACCGGAATGAGGTTGACCTCGAGCGCCAGCTCGGCGATGTGCATGGTCTTACCAGCACCTGGCAGACCGCCGATGACTGGGATGTACTTGCGGTCCTCACCCATCCGCATCTTGGCTTCCACCTGGTGCTTGAGGGTGTCGCGCCAGTCGGCGTCGGCCACGTTGTCTGCCTTGCCCTTGAGCTTCTTACCGGTCTTCTTCTCGATGAGCTCTGCAACAAGCGCCTCGACTTCCTTACCAAGACCGGCCTTCTCGCCGGTCTGGTAGTGCTTGAAGCTGACCTCGATGTTCTTCATCAGCAGGTCGGCATCGCGCTGGTCCTTCGGAGGCATGTGGCTGCTGATGTAGATGAGCAGCTGTTCCCAACGGCGTGGGGAGATGCGAACATCAGCCTCCTCGTCGTCATGCGACAGGATGTGCTTCGGATCGGCCTTGTTCTTCTCATGCTTCTTCATGAGCTCGTACATGCCCTCGACCACATCCTCATCGAGCTTGATCTTCTTGTGGTCCTTGTACTTCGCCATCATGTACGCGAACCAATCGTCGGTGCGCGGCTTGTCGAAGTTGAGGAGCATGAAGTCCTCGTTCTCGAGGATGTCGCCGACGCCCTGGTCAACGAGGTTCGAGGCGAAGATGACGTAGACGTTGTCAGGCAGGTCGTTCGAGCCGATGCGGCCGTTGAGGATCGAACGCAGCATGTTGCGGATGGCGTTCGATGTCTGACGGAAGTACTCGTCCAGAAACAGAATGACCTCGAACTTCTGACGGATGTTCTTGATCTCAGGCGGAATGGTCTTTGCGGTGCCGCCGAAGTGCTCCCAGATCTGCATGAGGTCAGCGCGCTTGGCAACCGATGCCAGCAGCGCAGCGTCGCTTTCCTTGGTGGCCGAGGTCAGCGCGGTGTGCAGGTTGGACTTGGCGAACTTGATGTCGAACTGACGCTCACCTGAGCTCTTCGTGTCGACCGTCATGTGCTCAGTCTTGGCACCACCGCTGTTGGGATTGATGACGATGAACGGAATGTCGATGATGTGCTCTTCGACGATGTGCGGCGTTTCAATGATCACCAGACGAAGACCGAGGAGCTGCGCAAGATCACGAATGAACGAGGTCTTGCCAACACCGGTGTCTCCACCCAGCATGTATCCAGTGGTGCTCTCGCCTGACGCCTTGACATCCATGTTGTCAAAGACGTGCTCGAGCATTTGGATCTTGCCCTCAAGATTGAGGGCGCCGACGTTTAGCTTCTTCATGGGGAGGTGTGCCTCAGTCGTAGTTCTTGATCTTGTGCTGGACCATCTTGTGGTCGCCAGTGATGGTAGCAACGGCGGCGTCCATACCGTCTACATCGCCATCATCGTCCATGTCAGTGGTCGATTGTACCACCACTGGCTTCTTGGCGACCTCAGAAACGCGAAGCGGTGAAGGCTGAACGAGCGCCTTTCCCAGGTCGCGAAGTTTCTGACCGTCCTCCGACTGTTGTGATAGAATGAAATCGTGCAGCTTCATGAGTGCCTCTAGATGAAGATCGTCCTTCTATTTACGGGGCAGGGCTGAGAAGAAGCGCCTCCCTAAATAGCCGGAGTTGCAGATGCAAGGGATACCAATGAAGAATGAAGCTCTTCGCGACACGCTGATCCAGCAGGCTGAGGGCGCCTTCTTTGCCTTGACTGAACAGATCGACGTCCTGTTTGACATGGTTGGGTTCTACATGGAGCGGTACCCAGCCGGATCACAGTCTGAGATGATCAAGGCCAAGGAGCTCAAGGTGACTGTGGAGAACATCGCCGAAGCCACGTCACAGCTTGCTGAGGTACTGAAGCGGTGGAAGCACGGTGAAGAGCGTGTGCTGTCGCGCGTTGGCACCGAACTGACGATCCTGAATGAGCTGTGGGCCAACGTGCAGGCGCTCATTTACTTCCTAGTGAGTCACGAAATCTCCATGGACGACTTCAACGCGGTCATCGCCGCTGGATCGTTCCAGGCCCTCGTGAAGTGTAACCGACTTCTAACCTGAGTTTTGCCTGACACAGGCAGCGCAACCTGTGATACAATGCTACTTCCTGCGATGAGTGGGAACCCTTCAACTTCTCGGAGTACGAGACATGAGTTCGACTGACAAGACGTCCCTCGGGGACCGGATGAAAGACTACGAGGCCCCATCCACCTCACGCAAGGCCTTCAAGGGTCAACCGCTCATCGTCCGCCTGGACGGCAAGAGCTTCCACACCTACACCAAGGGCCTGCAGCGGCCGTACGATGAACGTCTGTCGTGGTGCATGCAGCACACGATGATGGCCCTCGTCGATCGGTTCCAGGCCAACGTCGGCTACACCCAGTCCGATGAGATCACCCTCGCCTGGTACGTGCAGCCGCATGAGACTGCCGAGTACCCGTTCGATGGTCGGTTCCAGAAGCTGGAGAGCCTGACTGCGGCGTACTGCACCCTCAAGTTCAACCACTTCGCCAGCCTGCGCATGGGTGGGCACGGTGGTGAACCGATCTTTGACAGCCGGGCGTTCGTCGTGCCGACGGTCAAGGAAGCCTACCACGCCTTCCTGTGGCGTCAGCAGGACGCGACCAAGAACGCCATTTCGATGGCGGCCCACACCTACTTCTCGCACAAGAGCCTGCAGGGGATGCACGGTCCTGACATGCAGGAGCGGCTCTTCACCGAGAAGGGGATCAACTTCAACGACTACCCGGCGTTCTTCAAGCGTGGTGTGTTCGCGAAGCGTCACAAGGTCCTGAAGACCCTGACGCCCGAGGAGCTGGCTCGGATCCCTGAGCCGCACCGGCCAACTGAGCCGGTGGTCCGGACGGTCATGACGCCGTTCGACTGCTGGCTGTCCAAGGAGGAAGACCCGATCGCCGTGCTGTTCGGTCCGGGCTTCCCGAATGGTGCTGGTGTCACTCTGCTGAGCTAGACGTGTAGCACTACATCCGGGGGCCGAGTGTCCCTGGATGTCCCTAAAGAGGTTACATGTTACAGGTTGGCTGTGTACAACCTGTGACAGCATGATAGAATAGCCTCATCGAGAGCAAAGATCATGCTGCAAAAGTTCCTCAGACTGTTCGAAGGCAAGCGAGCCAGAACCATCAGACTGGCTCGAGAGCGTGCTGAACGACGGCGCATTGCCCGAGAAGCCGAGCTCGCGCTCATCGAGAAGAACAACCGTGATCGAGTGGACCTGCGACATGGTCCGTCCCAATGGATCGACAGCATCGCCAACTGAGGCGAATGGAGAAAATGATGGAAGCTATCAAGAGCGCCGTTCGTTTCGTCCAACTGACCTGGCTGCACGCCAAGATCGGCTACCTGGAAGCTCGGCTCGAAGCCGCCCAGCGCTGATTACTCGCCGGACAGGTTCGCGATCCAGTCGCGTTCAGCAGCGCGACCTTGTGCGGCGGCTGTCCTACCGCCGGAAGTCTGGACCTTCTGTCCGTTGACGGTACGGGTGTTCGCTGCAGCCTGCTTTTCAGCGGCCTTCTTCTTGGCCTGCTCTAGGGCACGGCGCATCGCGAACTGCTCCTGCGGCGTTGGCTTACGGCCAAACTTCGCGGTGAAGTCGCCTACCGCCTTACCGATCGCCTTCGCGATGTCGAAGAAACCTTCATCGAGCTTCTCCTGCTCAGCGATGAAGTCATGGAACTGCTTGAAGGTGATGTGGGAAGACATTCGCAACCTCAGGTTGACATTACGTCTTATTTATCCTGCGGGATAGTCAACCTACCTTTTCCCGGGTGTACCGAACTGAGGTGTTACAATGGCAACACTGAAGGACTACCGGTCAACCCATGAAACAGCGTCAGCTCATCAAGGTTGTTGGGACCTCTATCACTGGCATGGACGGTGGTCGAATGGAAACAACAACAGCACGTGGCATCACCCTCCTCAAGCGAGGGCAGAACCTGATGGACTTCGTCCAGGAGTTTCTCAACAGCCGCGGCATTACCACCTACTCTCTACACCAACGCGGTGACGGCGTCTGGGCAACCTCGCCCATGATGTTCCTCAACCAGGAACCGAAGCGCGTTCTCACCTTCCACTTCGTCCAGTTCGACTTCGACGACCTTGGCTTCCACGCCAAGGATCTCAACGCCAAGGAGCTTGAGCGCGATCTCAAGCCTCTTCAGAAGCTCATCTACAAGGCTTGACATGGCGAAGGTCGTTGGACTATCAGGCGCCCAAGGTGGCGGCAAGAGCACCCTTCTCGAAGGGCTGAAGAACGCGGGTTGGAAGGTTGACGACTTCAAGGTGTCGCGCGCCGTACAGGCGCAGCTTGGGTGGGCGTCGCTCAGCACCGTCCTTGACAGCCCGCAGACGATGATGCAGTTCCAGGACGAGGTGCTGGCGCAGAAGCTGAAGCGCGATCAAGAGCTTCGTTGGGGCGGTACTGACGGCCTCATTCTGACCGAGCGCACCTTCGCCGACATCTGCGCCTACACTACCTACTGGACGTGGGAGCTGGTTGACGCTCGTAAGTGGACGCTGTCTGAAGGAGCCTCATGGCTTCACGGCTACACCGCGCGCTGCGTAGATGCGCAAAAGCGGTGCTACGACGCCGTTCTCATGCTTCCCTACATGAGCCACGTGGTGTGGAACGGTGACCCCAACCGAGCAAGCTTTGCCTCCGTCAACACCATCTGGGAGAACCTGGAGCGCTTCACCCAGAAGATGGAGCTGCTTCCAATTCCTTCCTTCTACCTCCGCTCCGCTTCAATCGAGGATCGAGTGGATGAGGTTGATGCTTTCCTGAGGACGCTATGAGCAAGGACCGTGGTTTCAAGAAGCTGGTCGGAAAGACCATTCGAAGCGTCAACACCAAGGCGATCAATGAGGTGCTGCTGGTCGACGAGGATGGCTACTTCTACGCCATCGAAGCAGAGGCTGGCCCGCTTGGTCTCCCCGTCATCACCCTCAAGAAGCTGAAGCTCAACAAGTACGGTGTCCCAGAGCAGAAGCTCAAGCCGCTTCAGCGAGCCAAGAAGAAGGCTGAGGACACCAAGCAGTGGCCATTCCCAATCGAAAAGGACCCGTCCCTTGACTAAGCCAATCTACTCTCGCACCCACCCAGGCAAGTACATTCTGGTGCTCGACACCGAAACCACTGGCTCAACCTTCGGCACCTACGAGGAGACCTTCTCCAAGTACCAAGCCATCCAGTTCGGCGCCATCGTCGCAGACGCGCAGACCTTCGAGGAAGTTGACAGCATCGAGTTCCTCGTCAAGTTCGATCCCAAGTACGAGTGGACTGAAGGCGCAGAGAAGATCCATGGCATCTCACGCCTACGCCTGGCAGAGGAAGGACTTGCCGATGAGGACGCGGCGCTGGTTCTCGGCGAGTTCATCCTCAAGTACTTCGGTACCGGCAAGGTGATGTTCCTCGGTCACAATCCCTGGTTCGACATCGAGGCGATGCGACAGCTTCTCGAGAAGTACAAGGTGATGCCTGACCTGCACCATGTCGTGCTCGACACATCGGCGCTGGGCTGGATCACATGCGGTAAGTTCCGTTCCAATGACCTGTTCGAGTTCTTCCTCGGCGGCCGTGCCGAGAAGCATGGAGCTCTCGATGATGCCCGCATGACCCTGACGGTGGCCCGCACCGTCCGCCAGCTCATGAACATGGCTCTGGCTGGAGTGTAACCTGGTCCTTGGCCGGTGTACATTGCCGGCCGGCCAGTGTATAATGGGCTCATGAACACGACAGCCTACGTGGGAGATACCTTTCCCGACACCCCCGTCGCTGGAATGATCAGCTACCGATCTGACATCGCCTCGATGTTCATGTTCGACGGTACCAACTGGGTCATGATGAACGCAAGCACCAAGAAGTGGAACCTGTTCCTCGATGACGAGCGGTGGCCGCAGTTGGCTGGATGGCGCGATCTTGATAACGTAGAGATCGCCCGATCATCTGCCGATGCCGAGAAGATGGTTGAGGGGTGGGGCTTGCCCGAGCGCATCAGCTTCGACCACGACCTAGGCGGAGAAGACACCGCCTTCAAGTTCATGTGGTGGCTCATCAACGGCCACCTCGACGAGAAGTGGAACCTGGCGACCGTTACGTCGATCCAGATCCACAGCGCAAATCCTGAGGGAGCCAAGAAGCTGATCGCCCTGTGGGACAACTTCTGCCGCGTGCACAAGATCGAATGCGAGATCACGCGGGTCTGGCCTGGAGCAAAAGAATGAGTGAAGAGACGTACGTCCTCGGTGACGTTGAAGTCAAGAAGACCGGCCGCCAGGCACAAAAGCCTGGTCCGGGTGGACGTACCGCAACTCTCGTAGAAGTGACACCTGTCAACGACTACGATGGGTCGTGGAAGAAGTGGGTTAACCCTGCGTCGCTCTTCAACATCGTTTCACCTTCGAAGGAGGAGTAAATGCGCTACGTAACCCTTAGCTCTGTTCAACTCGCCCTCATGACCTTCCTGATGGCGCTCCTGGCAGCCGTTCTCGTGTCCATAAATACCTGGTACCTCGACACTCGGCTTCTGCCTGAAGTTCACGTCGATGGCGCCGGACAGTGCGTGAAGGTCGTCAACTTCGAGAACGGCCACGCCTTCAACTGCAACGACGTCAACGTGATCCTCCGGCGGTACCGTACGGTAACGCCACAATGAAGAAATACGTTCGCCTCTACTGCAACACCTGCCAACGCACCACCGACAAGCTGGTCGACAACACTCGAGCCGTTCCGGATCGATGCACGATTACGCTCAACTGTCAGGGTCGGCTCTTCCCCGCTGAGTACCGTAGCAATGGCGAAATCACCGCTGCTCCTGAGGTAGGAGTTACTGACTGGTACCCGCGCGGATCCATCGTCAGCTCGGGGCCCGCCACTAAGGCCGAACAGTTCGTCGACATGTCAACAGGCAAGCTCAAGCAGATCGTGCTCGGCATCAAGCTGACAGCGGCTCCACCAAATGGGTCCACCGCGACGCTCAATCTGGCGGCTCGCAGCGACACTCCCAAGGAGTACAAGCAGTACATCTACCGTCGCGACACCGAGTTCTCAACCATCTCGGGAGTTGAAGACGGCATCGCGCAGAAGACGCTGCGCTTCAAGGCATGGGGCCCAGACCCGGATCTGGTTGAGGTCTACCTCAACGGTGCCAAGGTGGAAGAAGGCACTGATCCTGATCAGTTTCAGGTGGATGATGGTTCCGCCAACCCTCCTGCCCCGTCCAACACCGTCAAGTTCAACACCCCAGTTCTGCCGATCGGCACCTATCAAGTCGATGTCATTGTGTCGAAGGCGCAGATTGCGGACGTCTACACCTTGGTGTTCGACCGTAACCAAGAGGACCCAAACCGTGTCGGCGCGTGGGACAATGTCTCGTACGTCGAGCGCTTCAATGGCTCTACTTGGGACAAGTACTACCTCTACACCGTTGATCTAGCTGAGAACTCGTCGCTCCTGAAGAAGGACACCATCCTATATCCCGAGGGCGGCGTGTCGGTATCTGGGGTTGCCACCATCGCTCTTGAGAACATCGTCTTCTTTCTTGCGCGCCGCCCCTACACGAAGGTGGATCGCTACCCAGACATCAGCGTGCCGCTCGATACTCTCGGACCGGACCGCGACTACCTCAAGTACCACCTAGTAGACGGCGAGCTCGCACTGCAGGTGACGGACACCTCGCTCGAAACGTTCTTCCCACCATCGCGCCTCACCAAGTTCGACGTCGAGGGCACCCTCAAAACCGCAGTGGCGGGCGAGGACGAGCAGCTCGTTGTCGACGGCAGCGTCATCGTAGGACCAGACCAATGATCAATGCGCCAACTGCCTGCTACTTCACGGTTCTAGCAACCGGCGAAGGTGCCCAAGCTCTCGTGATGGAGATCTCACCTGGAGCGGCGGCCGACATCGTCGAGGTTTCGCTGCTGTCTGAGGACTTTGACAGCGACATCCAGGCTCTGCAGCGGCTCGACGGCACAATCAAGCACGTTAACGAGATGCTCTCGGGTGAGCTGCAGGTCGAGGAGAGGTTCAACCCGCTCTACATTCCCTCGAAGATCGAGGACGTTGACGAGATGCTGGACATTCACCTGCGCAACGACGGCCTGCGCTTCACTGGCTTCGGTGGTGATCCCTTCACCCTTAAGCTGGTAGATGTCAAGCGTGATGATGAACAGCTCGCCGTCTTCACTGCCCGCTACCACCCGTTCGAGCTCCCCCTTTACACCGAAATCATGGAAGCCCATGACAACTTCCAGCTCAACTGAACAGCTGCACTCCTTCCGCTTCATGGCCACCATGAAGCTTACATCCAGCGAGCTTAAGGTGAACATGCTGCAGGAGGTCTATCCTGGTGTCACCTCGATGGCCTTTGCGAGCCGAACCTTCGGCACCTACGATGAGTGCATCAGCTCGTGTAAGCGACTGATGGACGACATGCTGAAGCGCGCCAACGCGAAGACTGACATGTTCAAGATGGGATCGGAGGTCAATCCAGTCCACAGCGGCCAAATGACGCTGTCGAAGGACTGGTCCACCGGCGAGGTCTCGCGTCTCTGGATCTACGACAAGAAGATGGAGCAGAGCGGCCAGATCCATGCTGTCGGCCAGGCGCGCATCTTTGCCCAAACGGGCACCCCACAGGTCGAACAGCGACCCAACTAACCAGCGCGTGGTTCCACCGCAGGTCGGCAAAGTGGTACAATGTAAGTACCCGATACCCCTCTTTCACTAGGAGAAGCACATGGCAAAAGGTAAGTCACTGGTTGAAGCCAAGCCCAAGAAGTTCCGCTCGATCGAAGAGATCATGCGCGACCCAGCCGCCAAGGCGAAGCTCGCCAACCTGGTCGACGAGGCCGTGCAGTGCAAGATCAAGATCTCGCATGAGCAGCAGAACATCAAGGCGCTCAAGGACGCCGCTCTCGAGGACCTCGGTCTGAAGCCACAGCTCTTCGGCAACTACGTCGCGATGGTCTTCAACAACGACTACCAGCAGCGCAAGGAAGGTCTCGAGCAGCAGCTCACGCTGGTTGAGATGATCATGGGCGAAGCTGACCAGCTGCCGCACGATGAGTGAACGCCTGAACTACGTCGGCGCGGTTCGCGACTGGGACAACGACCTGATCGTTGTTTGGGAGCGAGGCCCTGAAGGGCGCGTGCGGCGGACGTTCAAGTCACCGTACTACTTCTACGTGCCGAAGGCAGGTGGACAGTACCGTGGTATCGACGGCGTTGAGCTTGAGAAGCTCGTCTTCGACAACGAGGAAGAGTTCAAGGCTGAAGCGCGTCGGTACCCGGTGAAGTACGAGAGCGACATTCCGCCGATGTTCAAGGTGCTCATGAACGAGTACCACGACGTACCGACGCCTATCGTTCACTACGCGTTCCTCGACATCGAGGTCGACTACTCGTCGAAGATCGGCTTCGCTGGCCCATCCAACCCGTACGCTCGCATCAACGCCGTTACCATCTGGCAGTCCTGGACGCGCCAGTACAAGACGTACGTCGTGCCTCCCATCCAGGAAGACGGCACGCCGTGGAGCGGTACCGTCGAAGACATCGAGGCCGAGTTTCGGGTGCTCATCGCGAAGGGCGAGCTTCGCGAGACCGACAAGCCGATCATCAAGATCTGCAAGCACGAGAACGAGCTCATCGCGTGCATGCTCGATGACCTGCAGGATGCCGACATCATCAGCGGTTGGAACTCGGAGTTCTTCGACCTGCCCTACATCGTTCGACGCATCGAGCTGCAGATGCCGCACCTCCTCAAGAAGCTGTGCTTCACGGGGTGCAGCAAGCCGCGCCAGAAGTTCGTCGAGCGGTTTGGTTCGCAGGAGATGGTGTACACGCTGTACGGTCGTACCCACCTCGACTACCTGGATCTCTTCAAGAAGTTCACGTTCGAAGGTCGAACCTCCTACTCCCTCGGCAACATCCTGCAGGAAGAGATCGGTCTCGCCAAGCTGCAGTACGACGGCACCCTCGAGCAGCTCTACAAGCGCGACTTTCCACGCTTCACCGCCTACAACTTCCGAGACGTTGGCGGTCTGGTCGACCTCGACGTCAAGTTCAAGTTCATCCAGCTGGTCAACCAGATGGCGCACGAGAACACGTGTCTCTTCGAGAACATGCTCGGTACGGTGCGCTACGTTGAAACCGGCATCGCCAACCGGGCACACAACGTTCACAACCTGATCGTTCGCGACAAGAGCATGATGACCGACGGCGAAAAGGTCGAAGGCGCCCTTGTGCTCAACCCGCACATCGGCATGCACGAGTGGATCGGCTCTGTCGACATCAACTCGCTGTATCCGTCCGTCATCCGCGCCATCAACATCTCTCCGGAGAAGTACATCGGCCAGTTCATGGACGGTGAAACCGACTGGCGCGGCATCATGGTGGAGCGAGACAACCGCGCTCACTACCTGAGGTTCGACGACGGTGAGGTCTTCGAGGCAACGGGCGAAGAGTGGCGCTCGCTTCTCATCGAGAAGAAGTGGGCGGTCTCGGCGTACGGTACGGTCTTTGACCAGAGCAGCGGCCTTGGCCTGGTGCCTGACACCCTCGCCTTCTGGTTCGGTGAGCGCAAGCGCCTGCAGGCCGAAAAGAAGAAGTACACCAAGCTGGCGAAGGATGAGAAGGATCCCGTTAAGAAGGCGGAGTACGAGAAGCTGGTGGAGCACTACGACCTGCTGCAGCTCACCAAGAAGATCCAGCTGAACTCAACCTATGGCGCTCTGCTCAACGTGGCGTTCCGCTTCGGTCGCAAAGAGATGGGTGCATCCGTTACGGCGTGTGGTCGCATGATCACGACGCACATGATGGAGACGATCCATAACCTGCTGCAGCCCGACACACCGCTCCTCATCGAGAAGTCAACTGAGGTTGACGACGATGGTAAGGTCCAGCACGTCTACATCGCTCGCAGTAACACCGTCATCTACGGCGACACCGACAGCTGCTACTTCAGGACGCACGCCTCCAACAAGGAAGAGGCGGTGGCGGTGGCTGATGAGACGGCCAAGCTAACCAACGAAACGTTCCCCGACTTCATGCGGCGTTCGTTCAACTGCCAGCCAACCTACGACGACCTCATCAAGGCCGGTCGAGAGGTTGTTGCCATTCGTGGCATCTTCCAGGCCAAGAAGAAGTACATCCTTCGCGTGATCGACCTTGAAGGTTTCGCGACTGACAAGCTTAAGTCGCAGGGCTCTGAGATCAAGAAGGCCGACACGCCGAAGATCATCCAGCAGTTCCTGAAGGACCTGATGGCTCTGCTGCTCGATGGTCGTATGTACCCGGCCATCGAGGAGTTCGTCAACCAGCGCCGGAAGGACCTGCTCGGTAAGGACGGCGACATCTTCTCAATGGGCGTGGCTAAGCAGGTCAACAACCTCGATGCGTTCTATGCAGCATGGCAGCGGGCCGGCAAGCCAGCGAAGGGCAAGCTCGCCATCAACGGTAACCCGCAGAACGTTCCTGGCCACGTCCGCGCGGCGATGAACTACAACTCGTTGGTGCAGCAGCACGAAGAAGGCGCCAAGCTCATCAAGTCGGGTGACAAGGTCATCATCTTCTACCTCAAGCCCAACGCTGAAGGCATGAAGTCCATCGGCTTCCCATCGGACATGTACGAGTTTCCGAAGTGGTTCACCGAGAACTACACGGTGGACAAGAAGCTGACCGAGCAGAAGATGATTGACAACAAGCTCGACGGCATCTTTGAAGCGATGGGCTGGGAAGTTCCGACGCCGCAGCGCGCACTCGTCAACAAGCTACTCAAGTTCTAACATGGCAAAGATCGTCAGCAAGCGGGAACGAGACCGCATCAAGAAGGAACTCGAGCAGCGGGTTGAGGAGGCGCGCAAGCAGCTCGCTGACGGGCAGGACCTCATCGATCGGCTGACACGCGACATCGAACAGCTCGAGGATGACGCCTGGATCGAGCACATGATGGACCGAAACAGCCAGGATGCCGGCATCGTCGACATCAACTATATCCAGACGGAGGACTGCTAATGCCCAAGATCATCAGCAAGCGAGGGAAACCCGAGGCGAAGGAGGTCGACATCGAGCTCGACCTCAAGGAGCTGGATGGCGAGACAATCACCGTTACGGTAGGTGACGCAACCGAGGACGGTCAGCTGGTCTTCGAGTACTACAAGGAGGACTGGATCATCCAGTCCAAGTTCGTGACGAGGATCCACGAGCTCGGCTGCTGGGCCCTTCACAACGTGCACGAGCAGACCTGGAAGATCTTCTATCACGATGTTCAGGTTGCGCTGGTGACCAGCACGGCAGTTCAATCAGACATGATCACCGTGCTGGATTACGTTCGTGATACAATCGAAGCAGTGGACAACATCAATCGATCATGAAGCTTTCTGCAACCGACATCAACAACCTGCGTGCTGCGCTGCAGGCTGCCAAGATCATCAACGCTGACCTGGCAGTGCTTGCCAACGGCAAGATCATGGGCGTCAATGACAAGCGCGAGGCAGCCATCATCAGTGAGCTCAAGCTCTCCATTCCGGAAACCACCAGGATCGGCTTCGGTTCGAGCCGCCTACAGGAGTTCGAGAAGCGGCTGGCTCTGTTCGGTGAGCAGGTCGAAGCCGAGCTCAAGATCAATGACAGCACCGGCGACGTCAGCCTCATCACGCTACAGTCCGGCCGCAGCAAGGTGCAGTTCCGCTGCACCTCCCTCAGTCTGCTGGAGCGCAAGTACCCGCAGGAAAACGCCGACGAGGGTCACGTCGTGGTGAGCTTCACGAAGGCCGAGATCGCGCAGCTCTCTCGAGCAGCGAAGACGATGGGCGCCGAGAACGTCGTCATCAAGGTTGGGCGCGACGGTGCAGCGCACGTTGAGTGCGCCGATAGCAACAACGACCAGTTCGTGGTCGGCCTGGAAAAGCCGGGCGAGTTCGTCGGTGACGCTGAACCGACCGTCTTCATGTACAGCGCCGACCGCCTTACCTCACTGCTTGACGCTGGTGCAAAGGACTACGACGTCATGGCGGTCGTCATCGGCGAAGGCGGCTCTCTCACCGGGATCGTGCGATCCCACACCCTCATCATCATGCCACAGGCAAACGGAGATTGACATGAACGACATCGAAAAGTCACGCGTGGAGTACGTTGCGCGCCTCGAGCAGCAGGTACAGGAGCTGCAGCGCCAGCTCGGCGAAGCCAAGCCTCTCGCCGAGAAGTGGACCCCTGTGGTTGCTGGCGAGATCAACCAAGACGGCACCGTTCACGTCACCCTCGGCTTCGGCGGCAAGCGCACCACCGCCACCATCAAGCTCGCGGCGTTCACCGCCAACACGGCCAGCGACATCGCAAGCAGCATCGCCAACACCCTCGCCGAAAGCATGATCGTCGAACAGGTGGCAAAGCTGGTTCGGCCAGAAGTTGAGCGCCTGATGCAGGGGGCGCAGGCAGTTCAGGGAGCAGGCAAGTGGTAAGGAACCTCATCCGCCGGCTCTTCAGTCGGACAATGCGAAAGGGCGACCCATGGGCAATGCTCGAGGTGGAGAGCTTTGAGGCGGATGGGCGCATCAAGATGTCGTTCGACTACAACGATGCGTTCGTTGCCAAGATCAAGGCGATGGGCTTCGAGGCTGAAACCGATGAAGACTGCGTCCAGCTGTTCTTCGTGGCATCGGCGCTTCGCCCGGCCGAGCTCACCAACGGTGATGACACCGTTCAATCCACTGCGCACCCGAACCTGTCGTCGCAGCAGAACATGCTCGTCCAATGAAGAACGTTCCGCAGCGCCGCCTTGACGAAATCGCTGAGGAGGTGTTCGACCTCCTGGCGGTTGGAGACGTCTTCGACTTCATCGACGGCGATACTCCGCCCGACAACCGCATGGAGCTCAGGCTGCAGGAGCTGATGGGCACCCGACAGTCCCATGAGGTACTCGAACTGGCGATGTACCTTCGCGCCTGTTCAAGCCGGAGCGAACACCTGCCAACATGGCAACCGCTGCTCAATGCTGCCATTGAGCTTGGTCAGCAGCGAGGCGAGGCGGTGTGGGACAAGTTCTACGGCTTGGTCCCACGTCAAGCCGCCCCTGCACGCAACACAGGCCAACCTGTGTACAAACCCCACCAAACGTGATAGAATGACATCATGAAGCGCCTAGTAGTTGACACATCCAACCTGCTGTTCCGTGTTGCGTCTGCCCATGGCAAGTACAACTCGGGTGGCTCGGTTGAGGATCAAGCCGGTCTCGCCATGCACATGGCGCTCAACACCCTCAAGTCGTTCTACCGGAAGGTCCAGCCCGACCAGGTGGCGATGGCCTTCGAAGGCACCGACAACTGGCGCAAGGTCTACACCGCCTCGGAGGCCTGCGTCTCCAAGCGGCTGTACAAGGCCAACCGGGTGAAGGACGACAGCATGATCCCGTTCTTCGAACTCATCAAGTCGTTCGAAGGCCTCGCACGCCAGCACACCTCTCTCGTCTGCCTGTCCAACCCGCGGCTGGAAGGTGACGACGTCATCGCCGGCTACGCGCAGTACTACTCAGCCAAGGGCGACGAGGTCATCATCCTGTCGGGAGACAAGGACTTCATCCAGCTGCTCAAGCTGCCTGGTGTGTCGCTCATGAACCCCGACGACGGCAAGCTCCGCGGTACCGACAAGAAGACCGGGGAGCGCATCGATCCTGAATACTTCATGTTCGAGAAGTGCATTCGTGGTGATGCCGGCGACAACGTGATGTCCGCCTACCCTCGTGTGCGCGCCACCAAGATTGAGGCCGCCTTCAAGGACGAGTATGCCCGTACCAATCTCTTCAACGAGACGTGGGAGTTCAGCGATCCGACCACCGGCGAGAAGCGCACCTACCGCGTAGGTGACCTCTTTACCGAGAACGAGGTTCTGATGGACCTCTTCAAGCAGCCCGCCGACATTCGACAGCTCATCACCGAGACCGTCGAGCATGAGAGCCTGAACCACGGCCAGTTCTCGCTCTTCCACTTCCAGAAGTTCTGCGCCAAGTTCGGCCTCAAGAAGATCGCTGACGATGCTCAGCACTTCATCGACCTCTTCTCTTCGACTGGCCTGAAGTCACCGCTGCGCGAGGAAACGAAGGCCATTCGCGCCGAGAAGAAGAAGTCTGGTACGCTCGTGTTCTGATGACGGCAGATGACTTTCTGTGGATCGGTAGCGCCGCGCTGCTGATCTGTTCGGTGCCGCAGGCAATTCAATCGATACGCGACGGCCATTCGCGTGGCCTCAATCGATTGATGCTGTGGCTGTGGCTCATTGGGATGGGCAGCTCGCTCGTGTTCTTCGTAGATCGCGAGATCTGGCCTTCCGTCATCAACTACACGTTCAATCTGTTCGTGGCGGGCACAATCACCTGGTACTCGTATTTTCCGAGGAAGGCTACTTCTCCCTAATAAATAGGTTACGTCTGGAATAGTCCAGATCCAATGGGTTCCCTTCGGGGTAAAACGTCTAACGTGTTCCCGCAACCTTGCAAGGAGAAAAGCATGGCTACAGTAACCAAGATCGAGAAGCGTCCAACCGACCTTCGTCACGTTTACCTCATCGACTGGAACGACGACGGCATCCTGAAGGAAATCGCCGTTGTGTCAGAGATGCCCGACGGTACCGTCTACGGCATCGAGGTTGACAAGCTACACCCAATCGACAAGTCGCGCCTGAAGAAGTTCCTCGTTAGCGTCCACGCTGACAAGTACCCTCTGTGGGAGCTCCTGTCTCAGGGCAAGCTCAACAACGGAACGAACGCCCTGGACTTCTTCCACATGAACTACGTCAAGGTGAAGCGTCCTCGTGGCGCCGTCCTCGGCGGTGGTCTGGCTTCAGTTGAAGTCTACGGCTCTGATCAGCAGATCGGCGCGGAATTCACTCGCGGCGATCAGGGAACGGTTGCCGGACAAGCGCCAAGCGTCCTGCGCTAAGCACTTCAGATCTCAGAAGCATCATGAGGGGGCCTAGGCCCCCTCAATCAGTTTTTGGAGGTGTACTCAGAAGTACCTCGAGACTATAATATACAAGCCCAACCTGGATATCAGGTGCAACTCTCTAAGGAGCCAAAGATGAAGAGCGTAATCTCAATCTGGGTGTTGGTGGTGTCGTCAGTTTTGGCGGGCGCCTACTCTTTGTACCAACACGTCCCTCAACCCGTTGCCAACTCCGTCATTGGGGAAAAGGCAGAAGGAAAGCTAGGCGGTCAAGCAGTCAAGGTGCTGCCTGCCAGCCTTTCCGAGAAGCAGCACCGCCTGCTCAATATGGCCTACGAGATGGGAAAATCTCACGGCTTCAAGGACCCTGAAATCGTGCAGGCCGTTCTCCTTCAGGAGACGATGGCTGGCGGCATGGACAACTACAAGGTCGCCAATGCTGGACCTGAGGCCTACTTCGGTCCCATGCAGATCAAGCTCGCAGCGGCGAAGGACGTTCTCTCGAAGTGGCCAGCCCTCTTCGGCAGCTACGGCTTCCACACCCGCAGCGACGACGAGATCAAGGCAAACCTGATCCTCAACGAGCGCTTCAACCTTGAGGTTGCCACCAAGTACCTGCTGATCCTCAAGCAGCAGTACGGCTTCAAAGGGCGTGAACTCATGAACGCCTACAACCGCGGTCCTGGTGGCGTGAAGGAAGTTGGACACGACTTCCACTATGCCGTCGGTGCCGAGAAGAAGCTCGCTGCCATCCGCAAGTAACGGTCAGTCGCGCTTCAGGTCCTTCGCTGTACTGAACGGTGGTACAATGAAGGTATGCTTGAACAGCGCACACTAGCCGACGTTATTCGCCAGAAGGTCTACCTCGGGAGCACCAACTCCCGTGGGTTCAACCCTGTCAAGTGTCCGGTCTGCAACGACTACCAGGAGCGCGGTGCCTTCAAGTTCGACGCCGACACCACCGGCTACAACTGCTACAACTGCGGTGCCAAGTTCAAGTACGAGGAGGGTAGCGGCAAGCTCTCCAAGAACGCGCGTGACATTCTCGCGAGCTTCGGTATCGAGCGCTCTGACCTCACCGAGATCCGCTCGGCGATGTTCACAAACGTCAAGAAGGAAGAAGCCGAGATCAGTCTTGAGGCGATGAAGAAGGTCAAGCTCTTCACTCCCGAGGTGGCACTGCCGGAGCACAGCCACCCGATCGGCTACGATGGATACGAGGAGGCTCAGCTTCCGCTGGCCGAGTACCTCCTCAACCGCAGGATCGATCCACTACAGTGCCGCGCCTACTTCAGCTTGGACAAGCGCTACCTGCGGCGCGTCATCATTCCATACTTCCGTGATGGTAAGATCATCTACTGGCAGGCACGAGCCATCGACGACGGTGTCAAGCCGCGCTACCTCAATTCTCCAATCTCTCGGGACGCCGTGATCTACGGCTACGATGAGCTCTTTACCTGGCGCGAGGCACCGCTCTTCGTGACTGAGGGTGTGTTTGACGCCATCTCGCTTAACGGCATCTGCATCCTCGGCTCGGCCCTCAACGAGGCAAAGCTCGAGGTGCTGAAGCGCTGCAGACGGCGTCTCATCTTCGTCATCGACCGTGACAAGACGGGTGAGGGCCTAGGTAAGGCGGCTCTCGACAACGGCTGGGAGATCAGCTTCGTTGATGAGCGGGCAGCTGACGCCAACAAGAGCGTCCAGCTATTTGGCCTGCCATTCACGATCTATTCGCTCCTGAAGAACGCAACAACCAAACCTACCTTCACCGACCAATCGCAGCTCCAGCTGTCGCTTGGTGTCCTGATGGGTAAGCTACGAGGAAACAAATGAGCAAGGAACAAGAACGCCCGCCGCTGATGGACGAAGATGCGCAGCGCCTCTACATCAACTCAATGGTCTCAAGTCCCGATCTATTCGCTCGGGTGAACGGTATCCTGCGCCCCGACTTCTTCGACCCGCAGGCGGCGAGAGCGGTCAAGTTCATGCAGGAGTACTTCCAGGAGTACCGCACCGTACCGGCCCCGATGATCCTCAATGCTGCCACCAAGTTCGACGCGACCACCGTCGGACTGCAGCGAGGTGACACCGAGTTTATGATGAAGGAGATCGCCAAGTTCTGTCGATTTAGGGCGGTGATCCTTGAAGTGCAGAAGTCAATCTCTACCGGCGGCTACCTGGAGAAGGGTGACATCGGCACGATGGTTGCCAAGATGAAGGAAGCAACCGAGATTGACATCGTCAACGAGCTCGGCATCGACTACTTCAGCAACCCGATGGAGCGGTTGGAAGCAGACGAAACCGAGGACGCCCTCATCTCTACCGGCTGGCACTCCGTTGACGAGCTCATCGGCGGTGGGGTTGGTAGGCAGGAGCTTATCACCTTCCTGGCACCTTCAGGTGGTGGTAAGTCGGTGAGCATGCTCAACCTTGGCTTCAACTTCATGGCGCAGGGCCTGCACGGCGTCTACATCTCCCTCGAGATGCGCGACAAGAAGGTGGCACGCCGAACCGACCAGATGATCTCGCGCTTTGCCAGTGGCCTCATCAACTCGAACCGCACCGTCGTTGCGACCGAAATTGAGAAGTTCCATGAGAAGACGGGTGCCCGCTTCTTCATCAAGCGGATGCGCGAAGGTACCACCAACGCCAACCACATCATCGCCTACCTGCGAGAGCTTGAGGCTCGCCATGCCTTCCGTCCGGACTGGATCATTGTCGACTACCTGGACCTGATGGAACCGGTCCGACGCGGTGCTGGCGACAGCATGTTCCTGAAGGACAAGTACGTGTCGGAAGAGGTCCGTGCCATTGGCTTCGACTACGACTGCATCATGATCAGCGCATCGCAGCTCGGTAAGCACGCCACCGAGGCAATCGAGGAAGGTCGCCAGATGCACCAAGGCGACGTGCAGGGCGGCTCGTCCAAGACCAACACCTCCGACCTGATGATCGCAACCGTCAAGACCGAGGCGATGCACGAGGCTGGTGAGTACCGGTTCGAGTTCGTGAAGTCGCGGAACAGCGATGCCAACGGCAAGAAGATCCTGATGCGCTGGAGCAAGAACAGCCTGCGCATCTCAGACCTCGACGAGCCCCAGCTGGAGCTCAAGAAGAAGAGCACGGGAATGAGCATCCCGATGCCGACAAAGGCCCGCTCATTCCGTGACCTGCTGGGTGGAACCCCCGAAGGTGACGCCCAGCCGGCATAAATAAGCTCGGTACCAACCACAAACCCATCCCTATAGGAGAAAACATGTCGGAACAAGCACGCACCATCACCCTCGACGGCATCAGCTACGACGTCGCCCAGTTCAGTGAGCAGGTCCAGCAAGGCGTGGCCGTGTACAACGCCATCGCAGCCCAGCTGCAGGGCGAACAGCTCGCAGTGATCAAGTCCCAGGCTGCTCTGCAGACCCTCGGCTCGCAGCTCGCCCAGGCTGTCCGCAAGGAACTGGACGAGAAGAAGGCAGCCGCTGAGGCCACAGCCGCCGACGCACCGGCTGCCGACGCCGCCTAAACCGACCAGGCCGTCACAATTGAAGGGACAGGAGAGCAATCTCCTGTCCCTTTCGTCATAAATACGTGATGCAAAAGACACGATCTATGCTCACTGAAGGCATCGCCCACCTTGAAGACCTGGACCTGCAGGCCTTCATTCAAGCCGTTTCGAACATCTCCAAGATGCAGGCCACGGAGAAGCTCGATGGCGCCAACCTCTGGTTCGGTCTCGACAAGGAGGGGCGGCTCTATACCTCTCGTGCTGGCAAAGCAAAGAGCGCCGAGAACGTTTACAACGAGGCGGACTTCCCGTATTTCGCGTCTAACAACGGCTTCCGTGCTGCACACGCCGCCCTTAAGGCGAAGGAAGACGAGATCAAGACCATCCTGCGACCAGGCGACACCATCGAAATCGAGGTGCTGTTCGGCCGTCAACCCAACGCCGTCACCTACGGCTCGGGCGGCAAGAACTACATTGCGTTCCTTCGCGGCGTAGAAGGTACACAGGACCTGCTGGTTGACCAGCTTGCCAATCGTCTGGCGAACCAAGCCGTCAAGGTCAGCGTCAAGACCGTTGACAGTGTGGACGGTGAGAACCTGAAGCTCGAGCCTGCTGAGTTCACCTTCCAGTTCGTCGGTGTCCAGAAGATCGACGCGTCGAAGCTTCGTCAGGTGGATGTCTCCAAGCAGCTCGCCGCGCTCCAGTCGTTCCTCAAGAAGAAGGCTGGACTTGAGGGTTCGGATGCCACCAACTTCGATGTCCTGACAGGTTCGCTTGGCTCGTACGACAAGGCCATTCGCCCACAGGCCAAGGAGCTCAAGGCAAAGCTCGCCGCTCAGGTCATGACCGAGTTCAAGCTGCCGATCAAGAAGGAGCTGCTCGCCAAGTTTGTTCATCAGGTGAAGTCGCCGCTCGCAGCAGATGACCTGACACCAGACGAGGACATCGGCATTGAGGGCGTCGTGCTCCGTGATCCTAACAACTCAGAAGAGCAGATCAAGCTGGTCGACAAGGACACCTTCACGACCATCAATCAGTTCAACTACGCCGTCCGCAACAGCATCAACACGCTGATCCGTACGACCGACCTCGAGGCACCACCTGAGAGCCGTGGTGGTCTGCTAGGTGAGCTCAAGATCATGATCGCTGACCTACTCGGTAACCGCGAGATGGCTCGCACCCAAGCCGCAAAGAAGATCTTCACCACGCTCAAGGGGAAGACGCCTGAGGACACCATCAAGAACGTCGCCAAGGAGCTGACGGGTGGTGATGACTACCTTGGTACTCGCAAGAAGATCGTTGCGATGATCGACGCCACGATGGAGAAGCTGGCGACGATGCTCAAGGACTACAAGGCGAACAAGGACAACTTCCAGCTGAAGCTCAAGAGCGGTAAGTCGCTGGGCCACAGCCCCGAGATCATTCGCCGCACGTTGCTGACATTCGCTGAGAGCAAGCGCGACCTCGATGAGCTGCGCGACAAGGTCGCAAAGACCAAGAGCCTGACACAGCTTGCCGCTGTACTGTACGGAAAGATCGCCAAGGCAGTACACTCGACTGGCGAGGAAGAGCCGGTAAGTGAGGCACAGACCTGGACAGTCATGCTACACCCCGACTTCGATGAGATGCCTCACACGGAGTTCGGTCCAGAGAGCAAGAAGATCATTGCGTCCTTCAAGAAGAAGGGCCAGGTAAAGCTCAAGAAGCTGTTCGACGAAGGTTCAGGCAGCGGCTTCGAGCTTGAGGTCACCACCAAGGATGACGTAACCGAAGACGACATGTGGGACCTGCTCGGTCAAGCCGGTCTCGACCACGAGGGTTGGGGTGGCATGATCGCTCTGAAGGAAGAGCAGCAGCTCCTCGAGAAGCGCATCTTCAACGACAAGAGCCAATACCAGAACAAGGACGCGTGGACGCTGCTCAACATCTACCTGGCAACGGTCATGATGTCGACGGTCATCTACAAGGCGAACGATCGCCTAGGTGTACGCATCCTGAAGGACAAGACGCACTGCCGTCTCGGTAAGTGGACCAAGGAGATGTCGCCACTCAACTTCTGGGGCTACGTCATCTGGCGCGCGGGCACCCCACAGGTAGAGAAGCTAGTAGGGCGCAAGGTCGCCAAGGACATCTTCCGCCATGCGCGCAAGGCACCGCCGAACTGGTGGCGCTTCCTGCACATGGACTTGAGCTTCGGGCGCGATGTCCCGATCGATTGGGCAGATCACCGCAAGACCCTCATGCTGCTGCAGCACTACCCTGGCATGAATGTCGACCGCGTAAATACCCTGCTGGACAACACGTTCAAGTACGAGCAGCTGACGTTTGACGAGAAGGTCAAGTTCCTTGGCAAGCTGTACTTCTATGTCAACCAGTTCGTGCCGATGTCGCCTCTGCTGACGCGCATTCGTGCTATTCAGGACCGAGTTCTGCTCAACGCCAACGGCGAGAACTACCAGATGGTAAGCGAAATGAAGCTGCTGCGTTCCATCACCGCCCTCACAGAGGATGGTGAAGCTGCTGCGGCCACCGCAGGGACAACCGCAACTGCCACTAGCACCACCGCATCCGCCATCTCACCACTTGAGAAGCGCCTGACCTTCAAGGTGAAGCGCCGTCAATGGCAGAAGCCAAAGTTCCAGGACCCCAACAAGGCCAACAAGCAATGAAGCTCATTCAGGAAATCAGTCAGGTTGATCTCAAGACCTCCGACGGCAGTGATGCCGGAGCAGGAGACGTTCAGAACAAGGGAGCCGAAGTCAAGTTCGACCTGATGCGCAACACCATCAACAGCGATGGTAAGGTACGCGGCTCTGACGTTGCCAACTATCTTGAGCGTGCACATGAGCTCAACGACGAGGTTGAAACGGTGCTGTACGGCCTGGAGACAAGCGACGGTAAGGTCGTCAAGGTGTACGTCAACGCATCTGAGGCAGACGCCTTCGAAGCCGAGATGAAGAAGATGCTCGGTATGGAAGACGACATCGAGGAGGCCATCAACAACCTCGCCACCAAGTTCGATATCGTTGACGTCATCTGGCCGAAGGGTGAAGGTCCTGATGCGCAACCAGCCGAAGGTGATGCTGAAGAGCAGATCAACCTCGATGATGCGGCTGAAGTTGGTGATCCGTCCGTAGAGGACGACGATGACGACCTCGAAACCATCGCGTCTGTCGACGATGAGGACCTGGCAGCCGCTACCCCACCAACGGACGATGAAGCCCCAATTGAGGGCGAGGACGATCTGCCAGCACCGGACAAGAAGAAAAAGAAGGCCGCCCCAGCAGGAGAAGAAGAGACCGAAGGTGAGGGTGAAGCCGAGGGTGAGGGTGAAGCCGAGGGCGATGAGGAGAACCCTGACAAGAAGAAGGACAAGAAAGACAAGAAGGGTGACAAGCACAGTCTGCTCAAGCAGATCGGCGGTGGTCTGGCCGGCAAGTCGAAGGTGACTGAAGGCGAGGTCGTCAAGGCCGACTTCAGCAAGGGCAAGGGAGTTGACAACCCTGGCATCGAGATCCCGAAGGGCTACGATCGCTTTGAGGTCGATGGTAAGAAGATCGTCGGTATCAAGGACGGTGTCAAGAAGGTCGTCAGCTCCACATCCGATGAGCGCCTCGCACAGGAGCTCGTCAAGATCTACAACGGTGGCAAGGCATCCACCAGCATCAAGCCGATGAGCCTGCTGCAGGCGTTTGGTTCGCGCGAGATCGCAGCAGCCGATGAAGTTGGTATCAAGCTGACCGAGAAGCCGTCCTACTGGGAAGACTTCGAAGACGACGGGCACGCCGCAAAGAACAACATCGACCAGCTCAAGCTCAAGAAGCTGGAGAAGACCGTCGGTAAGCTCAAGGAGTACACCGGCAAAGAGATCTACGGTACTGACGTCAAGCCACGCGGGCCGCTCAAGACTGTAGAGAAGATGCCATCTGAGGACATGTTCATCGTGAAGTTCAGCGATGGATCACGCTATGTTGCCGATCAAACGGGTGCTCGTACGTACATCCGGATGTGGCAGAAAATCAACTGACTAGGAGACCCCCATGACGATCGGTAAGAAGTTTCTGGATCGCGTTCTGACTGAAGCCAAGAGCAAGGATGCTGATGGCTTCAAGGACGACTTTGACATCACTACGCTCTCGGCTACAAGCCCGGCGGTTGCGAACCTGACCATGCCGATGGCTCGTCAGGTAGTTCAGCTGTATCACCTGCTTGGTGTTTCGGCCGAGACCCTCGAGATGCGCCCGAAGGCCGTCAAGGAAGCAGCTCTGACAGTGGCTGACGAGATGCGTACCAATCGTCCGCTTCGTCTTGCAGCCCAGCGCCTCTTCACCGCACTGGCAACTGCAAAGGGCTTCGCTCGCAAGGAAGAGGAAGTTATGGAAGCCAGCGCTTCGATGGCTCCTGAGAAGGACGTTCAGCTCATCGGCAACACCATCGTCAAGCAGATGGAAGCGCTGCTTGCAGCGCTCAAGCTGCCAGCTGGAGTGTTGCAGCGCGCCATGCGTCGTGATCAGCAGTCAATGATGGACACTGCAGCGATCATCCGCACAGGTGCAGCTCGTTCGAAGTTCGCCATGCTGGCATCTGAACTGGGCGTTGATCTGATGGGCGTAGGCCAGTCGGTCAAAGTTGAAGAGGCAGTTGCCACTGGCACCGTCGGTACCGTTCCAACTGGTGCCAAGCCAGTTGCTGGTATCGAGGCCTTCCATGCTGCCGCATCGGCACTCATCGCTGAGCTCGGTCTCAACGTGTCGGCGCTGCCAAATGCCAAAATGCTGGACCGCAAGATGATGATCGCACAGCGTGGCGATGCGTTCAATACGCGCGCCATCCGCGCAATGAACACCCTGACTGCCATCCTCAAGGGCAACAACCGCTGATGAAGCTACTTCGAGAAATCACAAAGGCCGAGAAGCCAGAAGAGGAAGAAGTTTCTTCTCCTCCAGGCGCTGAGCCAGCCGTCCCTGAGGACGGCTGGAACATCGGTCACCTTGCCAACCATGGCATCCTTCTGTCCTGTGAGGGCTTCTCGATCAAGCTCGACCTGGACCAACTCAACATCCTCTTCGACCTGGCTGAGGACGGCGAGAGCGGCGAGGTGAAGGACCACAAAGGTGATGCGGTCTACGTTGAGGTTCTCGACGACAAGATCGTCCTGTCTCGTCAGGACGACAAGACCTACCCGCACGGGGTGGTGCTCGACCTGAAAACGCTCAAGGAGCTCGGCATCGAGGAGCACGAAGGTACCGAAGAAGAGGCTCAGCCTGCTGACGACCAACCGACCGATGAACCTACCGAAGAAGAACCTGCAGAAGGTGACGGCGAGGGTGAAGATGGTGGTACAATGGACGCAGAAGGTGATGATGAGGAGCTGAAGGAAGGTATCAAACGGGCATTCCGCCGTCAGGGTAAGAAGATCAAGCGCGGCTTCCGCGTGACATCTGGCCACCGTAAGGGTCGTGTAGTTGCCAACATCAAGAACGCGTTCAAGCCGCGTGCTAAGGCCAGTACACGGATGAAGCTCAAGGTAGCTTCACGGAAGAAGAAGATCATCCGCATCATGAAAGCGAAGCGGACCCGCATGAAACCTGTCTCGAAGCGCCTCGTTCGAATGAACAAGCGCACGTGAAGTTTCCATACCCGCATCTCAGCACAGTTCCCTACAATGGCCAGCGGTGGTACGACACTCCGCTGGGCTTCTACCCGTCCATCACCACGATCCTCGGGTTTACAGAGACTGAAGAAAAGAAGGCCAGCCTGAAGCGCTGGCAGGAAAGCCTTGGCCCAGTCAAGGCAGCTGAGGTCAGCAAGGCCGCGACCGATCGCGGCACCAACGTCCACCTGCTGTGCGAGCGCTTCCTCAAGGGAGAGCAGGTAGACGCACCAATCGACGGCAAGCGGGTACCTGACGCCGACATGGAGAGCTTCAACGCCCTCAAGCTCAAGCTCAACAAGATCGATGAGGTGTGGGGTCAAGAGGTCGCGCTGTACTCAAGCGAGGTTGAGATCGCCGGACGGTGTGACCTCATCGCCGTCTACAAGGGCGTGCCAGTCATCATCGACTTCAAGACCGCAAGCCGCGTCAAGAAGCACGAGGACATCGGCAACTACAAGGTGCAGCTCGCGTTCTACGCGATGGCGCACAACGAGATGTTCGGCACCGACATCAAAGAAGGCGTCATCCTCATGGTGGCAGGCACGGGCTTTCCACAGGAGTTTCGCGTCAAGCTCTCAGATCATGTGCAGGAGTTGAAGGAACGAGCAGCTTCCTTCTGGCAGGCTGCGATAAATACAGCAGTATGAAAATGGAGTCCGCACATGTCAAACCAAGTCAATGAGTTCGCAATCAACCTGCCGGTAGTCAACGTTGCACCGACGGCCGCTGATGTGCCCGCTCAAGAGCCAGCACCCGCTGCTGATCCTTCAATGGTCATCGGTTCACCTGACAATGCGCGTGCTCCGTCGTGCATCAGCATCTACGCAGAATCCATCACCGCTTCGGGCTCATACGACAGCGAGAGCCCAATCTGCACATTCGACGTGGTGTTCAACGTCGGCATTCGCGAAGGCGATACCAGCAAGACGTACCGCGTCATCAAGCGCATCGGCATTGACAAGGTGAAGCTTGCGTGCGACGCTGAGTGCAGCGCACCAGTCTCCATCGTCGAGGAGAAGGCCGAAGCCAAGAAGGCCCTTGCAGCAGCGCAAGCAAAGCGCATGCGTCAAATCGCAGGACTGGAGTAAATCATGGCACAGATCGTCATCTTTGCGCCAGAGGGTGAAGACGTTTCGGCTGGCGAAAGCGCGCTGAAGGACGCCGGTCACGACGTCGAAGTCGTTGAGGCGAACGCCGAAAATCTGCTCCACATGGCAATCGGCATGCTCGAGAACAAGTCGAGCAGCGCCACCGAGGAAGAGCCGGCTGAGGAGCCACCCACTGAAGAGGAACCACCTGCTGAGGAAGATCCACTCGCGGCTGAAGAGCCCGCAGAGGAAGACCCGAAGAAGATGGAAAGCCTCGGCCATTGCACTGTTGAGGGCGAGAACATTCCTGCCGTTCGCGGTAAGAAGACGCGCCTCTACGTCAGCGAGCTGCACAGCGGCGAGAAGACCACGTTCCGCATCAACGAGAGCACCATCTCTATCTGGGACAAGCAGCACCGCTTCTTCTTGACAACGCCAAAGGGCGAGATGGCAGGAGCAACCGCTCCCGTCTACCGCTCAAAGTTCGGACAGTCGTACCTCGCCGTAGGTCCGGAGCTCGAGCACTTCTTCTGATACACATATGATCCGTAGTCCGTTCTTCGTCATCGAAGATGCAATCTCACCTGCCAAGTGTGACGTCATCATTCAACAGCTCGGCCTTCGTGTGCCGTCGCGCGATGAGAAGGGCAAGCCACTCAAGTACGAGCGCCTCGTAAAGGAGCCAGCGCTAGTGAGCTACCTGCAGCTGCCGCTGCAGGACAACGTTGGCCTGCTTGAGGAGCGCTACGGCGGGCAAATCAAGGACTTCGAGACACCGCTCTTTCAGCAGTACTTCGAGAACCCGGCAGTTCCAGCTGAAGCTCATGGCTGCGAGAACTCACGGTACATCCGTAAGAAGTGGGCGCGCGTCAAGAACGTTGACCTTGTCGGCTACCTATGGCTCAAGGACTTCAACAGCGGTGTTCCGCTGGACCCGCGCTTCGAGGTGTACGGTGGCAAGCTGGAATTCCCTGCCTACGACTTCAGCTTGGTGCCGTCACGTGGTACCATGGTGATCTTCCCAGCTGGGCCGCACTTCATCACTGCCACATCGCCGGTTCTGGTGGGATCGCTTGAGGTAATCAAGGTGTCCATCAAGATCCATACGCCTGATGGCAGCAACTGGGTGTATGATCCAGCCCGCTACCCGGGCTCATTCACTGAGTGGTTCGTCCCTCAGTAATTCTTCCAAGTCCCGTCAAGGGCGCTATCTCCCACCCACTCGTACACGATGTTGACCTCCTTGAGCTCGCCGTTCGGCGCCTCACCGTAGTTGACATGCACGATTGAACGCGTAGGACCAGTCACCTCATTGTTTGGGCTGTCAGGCAGCCCATCACCACCGCTGAGAGCCGTCTCTGCGAAGGCTGTCAGGAACGGCGCGTCGGTGCCGGTGTCCTGCACATCCACTGGGTTAGGGTTCGGGATCGGCGGACCACCCATCCCATCATCGGTTGGGCCAGACCGCTCCTTCATCTCAATCCATGGGTCGCTGGCATTGATGGCAGCGCGCAGCTTGGCGATGTCCCAGCCAGTCGTCTGAAGGCTGGTGTCAGGGTCGGTCACCGTAATCGTCTCCAAACGATACACCCGATAGCGCGGTTTGATGACAATCGTATCGGATGGTGCATAAACCGGTACGTCTGGGGTGAGCTTTACCGAAAGCAGACTGGGTGTATGAAAAAGCGTGGAGAATGAGAACGGGCCGAGGTCAGTCACAACAGGTGCGTCGGGCGCTATCTTCAAGCTAATGCTATATTTCCGCGCGCGCGGTGTGGTGTCGAGCTGATAGAGCTCCACGTACTCGTCGGCCTTCATCGACATGCGCAGCACCGTCGGTGTCGCATCTCCTACTACGTTCTCCGCTCGCTCGATGTTGTAGTTCGTGACCACGCAGACGCCATCTGGCACGCCAGCGGTTGGTGCGGCGTACTCAATCACCGCGACGGTGATCTTGTTCTGCTGCAGCCCGACATCACGCGACCGAAAGTAGGTACCGCCAGCCCATAGGCGCGCTCGGCGGCTTGAGCAGGTTCGAAGCTGCGCGTCCACGCCAGGTCGAGCCGGCGGAACGTAGCCGTAGGATGGCATGGTGCCTGAGGGCATCTTACTTCTCGAAGTAAACTGTTGAGGCGCCCGTCACAGCCACACCGTCATGCGACTTCTTACCGCACCTGTGCGGCTTGATCTTTGTCTTGTCCTTCAGCGCCACAGGTTGATTGTTAACGAAGACGGTCGACGTCCAAGGTCCGACGAAGACGGTGGGCGGAAAGCACCCATGTCCGGTGGTTGTCTTCTTCCCTGAGTGGGTGATAGGCATGCCGTTGGCATAGACGTTGCTAGACCCCTGCGCCGAGTTATCTCCACAGGAAACCTTATCACCGATGCGTACGACGTTGCCAGCCATGGTGTATTTACGGCAGCGCCAAGGCGTATGCCAGCAGCGCCTTCGATCGGTTGACCCAGCCGTTCTTGTAGCGCTCGCGTGACGGGTTTGCGCGAACGATGGCGTTGATGAAGTCCATCTGCGCGGCATGCAGTGCGTTGCACGAAGCAACGTCATCAAGCGAGCCAATGTTGGCCTTAGGCAGGATAGCACCGCGCACGTTACCGCCACCGTGCAGGTAGATCATGTCGAACAGCATGACAGCGGTCTTTGGCTTGGTAGAGGCCAAGGAACTCGGTGGGTTGCTGCCCTTGCGCCAGTAGTTGTCGTAGCCTACCTGCTTGGCGGGTGCGTACTCAATTGGACCAACGGCGATGTTTGGGTTTGGACCCTGTGCAATCCCGAACTTGGTTTCACCGCCTGGAAACCCAGCGTAGTTCTTGTAGCCCACCTGCTTGCGCTGCAGCGTGGTCTCCTTCTTACCCTGGTCAAGGTCAGGATCGCCAGGCGAGAACTGTGGCGTTGTCATCCAGTGCGGACCCACCTCGTACTTCATTGTGAAGTACCATGCCAACTCAAAGACGTCACCTGGTGGTGGCAGCGGAGCAGGCGGCGGAGCCTCTGGATCAGGAGGGTAGGATGGACCAAACGGCGCACAGCCACCGGCCTGAGCAGCGGCTCCGCTCTGGGAGATGGTTGCACCGGGTGTTGCCACAGTTACCTCCTGCCCAGGGGCTGCACCAGGAGCAACACCTGCCTGGTACTTCACCTGACCTCGGATGTACGGCACGGGGTCAACCCAGGTGGTGGTACCATTCTTGATGATGCGGCACTCGAAGTGCAGGTGTGGGCCGGTACCGACGCCGGTGTTTCCCTCCTTCGCGATCTTCTGTCCTGCGGCCACCTTCTGCCCAACTGAAACGTAGAACTGGCTGAGGTGCATGTAGACCGTCTGACACAGCATAACGCCGCTCGAGTTGCGGTGATCGATCTTGATCATGTTGCCGGCGGCGCCTTGCGTACCGACGTATGTCACCTCACCATCGGCTGCAGCCACCACATCAGACAGCGTACTACCCGGAGTGTTGAAGTCGACGCCCTTATGGGGTGCCTGTGTCTTATGGACGGGGTGCTGACGGGGACCGAACGGCGAGGAGATCGGCTGGCCTGGCAGTGGGTGAACGAACTGAATGTCTTCCTTTGATGCCGGCGCTGGCGAGAAGTTGAAGGTGCGGCTGTCGATGAAGTCGGCCGAACCTGTAGCAGGCGCGCTCGATGGGGAGTTCTTGGCAGCAGTTACTAGGAGTGAGAACGACTTACCATGATCGGCTGCACCAACCGTACCGCTCAACACGCCCGTCGTCTCATTGAACGAGATGCCGACTGGCAGCGTGCCGGTGATGAACCACTTCAGGCCGCTTGGTGCAGCGCTGTTGTTGGTCAGGCGGAATGTGACGTTGATGCTGGCATCAGCACCAACAGGAATGGACGTGTTGTCGATCTTGTCAGGGATGGGCTCCTGCAGGTCGTCCTTCATGCCAGACGGGTTCTCGGCCCGCTTCATGTAGCACTCAACGCTCTCGCCTGGCAGGATCTTACTGTCCTGCGATGGAACGTCAGCATCGCCGGCTGAGCCGTCAACGATCTCAGGTGCTGGTGGGCAGCAGCTCATTTACACCTCAGCTTGGATTGGATGCTGCAGGAGCTGGTGCCTTCGCCTTCTCGGCTTCAAGCTTCTTGCGTTCCTCAGGAGTTACTGGCTTCTCGTAGAACTCGATGAGGCGCTTGATGATTGCCTCAAGGTCGAGCACCCGCTGCTCAGTCCGAACAATCCATTCAGCGAGAGCTGATTGATCGGCAGTGGTTACGTCGATCGGGGTTGGCTGCGCGGGCAGCGCCTTCTGCTGATCGGTCGCCTTGCGCACGATGTACTGCGTCTCAACGACAACTTCCTTACGGACAAAGCCGTCGGTCAGAGCGCAGCCCGATAGGACTAGCGTCAAGGCAAGAGTGGCGAGCTTGTTCACTTTGTACCTCCTTCACGACCAGCGCGCTGGCGCTGAATAGCATCCACGGTCGACTTCAACACTGGGCTGAGAGCGACCTTGTTTGCAGGGTCGCTCGCACCGGCACGAATGGCAGCCGACAGGTTGTTGATGACCTGCTGGTTCTTTCGCTTGTCGGCTTCGAGGGCGTTGAGCGACATCTGAATGTCCGCCTTTTCCTGCTGTAGCTGGTCGATTGCTGCGAGGTTGGTCTTGTTGGCCTCCAGTGCCTTGTCACGGGCAACGGCGGCCTCATCACGTTCAGCTTGGAAGCGAACTGCTTCAGACTGCGCCTTCTGCAGCTTGATGTACTGTAGGCCACCCCAAGCGCCAACTGAGGCGATTGCGATGGCTGCCACAATAGCAATGATCTTGGTGGTGAACATATGGGTATGGTCTTTCTGTATGTTACTCGATCGGTACCAGTCCAACCAAGCGGGCGATGCCGCTGCGCGGCGACGAGAACGTGATCTGCATGACGGTGTCGCTGGCGTGCATCACCTTCTGCGGGAAGATCTTGGTGCGAGCACCACCGCCTGTGTCCACCAGCACTTCAACAACCGGCTTGCAGTTGAGGTTGTGCGCGATGGACCACGTGTTTGCAGCGACGCTCTGCGTGTGAAGGTAAACCTTGGTTGAAACTGCCATGTTACACCACCGTTGCAAAGCCAGAGCGAGGAACAGAGAAGGTGAGCGTGCAGGTGTTTGGATCAACGTAGGTGACGGCTGAAGGGATGATCTTCAGCGTCTCAGAGTTGTGCACCGTGTACGCGTCGACGATTGGGTAGCCACCGATGTTGTGAACGATGGTCCATGTAGTGGACGCATCGGTCTGCTCATGCGTGTAGCTTGTCGCAAGACGACGGATCAGAGCCATTGCTTGCTCCTTAGATCAGCTGCGCGTAGCCTGCCTGTGCGGTCAGGAACGTGATGACTGTTGTGTTGGTGTCGGGGTGAGAGACGGTCTCTGGCTGAACCTCATTCGTGCCAATGAAGACGCGAACGATTGGGTTGTAGCCGAGGCTGTGGTTGATTGTCCACGTGGTAGCTGCGCTGCTCTGGTAGTACGTGTATGCGTACGTTGGGCGCACTGAGCCGTCAATGTGGCCTGTCAGAACGACGACGCGGCCTGCCTGCTGGCTGTTGAACTCAACTGTGAGGGTGTTCGGGCCGGTGGTTTGAACGCTGTCAGGAATGACGATCCTGTTGTCGGGATCGAAGACCTGTACGTTGACGCTCGTGGTACCGAGGTTGTGCGTCACGCTCCAGGTATCAGAGATGGTGTCCTGCAGGTGAACGTACGAGGTGATCTCGCGTGTAAGCGGCACCCAGATTGCAGGCGCTGGATCGTTTTCAACGCAGATGTATACGATGCTGTTGACAAAGGCGATCTGTCCAACGACGGGGAGAGCAGGGAACTGGGTCAGCGTTTGCAGCGCGGCATTCTGCAGCTGGTTCTTCTGCATGTCGGCGTGTCCGTAGAACTTCATGATGTAGGTCCTTTTGAAGGGTAGGAAGATTCAAGCATATTTATGAGAGCAGGTCCCAGGCAGAAAAAAGGGCAGCCCGAAGGCTGCCCTTGATCTAGGAGACCGGGATCGATTACGCGATACCCATGACCACGACCTTACCGGTGATCGCGGTGTTGAAGGTGACCGTCAGCTGGTTGACGCCGTCGAAGACGATCGACTGTGGGATGACCACGTTGTCGGTTGCGTCAACAACCGTGACGTTGCAGTACTTCTGGCCGAGCGAGTGAACAACCGTCCAGGTCGTCGAGCTTGAAGACTGGTCGTGAACGTGCTGGATCTTCTTGTTGATCCATGCAGTACCGGTACCAGCCAGCACATGACCAGAGGTCGGTGTGGCGGCGTTGTCAACGTCAGTAGCGTCGGTGAGCGACTTCTGAACGATCGAGACTTCACCACCAGAGGTGATGTTGAAGTCAGCTGCTGGGAACGATGCAACACCGGCTGCGGTTGCGGTAGCAGCGCGAACTGCGAAGTCAACTGCGTTGTTGGTGACGGTCGTCTTGATGATTGACGCGGTGTCGGTGTGAACCGTGTTCGAGCCAGTCAGAGCAAGAGTTTCGCCAAGCGCAACGGCGTCGGTGGTACCGGCGTTCGCAGAGATCGAGATCGTCGAGTTGGCAAGCTGTGCATTGTCAACACCGGCGGCCTTGATGGTGACGACGCCAGATGATACAGCGAAGTCGCCATCAGAGAACGATGCGACACCCTTGTTGGTTGTCGTGGCGTCGTTCACGGTGATCTGCACCACGTTTCCAGACGGACCCGAGGTGAACACACCCTGTGCTGATGTACCGATGATCTGCAGCGTTTCGCCGAGCGATACGACGTCTGGTGTGCCGCCGTCAGTGTTGAACGAGATGCTCGAGTTGACGAGCATTGCGTTCGTGACCGAAGCTGCGTTGACCTTCAGACCAGCCGAGTTCTGTGCGAGGGCGCCGGCTGGGTCGAGCAGCAGGTACAGAGCAGAACCAGAGGCGGTCGAACGGGTCGAACCGTCGGTCGTCAGGATCAGGGCGCCGTTGGTCGGATCACGGAGATCGATACCAACTTCGTCAGATGGCAGCTGAGCGATACCAGCACCGAGGTTGACGTCGACGGTGTTGCCGCTCAGGATAAGACCAGTACCCCATGTGTAGGTTGCTGAACCCGAGAACTGTGACCAGGTAACGTTGTCGGTACCGAGGGTCGTGACTTCAGCCTGTTGCGTCCAGCCGCTGTCAGCGTTGGCAGTACCTTCCTTGACGAACACGGCAGCACCGCTGAATTCAGCAGCGACGTCCATGTCGGTTGCGCGAACTGCAGCGCCAGATGCCTGAACAACGTAGATGCCGTTCTCTGAAGCGGCGGTCTGGTTCTTGACCAGGACGCGGTCGCCAGCAGCGAGCAGCACGCCGTCGAGAGTGTCACCAGCTTCGAGGTCGGTCGACAGGCTGACGTTGGCGGTGGTAGCAGCACGAACGGCTTGCTTCCACGACAGACCCGCAGTCAGCGCATCAACGTATGCCTTGGTGGCGGCGTCGGTGTCGGCGGTTGGGGTAGCCAGCGTGGTGATCTTGAAGCCACCCATGCTGAGAGCACCAGTCATGGTGTCGCCAGCGACGTTGACGTAGGTACCATCAACCAGCGCGGTGATGTCGGCGGTAACGACGGCGGTGTTACCGGTTACGCGACCGAAGCCGTCAAGGGTGATCTTCTTGAAGTCACCGCTTGCAGCCTGGGAGACGGTTGCCAGGTTGATCGAGGTGTCTGAAGAAACGCCGCTACCGTTGGTAACGTCGATGTTGCCAGCAGTACCAGTGATCGAGCGGGTAACGGCGGCACCGTCGCCAGTGCGAACGATGTAGCCGGTGGTGCTCAGACCTTCGAGGGCAGCCAGGTCGTTTGCCAGAGCGAACGTTGGGTTGCCTGATACGCCGTCAGCGTTGGTGATGGTGACGCCGGCAGCTGGGGCTACCAGGGTGCGGGTGTTGAAGACGTTGTCAGCGGTCTGAACGATGATACCGGTGGTTGCCAGAGCAGCCAGCGAGGTCAGACCTGCGTCGATGGCTTGCTTGCCGTCGAGCTGCGTCTGGATCGGCGAGGTGACGCCGTCAACGTAGCCAAGTTCGGTAGCGGTCAGCGTTGCAGGAATGCCGTCGAGAACGTTCAGCTCAGCCGCCGTTGCGGTGAGGTCGGTGACATCGCTGACGGTCAGCGTGTCATTCTCCCAAACCGTGCCAGTGTAGCGCAGGTACTGACCAGCAGATGGAGTCGTCAGGGTGACGTCGTCCAGCTCAGCCAGCGTGTTGTTGGCGTCAGCGTAGGCGGCCAGCTGGTTGATGGCGTTGGTGAAGCTCGTTGCGCTCGAGATAGGAGCAGAGAATGCACCTGCGTTGAATGTACCAGCAGTCGTGACGCCTGCGCCAAGAGAGGTCTCGAGGTTGTCGACTTCGGTCTGCAGGGCTGCAGCGTTACCGCCGGTGGCCAGGGCCACCCAGTCAGCAGCGCCACCAACGTAGATGGTGTAGAGCGAGCTGTTGTAGATCAGACGACCGACGTCTGATGCGGTCCAGGTCGGATTCGATTCGACCTTTTGGACGCGAAGGTTCTGGACTTCTGAGGCGCTTGACGCGTCAAATACCAGTGAGCCGTTGATTTTCATGGTGTGTCTCTCCTAGACAGGGTTGGTTAACTGATTCGTCGCGTGGCTGTTGTCAGCGCCTTGATGGCGTTGTTGAAAGCAACTGGTTCGACTAGGCTCTTCCCAAGATCAAAGTTCAAGAGAAGATCTTCATCGACGTCCGAGAAGCAGAAGATACCACGATTTCCCTGCTTATCGATACGATCCAGCTTTTGGCCCATGACCTTGAGCGTTGCCGCCAAGACGATGTCGCTTGTTTCGATGTGTCGCTTCATGTGCCAGTCTGCATCTTTGTCTCACGCTCCTATTTATGAGGAGCCTCAGAAAAGCATCAAGATGGCACGCCCCGCCTGTGGGGAGCCGAAGGTGATGAAAACGGTGTTGCCGTCAACGATAGTCATCGCATCCGGCAGCACTGATGAGTTTGTCTCGTCCCACACGGTAGCTTGCACCTTGACGCTACCTACACCGTGAGAGATGGCCCATACAACTGATGGGGTGTTCTGAATGTACTCGAAGCCAGTGACGTTGCCGGTGCCCAGCGTTACCAGCTGGCTGTCAATGCTCTCGAATGCCGATTGGACATCAGCGCCGCTGATGTTGACCATCGTGCTGTCGTCAACCGAGATCTGCTCTGCGGTGTGCTTGGACGGCGTTACAGCAGCATTGACGTGCGACGTAATGTCATCGATGTCAACGCCGTTGATGGTCCCGGTAATGCTGACGTCAGTAGCATCAACTGAGCCTGCAACGAGGTCAGTGATGTAGGTCGTGCCAGTTGGGCCGATGCTGAAGACTACGGGTCCACCAGCAACCGCGGCAACTTCAAAGAGGTTGACTGTCGGGGTGATACCGACGTACGGCTGCAGGGTGAAGCCAACCGTTGTCGGCAGCGGCGGGCGAATGTTGACCTGGTCGAGGTTGGAGATCGTGCCTTCAATAACGTTGCTCTGACCGAGAACGTTGAGGTCGCCTTCAATCGTGACCGTGCCGGTGTCAGCATCGAAGATGAACTTCTTCGAGTTGACAGCATCGAAGACGATGTCCTTACCAGGGGTAAGGTTGATGGTGGCCGGGGTCGTTGAGTTCGAGTACGCGACGTCCAGCGTGAAGCCGGTGCCTGGCGTTGGGTTGGTAGAGGTACCGTCGTCAAACAGCAGGCCACGACCACCAACCGTGAAGGTTGGTCCTTGTACACCGCCTGCGTTGAGGATACCACCGTCTGGCAGACGCCCAAGCTCACCGTCCTCTTCGAACAGGTAGATCGGTTTGAAGATGCGCGTCGTCATTACATGACCCTCACGTAGAGCGATACTGTGTTGTCGCCTGTTGAGCTATCTACTTCTGGGCTGCTTACCGACGCATTGATCCGAATGGACTGGTTGCTAACACCTGGCGCCTGCAGCGTGAACGGCAGGGCAACTGGACCGCTGCCCGACGCCATCGAAAGGATGACCGGCAGCGTCACGATGGTGCGCGGTGTTCCACTGGTCGAACGTACCACAGTCGAACCAGCAGGCAGACCGGAGACCATCACCTGCTGGCCAGCGACATCGAGAACCTCAACGGTGCGCTGAACGTTGGTGGCGGTGAGGAAGCCATCATTGCGAATTGTGATGATTGCGGTGAAGAGCGAGTTGCGTTCCACCTGCATCGGACCGCCAAGGTTGACCTCGAGGTTAGTGAAGGTGCCTGTGGGAGGCGGTGCGGTAACGGTGATGTAGCTGTTCTTGATAACCTCACCAGAGCCGAAGCCGTTGAATGCCTTGAGCCTGACGTTGTAAACGCCTGGCGTGCTGTATGTGTATGTTGGGTTCTGCAGGGTCGAATCGACGCTGCCGTCGTTCGTGAAGTCCCACTCCCATGCCGTCGGCGAGTTCGCAGACGAATCCTGGAACTGCACCATGAACGGTGCATCGCCGCTGGTAACGAACGGCACCACCAGGAAATCCGCAACCGGCAGGGTTGGGTTTGGTGGTGGAGGGACGATGATGCCACCATCCGGAGAATCCAGCACGATGGCAGGCTCAATGCGAATGAAGATGGCATCCGTATCGTAGATCATGCCCACCTTTTGATGGACGCCCTGTTGAACGTTGGTGAGCGTGAGCTCACCGCTGCCGCTCACGAAGAGCGGCTTACCGATCTTGTCTTGAGGCCAGCTCCACGCTGAATCGCGGATCAGACCGTAGGTGATAACTGGTGTGATCTCGCCGATGGTCATGTTCTCCATCGAGATGCCGAGAACGCGTGACTTTGGGTCAATGCTTTGGGCGAGGGCGCACTTGCGACCAGGCAGAACCTTCACCAGCTGGTGCTTGGCGATCGGTTCGTTTGCCATCAGATACGTGACCTCAGTCTCGAAGCTGATGCGACGAGTACTCATTGACGGCACCGACATCGTCGTTGCGGTCGTCAGGAATGAACCATCAGACTGGCGCAGCGGCTTGTAGTACGCGTCGAAGATGATGTTGCCGACCTCGAAGTCACCAACAATGCCGACCTGGCTACCAATACCGTACGGCTTGATGACTGAGCCAGAGGTTACGTAGCCGGCAAAGACACGGACCTTTTCAACCCAGCGGCCTGGAGCTTCCCAGACCTTCATGACGGTGTTGATCGAGTCGAACCAGTGCTGCCCTACCGCGGGCGTCTGAGGCGCAACACCTGAATGGATAGGCGACAGGGTGGTGATGCCACGTGTAAGCTCACCAGTCAGAAGGTTGACGTCCCAGTAGAGGTACTTGGTAACCGGACCGCTGATCGGACCCCAAGCGTTCTTTACGGTCTTGACTTCTTCGAAAACGTAGGTCGCGTTCTTGTGCGCGAAAACGATGATCGTTGGGTCAGGCGCGACGATGAGGTCAACGTAGCCGCCAGTTGTAGACTTCTGGAGAAAAGTCGCGTTGGCACCGACGTCTGTCTGATACCGTGCAATGCCTTGCCTGAACGTAACCTTCATTTGCCGGTTCCTTCGTGATCCACCTATTTAGGAGAGTGGATTAGGAGACCGAGATGGTCAGGGTGTAGACAATCGTGAGTTCGCGGTTGCCGGTGTGCTCGATCGGCGAGAAGATGAGGTGCGACAGCATAAGCTCACCAGCTCCATCCAGCAGGTTGGTGTCCGTCTGCTTGGTGAAGAGACCGAGCTCATCGAAGAAGTAGGTGCCTTCCGGATCCAGGCTTGGGTCGCCGTCACCACCGTCGGTCGGGTTGTTGATCGCCTCGTTGGAGGAGATTACAGCCGTCACAATGACGCGGGTGTTGGTTGAAGACGGGATGTTGGTGTAGACAACCGAGTTGCCTGAACCTACGGCTGCGTCCAGCTCATCGACTACTTCAACGTACGTCGGGTTGTACAGGTCAGCCGTGTCGCCGGTGGTGATCGGCGGGCGGAAGACGATCTGCTGGGTACCGTCGATATACGTGCCCTGGTTGCCAAGCTTCAGCTTGAAGATCTGGTAGTTGGCGGTGTTGGACAGGCCCCGGGCGATGGCGGTTGCCATGTTCTTCGGGTGGATGGCGTTGTGCTTGTCGACCAGCACCTCGCCAGTCAGGTTGTCGATAACCTTGACGTGACCTGAAACGATTGTCTTAAGGGCTTCTTGCATGGGATGAACCTCGAATGTTGTGTGGATATTTATCCCCGGGGTCAGGTCACGATGACCTTCACCTCTGATTCAGCTGCCATGCTGAAGCGGAACCGGCGTGCTGAAAGCTGCTCAACCACAGGCACCAGGAGTGGAGAACTCATCGCCGGGGTCCAGAACTGGAACGTCGGCATAGAGGCAGGAGTGTAGGCAAATGAGATCTCAACGTTGCGCACCGGCGTAGACGCGTAGAGCGGTGTGTCCAGGTTAGCGTACAGCGCCGGGATTGGGCCTGGTGGAATTGGTGGAGTGGTCACCGCCAGCATGATACCGGTGCTGTCGGCTTCTGTGTCCATCCCACCCATGTCGTAGCCCTCCTCGTCATACAGGTTGGCATCCTCCATGCTAACGAAGGTGATGGCTTCAGAAACTGATGCGCTGGCGCTGCTGGTGTCGGCCTTCGAGATGTCGATGGCTGAACCGACGGTCGGCCGACCGAACTGGGGAGCAACCACCGAGGTGTCGTACAGGTCGGCGTCGAGCGCCGCCAGGAATTGCGGCAGTGAGGTGGACGTCAATCCGGCCGGTTGCAGGTAATCGATGAGCAGCGACGTTAGCGTGTTGAGCTCGGTCTGTTCCGCTGTTGTCGGTGCCACCAGAGTAGCGAGGAACTGCGCCCTCATGTAGTGGTCAACCAGCGGCGCACCAGTATCGTAGCGACCTTGCGCTGCGGTCAGCGACACCAGGTCAAGACCTAGTGCAGCCTCAGCGTCGTACGGCAGGTTGTCGTAGCCAGGCAGGAAGCCACCAAACGGACCATCATTGATGTCAGCTGCCACCAAGTCGTACTTGTCGAGGTTGATGGACCAGTCGTGCGTCTCTTCGATGCTTACGAAGACGTTGTCATTGAACATCGCGTCTTCAAGTAGAACGCCACCGCTCTGAATGAAGTTGACCCGCTCCGTCATCATGACACGAACGTTCTCGTTCATGTACGAGTTGTACAGCACGACATTAGACGAGCCGTTGAGCGGTAGGTACTTACCAAAGAACGTTGAGTTCCACTCAAAGCGGATTGGCTCGTTGATGGTGCCATCCGAGTAGATGCGACCAACGTCCTCACCCGACACGGCGCTCTTGACCTTCACCTCGACGGCTTGGTCTGGGAAGTGGGCAATCGACGACACCGCGTCATAGCCTTCTAGCTTGAGCGGCATCCAGCCGTTGAATACCACCGCCTCTGGTGAGTGCACCTCGATTGGTACTCCACCTGTTGAGATGTCGATGTAGTTGAGGTCGACAGCTGTCAAGCCCAGGGCCGTCGTATCTGGGATCGTCAGAACGTTGGCGTACTCGAGGTTGATACCGAGGCGGTCGTAGTGCGCCTTCTTGAAGGCAAAGAAGTCGCTGGTTGTCGGCACCATCGCAGGGATGGCAGGACGAACCACAACCGTGTCCTGTGCGTTCCAGAACTGGAACTGATCAGGAGTGATGCTGACCTGGAAGGTGGAAGACGGATCAGTGATGGTGACGGTGAGATACTTGTCCTTGAACGTACCATTGAGCGGGCAGTAGTCGATGCTCCCTACGTCCGAGCGAGTTACTGCGAACGTCACTGGTGTGGCAGTAACTCGCGTGAAGGTGTATACCAGCTCAGGCGTGTCTGGGCGAACTCGAGTTACTGAGATCTTACCGTAGTCGACGTCAGATGGGAGGATGACATCGCCACCCTTAAAGACCTGCGCCACTGGCAGATTGAGCTTGAAGCCGAGCTTGCCATTCCAGTACCACTTGCCGTACTCCGCCTCTGGCTGCCAACCACTGGTGCTACCATGCACCATCACAGATGGCTTGTCTTCGTAGGTGGTGAAGCGGAAGACATCGCCGGCTGCAAAGCCTCGGCGACCACGATTGATGGTGAAGTGAACGTGATCGTTCTTGAACGTCAGGTTTCGGTTGACCCCTGTACCTGGGATGTTGAGGTTGCCGGTGACGGGGTAGCCAGGTACCGACTGACCAGCATTGGCACCCGAGGAGTAAACCGCGTTGACTGAGTAGGCAGCGGACGACGTGAACGTAACAGTCCAGTTGGCGGCAGGTGCTTCCCAGAACCCGTCGCCATGCATGATAAGGCGCGGCAGGTTTGGTGATGAGAAGATAACCGGAACAGGATCCAGCCATGGTGGTTCGTTGATGACCGTCCACAGGAAGACGTCACCGCCTGAGATGCCGGTGTCGGTCTGCACTGCAATGAACGGCTTTGTGCCCTCAGCGAGAGTAAATGAGATCCCCTCAGTCGCGTTGGTGTAGGTACCACCGACCGGTACAGCCGCATTGAGTGTCGTCCAGGTGGCGCCGCCGTCAGTTGAGCGCTCCAGCTTGAAGCTTGCCGCATAAAACGCGGTGAGGTCGGCCGCTGGGTTGACATCACCCGGCATTGAGAACACAGGAACAGAACCACCACCAGGACCAGCTAGGTCGATGTAGCCAGTTGGACCAGAACCGTTGCTCTGAATGACCTGGATCTGCGCACCGTCGGCGTTCGCGGTCAGGCGGTACTTGTAGCCTGAGATCGCGTTCTGCGCGATCTGCAGCCCCATCAGATCGAGGTTGTAGTCGGTGAAGCGGCTGTCGTAGCGGAAGTCCAGTGGCTGGTTGTACAGCGGATCACCGCTGTTCTGGTTGTCGTAGACGCGCGTTTGGTTGTCGTAGCTATCGAGGTCGTAGCCGTAGTACAGGTCAAACTCCAGCGCCTCGGCTGGATGGTTGACGATGTTGATGTAGAACTTGTCGCCTGCTGCAAATGCCTGCGCCGATCCTGCGATGATGGTAAAGCCTAGGCGCCCGTCATTGAACACCGTGCCAACTGTGACAGTGTCGGTGTACGATGGTTCAGCAGTGCTGGACAGAGCAAAGGTCGTGCTGTTGAGGGCGGTGAGCACCACCGTACCGGTCGGCAGGGTGACGTCAAGAAGGCTCACCTCACCAACCACGTTGGAGAGGCTGCGAATGTAGCCGTAGCGAGTGGACGTAAAGGATGGACGGCCATGGGCTAGAGGATCCGTCTTGATGAGGTTCCACACCTCAAGCGGCGCATTGGGTTCAATTACGAGGCGCGCATCGGGCGTCAGCGTGTAGGTATCACCAACGGTAGCTGTGCCCGGCTCGATGCCGGTTTGGAACGTCACGAACGAGCTGGTAAACGTGTTGCCAGCAACGACAGCTCCCATGAAGCCATGAATAGAACCGGTGACCTCAATGACTACAGGCGAAGCGGATGTGACAGTGAGCGTCCATTCATCAACCGCGGTACCAGCAACAGGCACGATGTTGTAGACGCGGAAGCCTGGGAAGATGCGGTCGTCGTAGTACGCACCACCCGCCTCGCGTGCCCGTTGATCGGACAGTGCATTGAAGAACGCAGGAGGCGTATGCTGGCTGATGTGATCATCGACATACGTCGAGCCTGGCAGTGGGTCACCATTGCTGTCGTAGCCGTCTTCACCGCGCCAACCGGTGTAGGGCAGACCAGTGATCGGGTTGTTGATGATTGGGGTGCCACCGCTCTCAAGAGTTGCCCACAGCGCCTCATACGTCTGCGGTAGGCTTGGTGTGTTGAGGATGGCAAAGAGAGCGCTAAGGTTTGCCTGCGCTGATGGATTGGGCGTCAGCGTGAGCTGTGTCTGAATGGCATTCAGGATCTGGCGAATGCGGTAGTTGGCGCTGCTTGGGTCTGAGTTGGCGATCGACCAAGGCAGCGCCTCGTTGATGCGCTTCAGCGCCAGGTACTGAGTGGTGGAGTTGACGCCTGCCAGGACGCTCTCAGCACGGGTTTCCTGCCAGCGCGGGCTCTGGTCAGTATCAGTTGGCGACGCAGCGGAGATACGGAACTCCATCGAGCCGTAGCTGTGGTGAAAGTCGTTGCCCTGCACCAGGTACTCGACGTTCGTACCGTTACGCTCCAACCAGGCGTCAGCAATCCCTGCCGTGTTCTGCTTGTCATAGACGTACGGTACGAGCACCATGTCGGTGTTCTCATCGCGCCCAACCTTGAACGCACCAGGCGTATTGACCTGGTCGTTGTTCTTCTCGTGGCGTCGGATGTTCGGCATCACCAGCCGCTTCAGGTTGAACGTTCGGTTGTTGACGTCACCGCCTGAATAGTAGTTGTACATCCAGCCGGCCTTCTTCACCATCCGGCTGGCCACCGCGTCAATGATGTTGACGTTGATGGTGTCCTCGAAGCGGTACTCAACCGCCACCTCGGTCAGCTTCGAGTGGTACGGCTTCGTATCAAGGGTGAAGTCGACCAGGCTGTTGATGTAGGTCGAGCTCTTGCTGAAGGTGTTACTCATAGGTCGGTTGAACCACGCCGGCTCGCTTTTCTTGGATTGAGTACAGCGAGAGACGAGACGTCTTGAAGATGTCGGTCATCTCGAAGTTGCTGGCGAGGATGTCCTCGAGTGCGGCAAAGAAGACCTCGTTGATCTGGGCCACGGTGGCCGTTGTCCAGATGCTGGTCATGGTGGTCCGCACCAGCTCGGGTGTTGAGAGGAAGGTCTCCTGAACCTCTACGGCCTTCGCCGCCTTCGCCGCCCGCTTCTCGACTGGGTTGTCGTAGGCGTCGGTTGAGCGGAGATCCAGCTCCAGGTCAATGAACTCGATGTAGTCAGGCACGGTACCGGTGGGTGTCTCTTCTTCCAACCTGGTATTTACGATGATGTCCGACAGCGACGACCTGAGCAGTCCGGCAGGCGCCAGCGTCTGCTCGGCATCGAAGCCGAACTGCGTCTGAGTGCCGTTGCGCTCATCGTACAGGACGCGGCGAAGCGACGGCACAGGGTTTCCGGCAAGGTCCTCGCCTGCCGCGCTCTCCACCAGCTTGAGCCACAGGCGCTCAGGGATCTTGGTCTTCTGCGCTGGACGCATCAGGCTCCACTCGGTGTGGACGTCCTTCAGGTCGAGGTCATTCGGATCGTCGCGCAGCGTGAAGTTGCGGGTGAAGCGCAGCTTGAAGGTGTCGTCCTTTGCAACGACGTACGACAGGCCGGCGATGGTGATGGCGTCGTAGCGCCATGGCATTGGTACCGGCGTCGTCACAGGTTCAAGCAGGTTCTGGAACGTCAGGTAGTTTGGCGGGCCATCGCGCAGCAGCTGAGTGATGGCCTGAACCGACAGCTTCTTACCTGCCGCCTGCGTCGTCTTGTTTCGAACCCAGAAGTAGTAGTACGTGGTGTCGAAGTTGCCGACACTGTCGCGGGTAACCAGTGAGACGTACTCGTAATCCTTCTTGTACTGGCGCTGGAATGTCAGATCATCCTCCACCGCTGGGTCAAACTCCAGCTCGGCGGTGGTTGGTTCGTAGCGGCGAACAATGACGGTGACGATGAAGCCCTGCTGAACGTTCAGCACGGTGAGGATGTCGCCGCTGATGGTGTAGGCGGCCTTGAGCTGAGCGATGCCGTTGACATAAACTGACGTGCTGTTTGCGTCAAACCTTGTCACACCAAAGTCGGTGGAGTTGAACTCCATCGGACCAGTGGTGATGGCGATGCTGGTCTTCTTGACGTCCTCCAGCTTGCTCCACTCGGTCCAGCTGTTGTCGTAGCGCTCCACCACGGTGCCGTCGTTGAGGGTGAGAGGCGCGCCGACGTAGGCAACTGCTTCCTCCAGCTGCTCGTAGGTAGGAGCGAACTGCACAGCATCACCTACGTACGGCTTCCACGAGCTGACTGGGTAGCGGCCATCGGCATCGAGCTGGTCCTGCGTAGGAACTTCCCATACGCGCCAGCCGATGTAGTCTGGGTTACCGATGTTGATGGCTTCCTCTGGATCGTTGCTGTAGGTTCCGGTAGGTGGAGAGATGGTCCACGTAACGGTCACGGCATCACGCAGATCTGCCTTGTTGTCGAGCGCCGCATCAATCGCAGCTGCGATGGAGCCTGCAGCTACTGTACCACCAGCGTTGGCAGTCACCGAAATGGACAGGCCGCTGATCGGGAACGAGTAAGTGAACTGCTGACCGGCTGTTACGGTCATCGTTGGGCTTGCGGGCGGCGCCACGGACGTTCCGGTGGCCCGTACTGTGTACGCAAGAATACGCTCGCTCTTGATGTCGTCCGCGATGGTGACGTAGTAGTTGTGATCCCATTGGTCGGTGCCGAGACCGTCGATGTCGAAGATCTGGATCTTCTCAACGTCGGTCACCGAGTTGTGGGAAACAAGCACCTGACCTAGAAGTCGATCATCGGTGTACGACACCGCGTTGAGCGTTACGGAGTAGTTGCCCGATGTCTGAGTGCCAAGCGACACGTTGCCGGCGGCTGAGGCTGAGGCCACGAACTGGCTGAACGTGTCGTTGATGACGCCCTCGGTCAGCGGCTTGCGATTGACACCGTGCTGCCACGTGCCGATGCGATCTCCAGCGACTGCACCGAACTGCGCAAATGTGCCGGACAGCAGAACCACGTTCTGACCACTGATGTACAGCTGACCAGCGGTGATGTCGGCGGTGAGCTTCATCGGTGGGAATTCACCCCAATCGATGTCGATAGGTACGTTGCTGTACGACCATGCAATTGGCTTGATCTTCCAGATGCGATCACGCGAGTACGTTTCCTGCAGCGCCACCTTACCTGATGCCTTGACAGACGCGTCAATGTCGGCGTTGCCAGCATCGATAAGCGCCAGCGCATCGTACTCGGTCGGCGGTACCGATGACTTGACCCACTCGTAGACGTCGATGGTCGAGAAGTCGGCCAGGGCGCCCCAGCGGCTGAGCCGCTCAGCACGGTTCGGGAAGATGTACGGGTCGTAGTATGGAACGTACGACAGGTTGCGCGTGTCAAACCAAACGCGACCTACCTCACGATCGCCCCAAGGACGGAGCGGATCGTAGGAGTTGTTGTTCACCACCAGCGTCGAGTAGTTGTAGCGTGCTGGGTTGATGTCGCTGATGGTGTTGATGGACTCGAGCGCGATAGGCGTGTGCTGCTTGATGGCTGGGTGCCACAGCGGGATCTCCTCGACCAGCTCATTGTCCTCGTAGTTGAAGAGCTTGACCGGGTTGTAGCGAGGAGTTGCTGGGCCGTAGCCAGTGACGGTGACTGTACCTGGTGTCGACACCATCAGCGTGGTTGCGTTGAGCTGTGTTGCTGGACCGGTAATCACCAGTCGATCAGCTGCGAAGTCAAGCACCACCTGGAATGGATAGGTGATCGGGTTGCCTTCAGCGTCAAGAGTACCGAACGTACGCGAGTACGCACCGATGGCCTCAGCCTTGAAGTACGTATCCTGGTTGAGGTCGTCGATGCTGAACCAGCGGTCCTCGTCGAAGCGAGTGATCTGCGTGAAGTTTGGCAGCGGTGTCTGCAGTGTCGTATCGACGTCGAACTGTAGGGCCGTGAACTGCTGCAGGCAGTCTGCAACCTGCAGACGGAGCTCAGGGAATGTCTTCTGACGGGCGTCGCCGTACTCAGCTACCTTGTAGGCCCAGAACTCATCAACCTTGGCGTCCTTGAAGCGGTTGTTGTTGAGGTAGGCGCCGATGGACATGTTGGTGCCCTTCGACTGGATGAGACCGCGCCAGAAGTTGAACTGCGACTTGTCGGTGATATCGAGGCTGGTGAAGTAGTCCTTCTTGCTGAAGCCTAGCAGGGCGAGAGCGTGGCTCGACGTCAGCTGGTTCTCAAACACCGAGTTGGCGTCGTAGTACTGGCCGACACCGTCAACTCCTGCCTGCAGGTTGAGACGTACCTGGTCGCCAGCCATGTAGTAGCCGCCAAACTCTGGACGGAGGGTACCGGTGTTGGAGCGACGGCCGTTGAACTTGTAGGTGACGACTCGAGATCCTGAGAACGGATCATACAGCAGGCCGCTCGCATCTGAGCCGTTGATGAAGTTGTTGAAGATGAAGAGGTGCTCGTACTCGTCGATCAGAGCATGCATCGAGAACATTGGCACCTGCGCGCTGTACGTCGACTTGAGGTTGCCGCGCTCGACGAAGATGTCGGACGTCTGCAGCTTGGCACCGGTCAGGTCGTAGACGGCGGCGTGTGAGTACACGTCAAAGAGCGGTGCGTCGCTGAACTGTCCGAGCAGACCGGTGTCCTGACGAACCTGTACCTGATCGATGAATGGGTTGACGATGTGACCCTGTGAGAGCTCGATGCCGCGGTATACGCGGTCCACCAGCTTCTCTACCTCTAGTTGCCAGTCACGGTGACGACCAGTCTCGGCGTCGACGTTCTTCTCGTCGGTTGCACTGAACTCCCAACCTTGGTCCTTCGAGTACTGGGCGTAGCCGAAGAGGAAGTCAATGACGTTCTGAAGGCCGGTGATGGTGAGCGGTAGCTGAGCTGTCTGTACGCCGCTCGGTTCAAGCGGCTGCGTCCAAGCCAGCGCGGTCGCTGAGCGATCCAGTGCGTAGAAGGTCTGACGGGCAGTGGTTGACGGGTAGACGTAGTACGAGACGTCGAGGTAGCGCGGGTTGTAGCCCTCGATACGGAACACCCAGTCTGAGGCGTCACCGCTCGGGTAGTTCTGCACGAAGCCATTGTACACCGCCTGCGTGCCGTACTGGAAGACCGTGCAGCGCAGGCCCTGCAGCCAAAGCGAGCGCGAGCCTTCGTTCTTCTTGAACATCAGCTGGTATGACGCTTCATTGAGGGTGTCAAACTCCGTCAGCACCTTGAGGTCGTCGGTTGCGACCAGGCCACCAGCGCGGTAGCCCATGTTGACATCCCATTCGCGGAACGCACTGATAGCGTAGCTGTTGGTGGTGTCAATCGAGACTGAACGCAGGGCGTTGGTGAATGTCTGGCCGAAGCCCAGGATCTGGTGGTAGGTCGCTGGGATGAACTCGATGCTTAGGTTGGAACCGTCCGCGTTGGCGGTGATGTGCCACTTGTCGCCAACGCGGAATGGCCGACCACTGTCTTGAATGAATACATCTCCTGCAGTCATGGTGATGCCGCCACCGCTGAAGTTGGCAGAGAGGTTCTCTACCAGGTTCTGCGTGTTGTTGGTGATGGCTTCAGGGTGCACGTTCTGAATGATGGTGCCATCGGCCCCGCGTACACTGAAGTTCTGACGACGGTAGTCGTCATACGCATCATACGTCACCGTGATGTCAATTGGGCCAGTACCTGTGATGGAGGCAACGTTGAAGATGCCCATGCGACCAGTCACCGGCGCGATGGTGTCGCCGTGCAAGCGGAAGCGCTGGTGACCTGGCATCTGCAGATCGAAGCCGTCGTACAGGATACCGTCAACCTCGACCCAGTTGAAGCCCCAGCAGAAGCCAAGGAAGGCGAGCGGATCGAAGCGGAACAGGGCCTTGGCCTGCGCGTAGCCGTACTCGATGGAGCGCGACCATACCTCCTCAACCGGTGAGCCTTCGCCGAACTCGAACGGCAGGGCGATGCCAGGTGGAATGGTATTGGTGAGCGCGTAGCTAGCAACAGCGCTGCTTGACGCAACGTACGGTGGTAGCAGGTCGTCGTTGTATGGGTTGACGCTGGTCTTGAGAAGTGGTCGAGCGGCAGCTACAGCAGCCCACAGGGCCTCAGTCCATTGACGAACCTGGCTGATGGAGACCGGCGTTACGCCGGCGGTGGCTGTAGCGGTTACGGCCCAGGTAGTTCCAGCGCGGGTAGTACCCTCATTCACCGTAAAGTACGTCTTGAGGGTCAGCGGTACAGCCGGGCGGGTCCAGGCACCAGAGCTCACGGTCCAAACGCCGTTGTTGATCGGGTTGCTCTCACCGACCAACAGGACGCGATCACCGTTCTGGAGGCTCACGCCATCAACAATCTGCAGACCAGTGAGCGCGGTAACGCCAACGGTAGTCTTGACTGCGCGAACAGAACCTCCATTGATGAACGTGCCATCAACCTCAGCTGCAAACGGCGTGTAGGCTGCCTGTGCTGCACCTGACAGGGATGCCCACCACAGGCTGAAGCTTGAGAAGCCGAAGAGCTTCCATGGCTCCAGGTTTGGGCGCTCAGTAGGGATGACGCCAGCCACAGTCTGCTGGTGCGCCATCAGCGCGTTGTACCAGCGAGCAGGTACCGACGGTGTGGTCACTGGCGCAAACACCGTGGCGTCAGAGTAGTTCCACGTGAACGCATCTTGAGCGTTGTAGTTCGTCGCCAGCGGATCCAGACCGTTGACAGCTGCGAACGTGAAGAGCTCGCGCTGTAGCTGCTGCACGTAGATCAGGTTGGTCTCGATGGCTGAAAAGTCGTAGAGGCGACGCTCGTGGTTGATGCCGTTGTGCAGACGGGTTTCGGTCAGCAGAAGCAGCTCGTTGAGGTTGGCGGCAAGGTCAACCTGCTTCCATCGAACGGTGTGGTCTGGCTGCGGCAGCCAGGTCAGGCCATCGCTCAGGTACAGAACGCCGCTTGAGCGCTGGAACCATGTAGAGCCTACCGGCTGAATGGCTGGTGCCAGGCTGGTGTCAAAGTTGACGTCGTACGCCCACATCGTGGTGTCAGGTTCTACCCACAGCTCGCCCTTGTATGGGACCGATGGTGGTGTGGAGGTGAATGAACCGATGGCTGGCGTTTCCGTGCCATCTGAGCGCAGCACCGTCTTACCGACGTAGTTGCCGAGGATCTCCTGGCGGAAGGCAGCATCATCAACGTACGGAATGCTGAAGTGTCCATCGTGGTGCACCAGTACCGTGCGACCCAGAACAGGATCAAACTCGTAGTGCGGCGCCACAAGAGCGGCAATCCCGAGCTGAGGCAGCGTTGCAGGGAACCCGATGACCGAAGCGGTGGTATCGAACAGCACCGTACGCACGTCTTGATCCAGCCGTCGAATTTCTAGGATGGCATCCAACAGCTGGTTGACTTTCGCGGTCTCAGCCGCTGTCCCGTCGGACGATACGACGGACGCAGTTGAGAAGTAATCAACGATGCGCTGAATGTAGATATCACGAATGGCGTTGAGACCTGCCTCGTACTGACGCAGCGCCATGTCGATCATCGAAACAGGCGTCATGTCCTTCTGCATCAACAGCGCGGCGAGCAGCGTCTGCTGCTCGCTCCACAGCTTGATGTTTCCGCCGAACGCGAAGTCAGTTGGCTGTCCGTCGATCTGGTTGGCGATGATGCTGCGCATGTGCGAGTACACCGATCCCTCAACCAGCTCAGAGCGGCTGTCATTGTACGGGTTGTAGATGTACGGCAGTGGAATAGACCAAGCGCCCTTCTTGTCGAGGTCGTTGGCTGGACCACCAAACAGGTCGTAGATGTTCTCGGTTTCCGGATCGCGGAAGACGTAGCGCGGACGTTCGAAGTTACCAACGCGAACTACGAAGCTGTCACCAACCGTAAATGGTGCGACACCCGAGTTGATGGTGAAGGAGACGTCACCGTTGTCGTACGGTACGTCGACAGTCGCGATGTCGTACGGTGGTGGCAGAATGGCGAGCTTGGAGCCCTTCACCTCAAAGGTGGTACCGCTGATCGCAGTCAGCGTCCACACCTGCTGGTGGGTGGCATCGCTGGCGGTAAAGCTGCTGATGGAACCCGGGTTGACCAGATCGAACACAAAGGTCGAGCCTGTGGTGAACGTCGTGACACCAGATGAGATGGCGAAGTTGACGAGGCTTGAGATGAACGGCTGACCGACCACGCCGGTACCAACCTGTCCATCAACCGAACCCGCAACGGTGAAGCCCATTGGCCCGCCTGGGCTAATTGGCGACGTGAAGGTGATTGTCACCGTCTGTGGCTGAGCCAGGCCATCACCGCCGATCACCGCGCTTAGGACACCCGTGCCGGTACCAGTGAAGACGCGCGTACCTGGTGCCTCCACCAGAACGTTGAACTGCGAGATGTCGACAACGGTTGGTTCGTAGTAACCTGCGTGCCAAACGGTCTTGAGCTCACCGTTCTGCTTGAAGAACAGCAGGCTGCCCTCACTGTCAACGCAGCCATGGTTGAACAGGAAGTCGGAGCTGTCGTTGGAGGAGCGCTTGACGCGACGCTGCAGCGCGATGTCCAGATCTGCCGTCAGGTCCTCAACGTAGTAGAAGATGGACGTGACAAGACCTGAATGAATGCCATCGTAGCGGAACAGATCGAACAGCGGTAGCTGGTTGAACTCAGTCTTTTCCTGGCGGTAGTTCGGTGTACCATCCTGCGGAATACCAGCAACCACACGGCTATTGAGCTGCAGCCCGGTTGAGTACTCGATGATTGGGCGGGTCGCCTGGACCACCGATGCACGGTCCAGACCGAGCGTCTCAAGCTCTGCAGAGCTTACCCAGAAGTTGCCTTCCTGCCAATCGGTGGTGTTGCTGACGGTGCCGACATTGGTCCATGTCCACGCGCCGACGCCACCGCCAGATCGCCACAGCTTACCGCCGTTGACTGGACCGTCGGTGACGTACACCTCGGCATTGACTGCCCATGTGCCGATGGTGAAATCTTCAGCGCGCTGCCACGTGCCTGCCGAAACTACGTAGATGCCGCTAACCGAACCAGGTCCCTGAATAAGAACACGATCGCCCTCGCGGAGCTGCACGCTGTCGATGGTCTGGTACTCATTGAGCGCCTTGACACCGCTGATCTTTGGCTTGAGACCTGGCGAGCCAGAGAAGCCGAGCGCGTAAGTGCTCTGTAGGAACGTCGTGTCGATGGTCGCCACGTCGCCGGTAACGTAGGTTGTGTAGCCGTTGTGAACGTTGCTGGAGTTGAAGGTCGGCTCGCGGGTGATCTTGAATTCGACCAAGGTTACTGGTGCAAAGCCTGAGCGACGAACTACGTACCTGAACGTCGCCTCAACGTCGACTGGGTTGGCCTGTGGTACCGACGGCAGCGTAGGCAGGTTGAAGCGCAGCACATCGCCGGTGACAGAGATTGGCGCGGTGGTACCGGCGTAGTCTGACGGGTTGGCGACCGGGTTGCTCACAGCCCAAACGCCGAGCGGACCGATGAGCGCAGCTGACGGTGTCAGATCGAAGGTGTCACCGTCGATGAAGTTGAGAGTGAAGAACTGATCGTAGAAACCTGAACCCGTCAGTACGTACTGCTGTACAGCGGACGAGGACACACGGGCGTTAAGCTTCACCAGGTCGGTTGGTTTTGGTCGCGCGATGACGTAGTACTCAGGCAGCAGCTCGGGGTTCCACTCCATCGGTGGAATGCTGTCGAGTGCCTTGGCTACCCAGTAGTAGTCGTAGAAGTTGGTGAACTTGTCGAAGTCGACCGGCGGCAGGAAGTTGTTGCCCTGCGAGTAGAGCCAGTTGAGGCTCTCTGTTGAGATACCGACGCTTTCGGCCTTCTTGATGATGTCCTGCACCGTGAAGGCGACGCGTTCGGTACCAACCTTGAAGTTCAGGACTGGGGTGACTGCGTTGATGTCGCGCTCGGCGTTGAGCTGCGGTACGCGCGGGGACGTGTCCTCGATGCTTGAGGGCTTGCGGCCAACGTAACCGTAGAGGGGGACCGACTCATCGCGCGTCATGAACCTGTTAAACAGGTTGTCGAGCAGCCCCGAGATGACAGAGTTCCGAAGGTTCTTCGGAACGTACTGACGAAGGTCGTTGAACGGGAGATTGAAGTCGAGCTTTTGTGCCATCGGTGTCTGCTGTTCCAGCGCTGATGGCATATTTACGGGATGGGCAGTTGCCCTTCCGGGTCACTCGGTCATCGATTGTTCTCGTTGGAAACGATCTCGATGCTTCCAATTCTCTCTACCGGCAGCTCAAGCCCGAGAGAGGCCAGTGCGTCCATGTTGACCTGATGTATGAACCTAGGTGCTGTGTCAACAGGAATATTGTCCGGCTTGATCTTTTCGACCAGGATCTTACGTGCCTGTTCAGCTGCGTGCTGGCCGACCAAGGCATACGGTGAGATCAGGCCATATGCGGCGCCTGCCTGCATGAGCTGTTCCGTCGATGCAAAGGTGCGGATGCCAAGCTTGTGCGCAGTCGGGATGATGAGGTCTCTGGCCTTTGATCCCAGGAAGCTGTCGGGCGGTAGATACAGCCATTCCACGCCCTGCTCCTTCAGCTTGTGAAGAGCCTCAATGGCGTTGCTCGCGTCTGGGCGGCCTTCTTCATTGGTGGTAAACCCGATGCCAATGACGTCTACGTCGTGGTTGGCTGCCTGGCTTCGCATCACCTGGAAGGTAAGCACTGAGTTCAGTTCAGTAGGTGTGAAGATCATTCCAACCTTCTTCGAAGGATGGTACGCCATCATTGTGCGAAACTGGTTGTAGATCGGTGCGATATGCGACGCGCCGGTAACGTTCATTCGTGGGACGTACTTGCCGCCAGTGATGCCAGAGCGCTCAGCGCTGGTGACGAGCGTGAAGACGACTGGGGTACGGCCAATGACGCCACCCTCAGGTGCGTCAAATCTACCAATGATACCTAGCGTTGCGGTGGTGCCCCAAGTAACGATGAGGTCAACGTCTGGGTCGCTGTTGATCTTTTCGCGGACAGTCGGCGCATTGGCAGCGTTGAAGTTGAGATCGTGATAGGTGATGGCGAACTTGACGCCATGGTCTCGCAAGTGCTTCTCAAATCCCGCATCTACAGCGGTGCGACCACGGTAGTTGACGTAATGGATGTTGTACACGCCCGACAGGTTGTGCGTGTGCAGTCGTCCATCCATCAACGTATGGAACGCAATGGAAATAGACATGATGATCGCAACGACCGCGATCCACCTAACCAGAGGGTTCTTGATGCCCATCATTTCTGCACCGCCTTTCTCAGTTTCTCCCTACTCTCATCAGTTCCCCACACCTTCTCGAAGTTCTCCTTCTTGGGTTCTGGTGAACCAGGCCCCCAGAAAAAGATGTGCGGTCCGTTGTTTCTTTCGGGCTGTCGCTTGATGGCGCTGCTTGCAAAGCGTGAAACAGAGAAACCGTAGTGGTTGAGCATATCAATCACTCGACCTCGACCCATGGCTGCGGTGCCTGAGCGCCAAGAACCAGGCATGTCAGCGCTGATGAACTTTAGCGTATCGGTCTTCTTATCTTCTACCCACCGCAGGTTGGCTGGTTTGATCTTGCCACCGACGATGAACTCGATGGACTTCAGCCGTTTGGCGAGCTGTTGAGCCTGGTCACGAGACAGCTTACCGTGCTTCATGAGGAGCAGCACCCCTCCGAAGTCGCCGAGCTCGTTCTCCAGTAGCTCACACCACTTCATCGCGCCTGCCTAATGACTGTTGGAGTGAGGGCATCAACCACCTCTACGTCAGATAGCTCGGCTGCCGACTGGAGAATTTCATCATGTCCGCTCTCAACCGTGAACATCGAACCAAACGAGTTGGTGCTGTACACCGGTACCAGTACCACCGACGCGACGTCAGATGGCAGGCGCTGGTGAATGAGGGTGATAAGCTCGGTGGCGTAGAACGTGTCCCCGAAGTCCCAGTTGTCGATGTCGAAGTACGTGTTGATGACGTTGATGATCTCTTCCTTGATGCGCTCGTTGGTAAGCGAGGCACCCTGCTGTCGAACCACCTTGAACTTGGCACGGAGCTGCGGTTCGGCCATGTTACCGAAGAGCAGGCGGATCTTGCCTGGATGCAGCACGACGGTGTCGGACAGCATCTTGTTGTTGAGCAGGTAGCCGTACGACGAACGCAGCTCCAGCGGGGTCGGAGGAGTTGGTGCTGAGGTAGAGAGACCGCGAACGTAGTTGATGACGTTGTCGTAGTAGCCGCGCGTCATCAGGTAGACGTCGTGAATGTTGGTGACCGACGGATCAACGATATTGGTGAACGGTGAGAAGTGCGACCACATGAAGTCAAGGCCCTCATCTCCACCGAACGTTGGCATGCGCAGGCGGCGCCCGTACCAAACGCCCTCGGCTGCATCGTAGGCAGCGAGAGAACCAGATGGTGTGGTACCGAACGCTGCCACTGCCTCAGCGTGGGCCGCATCCATTGGATCCAGGATGACATCCGGTGAACCGACGATGAAGTACTCGTATGAGGTGTTGCTGACAACTGCATCACCCGCACCGGCAAAGTTCTCGAACTGCAGCAGGCGATCGGCAATCAGGTTGCCGCTGTCGTCCTCATTGAGCAGGTCAGTTGGCATCAGCTCAAGCTGAGTAAAGTTGATGGATCCGTTTTCATCTGCTACCGCTCCTACCACGTCGTACACCTGGCTCTTCATGAGCGGTCGACCCATGTAGTCCAGATTGGAGCGAAGGATCTTGACGTTGTCGTAGACCCGCTTCTTGGTCTCGTTGTCCAGCAGCTGATCCACCGAGTTGTACCAGAACTTGGTGGTTGGGCTTTCAACCACCAGCTTCATGTCACGGCTGTGAACCTCGTAACCGATGACGGTGCTTGACGACTTGATCTTCTTGACGAAGATCAGCCACGAGTGCTGACGTAGGTTCTCACCGGTACCTGGACCTGGGTCGGTATCGGTGACATCCGTCATGATGAACTTCTGCTCGAAGAACTCGCTCTCGACGATACCGCCGGAGTAGTCAGGTAGCTCGGCTGAGCCAAGCGTCTGCCACCAGCCGTTGAGGTTGACCGGCTGCGTTAGTCCTGGAACAATCAGCGAGAGATCACGAACCGTTACCACACCTGACGGATCTACGTCAAGAATGAAGGCGTCACCTGGCTCAAGAGCGGTGGTGAGACCCTGCGACACGGTGAAGAATGGTACAGCGCTGTTGGTGCCAACCGGCTGGAAGAGGTACTGCTCGTCGATGGTGGCTGCCGCAAACGAGCCGCGGAGGTTGCTTCGCACCGACAGCGTCTGACCGTCTGCCTGTAGTTCGATCGTAAAGACCTCGCTGCTTGGTGGCACGGTGGTCGCTGCAAGGTAGGCAGCTGGCAGCGGCGACACGACGGAGATGGTGCCATCACCAATACCGCGCATGTAGCGGTTGTAGCGCAGGGCAAAGTAGTCCTGCTCACCGATCGGCTGAAGACCCGAACCTACGTCACCTGGTGGGAAGCGATTGACACCGTCGATGGTGCGAGGCAGGTTCTCTTGGTAGATCTTGCTGTCGTCGGTTGGAAAGAGGTCAGGATCGGGGATCAGCCCGAGGATGGTGTTGTCGGCCAACACAATGGTCTCAAGCGGCTCGCCGTAGTAGTGACGGTCGATCAGACCTTGGATGGACGTCTTCTCCTTGAGCGAGCCGTCGGCCGTGACTGACGAGATGAGGCTTACTAGGTTGCCGTCTTTGTCGAGATAGATGCCACCTCGGTTGTCCTCGATGAACTTGCGGCGCGGAGGGCTCACAACGCCTCGCATCACTGGGTCAGATGCCGAGATGTGCAGCATCATGTTGATGAGACCGCTGGTGTTGAGCAGCGGTTCAATGACGTTGTCGATGAGGGCGCGGCCACTGATCGATGTGGTCTGTGAGTTGATGCTGGCGATGTAGCGCATCGACAGGTCATCGCCGAAGAGCTTGACGTTCTCGTACTGTCCTGACGCGTCGTTCCAGTCGATGTACTTTGGCTGGCCGGCGAAGGTGCGGTTGATGGCCACCAGGCGAAGGATGGTGGGATCCTTCAACATGTACGTGTTGTAGTCTTGACCATTGACCATGCGGTTCTGCGAGTAGTACGTCGCAGGGGCCGAGCGGCGAACATGCTCAATGCTCTCCGTGGCGGAGCCGTTCTGCAGCGTGCTCGTCAGGCTGAACGTCATGGCGCAGGTCTCACTGCTGCCAGTGGAACCGCGGTACGTGAAGCTCATGCTCTGGTTGACGATGCGGTTCTTCTGAATGACAACGCTGCGGCCGGCAGATTGACGCATCCAGAAGCGGAAGATGCCCTGAGGCACGTCGCTGAAGTCACCGTCGCCGAAGATGATCTTGACGCGGTCACCCTCCAGGGTGTCTACCTCAAACTTCTTACGGGTGTCGCGAATGTCGTTGAACGCCAGGTTCTGCTCGGAGATGCTGTCTACCTGCTTCCAGCGCTCGATGATGCGGTCGGTGCTGTCGATGCGCTGCACCCACACGTCGGTGTGGTTGATGTTGTTGGGCGCAAACTCGACCTCACGGTTTGGCAGCAGGTCTGGGATCTCGTAGTCAACACGAGACAGCACGCCCTGCTTGACGAATGACAGGAAGCCAGTGTAGTCCGAACCATCGCCAATGCCGTCGTTGGCGTAGATGATCGACATTGCGGCGATCGGATCGGGCTCGCGCTCGAACGGCCCGTTCTCATCAATGTCAGCAGGTACCACCTCCATTGGGTGGGTCTCAATGCCGGTGTTGACGGTGAACGGAGCGACACCAACTGGGAACGACTCGGAGTTGTTCTTGAGGGAGTACAGGTCCATCACGACGTCACCGATCTGGTACGTCTTGGATGGCTCACCGAAGCGAGAGTTCAGGACCCGGTTCATCACCAGGAAGAACTGCTCCTTCCAGTTCGGGTTGTTTGGGTCGTTCCAGGTGATGGTCAGACCAGCTAGGTTGGTGCCGCGGCTGTCGATTACCTGCTCGCTGGTGGTGACCGAGGTGTACTTGACAAGGCCACGGACCGCCACGTTGCGGGTAGCCTTGTACGAGATGAGCTTTGC